>Ga0181380_1000489_pt1 | contig 17774 bp, 14 predicted proteins | sample 3SPOviralmetaG_FD_130116 | JGI IMG/M metagenome (GOLD analysis project Ga0181380, IMG submission 130116) | Marine viral communities from the oligotrophic San Pedro Time Series (SPOT) site, San Pedro Channel, CA, USA - 3 SPOT_SRF_2009-08-19 | ecosystem: Environmental > Aquatic > Marine > Strait... | reverse complement strand
TAGTTATTAACAATCTCTAGTCTATTGCTCCTGAGGTCGCCCTAGGGACGCTCCTGAGAACGCTCTAGAGGCGATATATAGGCCTCTAGGGTCATCCCTAGAGGCTGTTATATGTAAACAGCCATATAGGCCTATATAGTCACTCTAGTAGTGGGCATGCCTCAACAGTTGAGGCGCCCCACCCCCAATAAAAAAATAATAAACACCTATATAGACTAGTAAGACACAAACAACAGAGACTAGATATAATAACAAGCCCTCGTACCGTTAACCAGCCAGATTATTAATATAAGTACCAACACATCTCAGGCACGTGATGACTACAAGCCCTCATACCGGCTGTGTGCGAATCAGTGACATAGAGGCCTCAGTGTATTAGACTCATATGGCGTCTAGAGCCCTACAGCCATGTGGCTGGTGAGTCTTTCGACCTAGGGGGCTTCTCTCGGTGGCGCGATTTATGGGCCTCAGGGGGCTGTCAGCCTCTAGGGGCATGGTCCCTCAACCTCTAGGCTTTTCTTATAATTAGTAGGAGTAGTATAAAGTATGTCCTCTTTGCGCCAATGTATATCCAGGCCAGAGAATTAGAAAAGCGGGCTATTCATAGAGTAGTGAAACTTTCTGTTTAAGCCTTATATAATAAATGATGATTAAAAATGGAATTGTACTAAGAGGAGGGGCGGCGGAGAAATGGTGTCGTTTTTGGAATGTGAGTGGTATGAGTCTTTGGCCATTGATATTAGTTTCAGGCCTTAGATTTTCTGAAAGACTTGTAAGACACGAGATGATTCATATTAGACAACAACGAGAAATGTTAGTAGTTCCATTCTATATATGGTATGTACTTGAATATTTAATTAGACTTCCTTTCTATGGATCTAATGCATATATGAATATAAGTTTTGAAAGAGAAGCTTATTCCCATGATGACTCGGACTATTCAGACTATTTAGAAAAACGCAAGCCTTATAGTTGGTTTAAGTATTTATGGCATACTAGTGTCTAGTCTAGATTATTGAAAAAATTTGAATGTTCCTCTGGCCGAAAATTTCTCCGGGGAATTCTAGTCCCATTTACTGATTGTTCTAATTAGGAATCCTAAACAGATTAATAATATTATAACGGCTATTCTTTCAGGCGTCTCCACTACTCTTCTTTCTTTTTGATTTAATGGTGGCCTCCTTCCAAGCTTCTATGTCACCGTTGAAGTTATCTCTAATGTATTTATCGCGTTCTAAGAAATGTACTCTCGATTCAAGTTCTGCGAGGTGTGCGAAGAGATAGAAGCCAAAGCCAAGTACGCCGAGGAGGCAAAGGATAATAATTATCAGGTTGAATGTAGTAAACATGACCTTATTGTTCAGTATCTTCTTCGGTTTGGGTGTCACTAGGGTTATCTGTATTATCTAGGGATTGATCTCCCCACGACCTAGTGATTGTTGTTATTAAATATGTGATAAAATTATTTTCATTATTCATATTATTAAATATGTTTTAACCTCAGCTGAATCAATTACACCGACTAGTATATTGTGTATGAGAGGATTATGATTCATGGGCTGAGGTTGAATAGGTATTAAGCTAATATTTTATTATAGTGTCATAATAATATTTTTTCCTATTTCATTTTTTTTTCTAGGGGACTTTAAGATCTTTGTTTAATCTTGTCGTGTTTTCTATGAGTCCCTTGATTAGTTTTATAAGTCTATTTATTTAAATGTAGGCGCCTCTTAGACTCGTGGGCGATTTAATCGGTATTATATTGATTAGTATATTATATTTTTTTTATGAATTTAACGCCAAATGAACGTTAATGTAAATATATAATTTAACACTCGCAATAGGGTGTGAAAACAAATTAAATTTTACGTAAAAAAAACAAAAACAAAAAAATGGAAAATAATAACTATTTAAGTTCAGGGGTTAATTATCTACCTTTGACTATATTAGACAAAGATCATGCTACATTTATAAATCAACTGGCTCCATTTCCAACATACGACGGTACAAAGATTGGAAATGATGGAAGGTATAGCTTTGGTTTTGGAAAGCCACAACAATTTAAATTCTATGATAGTAATACTGAAATATACGATGTTGCAGGAATTAAAAGAGGTGATGATGAATCTGGTGTATTTGTAAATAATAACGGAGATAGAGGAATTCAAGTATGGTTATACTTTGGAGATAATTATAACCTAGATGAATCTGTAAAATCAGGACCGGCTGGATCTGAAGGTTATACAGCCGTAGAAGATGGAATGATAGGATATTGGAAAAGATACCAATTTATACTCCCTAACACTAGTATGCAAATACCTTGGTTACAAGATGATGTTGTAGGAGCTCAATCAAACAGAATGTACTTTCAATATAGAGGAGGTTCTGTGCCTGGATATTCTTTAGAAGACTGGAATGGAACAGGAGGAACTCACAATCGTGAATGGTATTATAATTCAAACGCATCAGGTAATTATAATTATTCAGCTGAGGAATTAATCGGGGGAGGTTACCTTGGAAATCTTACAGAGTATGATAATTTAACGGATATTGAAACTGCAAGTTCTAATGCAGAAATGGATTCAATTTCTATTAGACTTACTAAGGTAACAGGTGCTTTATTCGTAGACGGAACTCCACGTAATAATAGTAATGTCTTAGATACTTTATTAATAAACACAGATGATGATGTTTATTTAGATGGAGATTGGCAGTCATCTACTGAAGTGAGAACAGAAGGAGCATTTACAGGTTGGAATTGGGGACCAGTTTCTTCTAATTCAGTTGAAATAGATAATTTAATAAATCAAGGACCTAATGGAGAGGTACAATGGGGAGATACTGTTAATATACAAATAGAAGGACAACTTCATAGATCTCATATTTTAATAAATAATTTAGAAATACATCCAATCCTTTATAGCTATTCACAGTCTACTAACCTAACTACAATACAAGTTAAAGCAGCCTTTAATCAATTAACAGATTTATTTGGAAATGAAACTCAAAGAGAAGTTTATGGAGGTAGTGAGGGACTTACAATAGAATCTTTTGAACATCATTATTCTAGAATGAATACAGGTATTTTATCTGGATTTGTAGAAGGATCTTTAGTAGCGGGCGCAATTGTTCAAGCTATGGATATTGATAAAAATTTAATGACAGTAGTTACAGATGGGTCTGGAGGTTATACATTTCCTAGAGCAGCATTTGGTAATATAACTGCTAAAGGAGGTTCTAACCCAGTTGATGGATCTTTATATATTTCTGATGATAATGAAAATTTAATAGACGACGACGAAATACCAGTCGCTAAGGGAACTCAAATAGGCCATAGTAGTCTTGGAGGAATTGTTAGTCCTGTTTCTACTATTGCGACAAACTTATTAAAAAGCATGTCTAAAAGCGAAGCATTAGAATCTATGGAAGAAACTGCACCTAGTTTATTTGGTGTTGATCTGTCAGCGGATGATATGGCAGCATATCTTGCAGTTGGTCTTGTAGGATTTTCAGATGCTAATGATAATACATCTTCACAGAAATATAATAAAATTCTACAACTTAATAAAAAAATTGAAGAACAAATTGTTAGTTTTTCTACTGGGGCGGTTAGCGATACAGCTTCGGCTAAAGATAAAAATAAAGCAGCTAATACTTATGTAAAATCTTTAACTAATATTATTGATAAAGGTGCATCTGGAAAAATTGATGCAATCGCTGCAAGTTATATTAGCGAAAATCAAGATTCTAATTTAGGAAATATTGACGATTCTACTTTTGCAAATAACTCACCTGAAGATTTAATATACCTAACTGCTGCATTAGCTGCAAATGATATAGAATCTAAAATACCTGAATCTAGTAGAAAATTAGACAAAAACGATTTAAAAGACGTATCTAAAGTCATTGCAGAATCAATAACGAGTGCGTCTTTTGATATATCTTCTAATGATTCTGAAACTGCATTTATTGAAGCTCAATCAATAAATGGACAAAGAAGACAAGGTGTATTTGCTGTAATTGATGCAAAGTCAAAAGGGCAAAGTGTTTCTAAAAGTACTTTCGATGCAAAAAACAGTTCAAGTGTCTTTAACATTGTTAAAGAACCAGGTGGAGAATATAAATTAAATTCTACAAATGCTAAAAAACCAAATGGACAAAGTGTTTCTTCTAAAATAAAATTAACAGATAACAGATATGATTTTAGGAATTCAAAGGAACTTAGAACACCTTCTGTTGAAATAAATGGTAAATCTTCTACACTTTCATTATCAAACGGAAGAGTTGATAATAGTGAACAATCTGGAAATTCTACTATTAAGTGGAAATATGAGGGAGAAAAGAAAACTTATCTTTTAAGATATGACAATTTAGCGACTACTTATATAAATAAACATGAAGTAGTATTTAATTCAGAAGAGTTTATGATAAACCGTAAAGGAGAAGCATGGAATGGACAATCTGTGGAAAATTGGTTTACCGCTAGTAATGGTTTTGATTGGTATACTGAAGGTAGTGATGGACTTGGTCAAGTTGAAGGTCACCATCAACATCCTAGTTTGTTTTTACCTAAATATAAATTTTTATCTGGATCACACCTTAAATTTGATAATGGTGAAGGAGAAGTTAGAAATTGGAACATTGTAGATTATAACACTAATAGACAAGTAGCTAAACCTGGAAGTGCTGAAGAATATAATATTTTACTATATTTTAGTAATTTTATTAGTTTTATAGAATCCGACGGAGATACTACATTAATAGAGGCTTTATCAGGTGCAATACAGGGTAATAGAAACGTTGATTCAGATAGTGATGGCGTAGCTGATATATATGATACATTTCCAAATGATGCATCAGAAGTAATGGATTCAGATGGTGATAATGTAGGTGATAATGCTGATGCATTTCCAAATGATGCATCAGAAACTGTAGATTCAGATGGTGATAATGTAGGTGATAATAGTGATGTCTTTCCAAATGATCCAAGTAAATTTGAACATCAGCCATTTACTTATACAATTGATACAACATTAGCCGGTGATAATTTAACTCAAAGATTTGGTACTGGACTTTATAGTCATGCACAAGAAACTGCACACTTAGATCTAGACAATGAAAATGTAAAACTTAAGATAGATTGGGGAGAAGGCGATGGATGGGAATATTATGGAAAGAGTGACAGTGTAGAAGGTAGAAATTTATATAACACACAGAGATATAATTTTGAACATACATACAGTGCACATGGTACATACCAAATACGTGTAAGTTATGAAGACGTAATTTCTGCACATCCAACTGTATTGACTCAGCCAGTTCCACAAGGAATACAAGGATGGGTTTATGGCATAAACTCAACTGATTGGTCAAAGAGAGTAACTTCAATAGATTCATGGGGAGATATGAATACTATTAGACTATTTACTGCACATGGTTTATATATGCATTTACCCAATTGTCAATCTTGGCCAGCTGTTGATACTTCATTAATAACTGAAGTAGCTGCAGGAACATATGGAGCTCCATTTGTACCACCATTAGCTAGTGTATTACATACAGCAAAATATGTAACATCGTTTAATGCAAGTGATTGGAACCTTACTCAAGGTAAAGGTAATAAAGTTATTGAAACATCTAGATATTATAATAGATTTAGAGATGCAGATAGATTAGAGACATTAAACCTTAATGGTTTAGAATATGATAAGTATTCAAGTGCATGGCCAGATGATCATGGTTATTTTGGTAGCCTTGTTCCTAATGGTACATTAGTTGGTTTTAATGATATAACAATAGATCAAGATGGCGGAAATTATAATTCAGCCCCTAATAATAATGGAGGTTTTCAAGGTTATTTAAAAGGTCGTATACACAAGGACAGTACGTTTAACAATATGTCTATTAACAATACGAAGGATGATATTTGGAGAGTAAATCCTACAAACGTAAGTGACATTATTACAGATGATAGTACTTACACATTCCAACAAAAAAATTGGATTGATACAAGTGGAGATGGAAACAAAAAATTAAAAGTAAAGAACTTACCATCTTTTTATCTTAAAGGTACTAATGGAGAAGCTAGAACATCAGGTATAGATATAACAGTTGATCTTACGTCTCCAAATGGATGGGAAATAAATGGAAGTCTTTTTGGACAATGGTCGAAGGGTCCTAACAGCAGTACTTTGGCTGCTGGAACTAAATTAACAATTTTAGGTACAGGTAATTGGGACACGTCTAACGTAACTAACTGGTATCGATTCATGAATGAATTGCCTAATACAATTATACTTGATATGGATATTAGTAGTTGGAGTTTTGAAGGATCTCCTACAGACGCAATAAATAGTTTTTCTTTACCTACTTTAAAGTCTGAACAATATACTAAAGCATTAATCGCATGGGCTGCAAGTGAACCTTCATATAGTGCTACTATTAATTTAGGAAATGCTCAATATAACCAAACTGCACATGCTGCTAAAATGTCATTAGTTAATGATTATGGTTGGACAATCACAGATAGTGGTTTAGTATTTGATAATAATGAAACTATGCCAACTAACTTTGCATATAACGCAACTGCGCAAGCAGATTCAGATGAAGCATGTTCATTAGAAGCAACTTCTGACACTGCATACTTTTTTCCAAGTAGTGGAGAATATCCTGTAGCTGGTGATTGGATATTTACATCACTTAATGGAGGAACAGGAGGAACTGCTATTATTGAAGGTAGTGGAACTTATAAAATAGAGTCAGAAGCTGATTATGGTTCTCATATAACACTAGATAGTATGGGTAAAGTAACAGGAATTGGAGATTGCTCAGCACCAGAGCCTAGCTCAGTACAATATGACTACGGTACAAGCCCGAGTAGAGATACAAGAGGCGCATGTTCAGTAGAAAGCCTTAATGGTACTTTTTATGTTGCTGAAGAAATTGGAGAAGAAATGCCAGCTACTTTATACTCAGACGCTGAATTAACTGAAGCAATTGATTTTAGTAGATCTATTAATGGATATTATACATTCCAATTAAACGGCTCAAGTACTAAAAGAAACTTTAATTTAAGTAGAGGTAAATTTGGAGCAGTCGGTGATTGTCGATAATAAAAAATAATTAAAAATATATCAGACTCGCGAGAGTGGGTCTGATATATAATAATAATTAAAAATAAATAAAAAAACTAAAGTAAAATGAACGAAATTAAATATCCTGCAAATACAGTATGGTTTATCGCAAAAGATGGATCAGTAATTAAAGCTTATGGTGTAAATAGTCCAGAACAAGTAACTACTTCTAAATTTGAATTAGTTCAATATGATAATGAAGATGCTTGGAAAACTGAGTTAGAAGCCAATGGTATTGAATTTCCATCTGATGAAGATGAACAAGATGCTGAATAAGCAACACTAACTAAACTTATTTATAGGGGCTTTTGCCCCTATTTTAGTTTTAGATATATATTTTATGAAGACACTTTTAATAATAATATCAGCTGGAAGATGTGGAAGTACAAATCTAATTAATAGATTAAATAAGAATGAGGGTATTAATATATATGGTGAAAATTATGGTGCATTGTTAGATTTAATAAAATCTGCAAATTGGTTTAGCATGTACAAAACTCGTTTTATTAATCAACCTCATATGAGATTAAAAACTAGATTATCTTCAATAGAAGAAGAGCAAATTTATTCACAAGTAAATGATGGTAAAAAATGGATAGGCAATGAGTTCTATAATAATCATGAAATATTAGAAGACACTTTAAATGTTTTAAATAAATTAATAGTAGATTTTTTTAAGGTAGACGAGCCCATTGTAGGTTTTAAAGAAATTAGATGGCAATATTATCAAAACCTAAATTGGTTAAAACATTTAGAAACATTACCATTTAAGGAAATAAAATATATTAAATTAAATAGAAACATAGAAGATCAAGCAAGAAGCATGTACACGTCATTTAATCCTAAAAATAGCGCTGAAGATATTCCAACAAAATATGTAGACTATTTAAAAAGAATAACTGAGTGTGAAAATAACATAAATAAGTTTTTAAAAGACATAGACCCAAGTAAAAAGTATGAATGTAATTACGTTGAAGAAAGTGATTTGCAATATAATAAGATATTAGAATTTATTAAAAATGATTGATAAAATATATTTTTTAAATTTAGATTCTAAGATAGAACGATGGAATAATCTTAGAAAATTAAAAGATTTTAAAAATGTTAAAAGATTTTCAGCAGTTAATAGTGTAGAAAATCCAATGATCTACAAGGATTATGGTTTAGAATTAAATCCAGTAGGATTTGCACATACTCTTTATTTCTCTTCATTTTATGGAGCAGTTGGATGTTATTTAAGCCATTATGAAATGTGGAAAGAAATTGTAAATAATAAATGGGAAAGTATTTTAATATTAGAAGATGATATTAATGAATCATTTGTCTATAATTTTTTAAAAAATTTTAACAATGAAAGATATTCAGATTATTATGATTTAGTTCAATTATCATACAAACGTGGATTTGGTGGAACCGAAGCTTATTGGTTAAATTATAAAGCTGCTAATTGCTTAATTAAAAATACACATGATTCTAGTATATTTAAAAACATTATACCCGCAAAGGTAAACACTAATCATTTCATAAATAAAGGATATATTAAAGAAGATAGTTGGGATTGGAACAATATAAAATCAATTGTAGCTCCAGTAGATAAATTTTTATTATATTCAATAGATGAATCAATATTAGATTTTAGAAAAATAAAATTTCATAAATCTGAAAAAATACCCTTAGACAATGAATTATGGCTAGATTCTACAATTGAAACTAATGATTCTTATTTTAGAAACGATTGGCCAAAAGAAAAAATGAAAAAATTTATAAAATCTAAACAATATGAATGGTGGAAAAATAAATAAAATATTTGAAATTGGGCTGCCTAAAACAGGGACTACTTCTTTAGGCATTGCTTATCAAATAATTGGATTTAAAAAGCAAGGATGGAATCATAAAGTATATGATTTATGGAAAGAAAAGGGAATGGATTATTTATTTCCAATTATAGATAATGCAACTGCCTTTCAAGATGGTCCATGGCATGATTGTGATTATAAGATACTTGATCAAAGATACCCTAATAGTAAGTTTATAATTTTAGAAAGAAATAATGAAGATTGGCTTAGAAGTAAAGAGATGCATTTTTCACCAATATACAATGTAAATAATATAAGACCTAAATATTTTGAATGGAGATGGGCAACTGACAGGGATAGGTACATTGAAGAACAGATACATATTAAAGAAAATAAATATAGTGAAATTAAGGAATATTTTAAAGATAGGCCAAATGATTTATTAGTAATGAATATATGTGCAGGTGAAGGATGGGAAATACTTTGCCCATTTTTAGATTGTGAAATTCCAGATGAACCATTTCCTTATAGGAATAAAAGTAAGAAATAATGAAAAGTAAAAATCTAGTTTTTCTATCTATATTTGATAATAAAACTGATCTTTCTACTTTCTTAAAGGAAGATAGAAAAGATTATGATGTAGTGGCTTTATATTATGGTTTAAAAGAAAAAAGATTTGAAAAACTTTCCAATAAAGTAAATCACATTGAAAAGGCAGGGGATGGTTCAATATATTCTAATTTCATAGATATATGGGATAGGCTTGATTTTAGTAGATATGAGAATGTTTATTTTATTAATGACAATTTATATGATAAAATAGATGTTCCACTTCCTAAGAGTGTTGTAATAGGTTGGTCTTTTACATGTGAGAACATGATTAAAAAACAAAAACAATATACTCCTAAAAATATAGAGCCATTTAAATGGTCTATTGATTTTGAAAAAAATAAAAAGGATAAAATAGCGTTTTTATTTTTAACAACGGAGGATATACATAGACCTCAACATTGGCATGATTTTTTAGATGAAGGAAAAGATAGAGCTACTCTATATGCCCATTCAAAATATCAAGATAGACTTAAAAATCAGTATTTAATAGATGCTCAAATACCTGAAAGATTTAAAACAGGTTGGGGAACTATGGGCTTAGTTCATGTGATGAATGCCTTATTAAAAAATGCATTACAAGATGAGACTAATAAATACTTTGTATTTTGTTCAGAAAGCTGTATACCTATTTTTGACTTTAATAAATCATATAAAAACATATTTAATATTGGCAAATCATGGATAAATTTAATAGGTAGTCCTAGAGGATATGAAAAAATGCAAAATGATAAAATAGCAAAACGTGAGCAACTTGGGCTAGATAAAAATAGAATCTTAAAAAATGAGCAATGGATAATATTAAGTAGAGAGCATGCTCAAATAATAGTAGACCATGATCATACTGAAAATTTTAAACATCTTCCAATTCCAGATGAATGGTATCATGCAAATGTAATAAGATATTATGATAATAACTTTGAGAATAATTTTATTAATAGAAGTTTAACGTATTTAGAATGGGAAAGATTTTCACCTAAGGTTTTTAAATCAATAGAGGCGGCAACGCCTAAAAGTGATTATTTATTTTTAAGAAAAATAGACTATTGACTTTTTCTATTTTTAATATTATTAATAACATCTCTTATTTCAGCAGCAGCTTCATAATCTTCATCAGATAGTGCTTCATTTAATGTATGTTGTAGAATTTCTAAGTTTCTTTCGTCACTTAATATTATTTGACTTTCTTGATGTGTCTTTATTTTTTCAGTAAGATAATTTATTTTTTCAATACTCTTTTTAAGGTTTTTATCTGCCATTTTAGCAAGGTGAAATTTTTCATATTTCCTACCTATATAAAATCCTGAAAGAAGCGACATAAATGAAATTAGAATTAAATAAATATCCATAAATTATATATTAGTATTATATTATAAGAATATGCTTTTTTTAAATTAAATTCACCATTCTTAAGACAATGTAGATATATAATTAATAAAATATTTTTAAAAATAAATAATAAAATTATGCCTCAAAATATATTAAGTAAAAACGTTTATGACATCCTATATGAGGTAGGAGATGGTAAAAAGGTAATTTTATTCGACATAAATGATTTACCAAATGAACCGGAAGATGGAGGAATAACTAGATCTTCTAATGAGAGTGGATTTTCAGTTATGTCAAATGAAGATATAACCGTACATTTTAGATATGAAGAAAATGGAACATATGTTAATGACGGAGGAATGCATCATATTGTATTAGAAAAAAATCAAATGGAAAATGATGTAGTACAAGTTCCATGGTTAGTGCATGGTGTTTATGGAAAACCTACACATGTTTGGTTTGAAGCGGTTGCTGCAGATCAAATGCTGCGTATACTTCCAATAGATGGTACATTGAATCATGATGGTAATTTTGGAGATGGAGAAAACGACTCTGATTTTTTAAGTTTTTTTAGTAACTCTATTCAAATGGGAACAGTCGGTAAGGCTTATTCAACAATTGTTACTGAAAATGAATATGGTTATAGAGCAATTAGACATAAAAATATTAATTTAGTTCCAAATGAAAATATAGAAGTAACAGTAGATGGTATAGTAGACCATGTTGCAATTTTAGAAAATAATATAAAAAGTATAGAATACAATTTAGATAAAGATATAGTTAATGAAATTACGACAATTTCGTTCACAGTTCCAGGTGATTATGACAATGATATTTCTGATAATAATATTGTCACATGGTATAGTGTAGGTAATAATATTGAAAATTTAGAATTTACTATTTATGTAGGAAATGGATCATTAGATGGAAGTACAGCTGGTACTAGTCAATCATTTACGATACAAACTCAAGGATTTGACGATCTTTTCTTTGGAAGGTACCATGGAGGTAATGAGACACAAGCTGCCATTGATGCAAGAACAAATGCCGGCACAGATTTAAATTGGGAATTATTTAAATTTGATTTTACAATTGATTGGGGAGATGGTACAGTAGAGGCATGTGATGCAATGTATACTAATGGTAATGGTGAATTAGATCAATACCCATTTGGGGTTAATTTTACACACAATTATAATAGTTCCGGTTTTTATAAAATATCAGTAGGAGGTGCTCCTCAAGCATTAAATATAGGTACAGGTTCTGATGATGGTATAAAATTAAGAAGTATTACACAGTGGGGTACGCATAGGTGGAAGAGACTTCCGTCTTGGGGATGGTCAAACGTATACCCTATTCATTTAGATGTTACAGCAGTTGATCAACCTCTTGTTTTTGGAGCTGATGATTATGTAGATCCAGATGGTAATATAACATTTAATTCTGAAGGTAGATTTGTAAGTAATTTTGATGCAAATGCAAAATGGGACGCTGAATCAAGTTTTTCTTATTTATTTTATGAATTTCAAAATTTAACTAATGAAAATAATTCATTATCTAATTGGGATCTTGGAAAAATACTTAATAAAGATAGAATAAATTTTAGTTCAAATAATGAAACACCTGGCTTATCTCTTTCTCACACTTTTTACAATTGTAAAAAATATCAACCTATTAATTTTAATAATTGGGCAACTTATTTTAGTGATAATAATATTAGTATAACCAAAATGTTAAATACATTCCATGGTTGTAATTTATTTAACGCAGAAGTCAATAATTTACCTGTTAACGTTGAAACATCTAACAATGCAATATTTGATGGGGTTTTTAATGGCTGTGAGTCATTTAATCAACCTGTGTCTAATTGGAATGTCACAAATTCAATTTCATTTAATAGTGTTTTTAAAGATTGTAAAATTTTTAATCAAGATTTAAGTTCTTGGAACGTTAGTAATTCGGCAGATTTTCAATATACATTTAAAGGCTGTGAGTCATTTAATCAAAATTTAAGCACATGGACAAACACCAATGATTTATATATAAATGGAATGTTTGAAGGATGTTTAGATTTTAATAATGGAGGATCTGGAAATAGTATGCCAGAATGGACAATTATGTCAGCCGGTTCCACGTTTAAAAATTGTGAATCATTTAATCCTAGTAACGACTTAAAATGGAATACTGATAACTGTGATAATTTATCAAGTATTTTTGAAGGCTGTTCAGTATTTAATCCTTTAAAGGTTAGAACACTTAATCCTTATTGGAATACTGGAAATGTTATTCATTTTGATAGTGCCTTTAAAGAATGTAAAGGAGCAACATATGCAGGCGCAGGTCCAAATGGATGGGATATATCAAGCGCTAGAAATTTAAATAACATGTTTGCTAATTCAAATATTACTTCTACTTTTCAAAATTGGGATTTTAGTCAATTAGGTTTAAATTATATAAATCCATTATCACAAATATATTCAGGATTTGGAACTCCTGGAACCACAACATCAATTGCAGTATGGTATGAAGACGGTTCAAATCCTACATTAGCATATCCTTTATTTATGGGACCAGGTGGCCCATGGACGTATCCATATCAAGACTTCTTTTCAGATGCAGCTAATGGAGAAAAACACGGGGGTTGGATGTTAAATTTTTATACTGGAGTTGAACTTTTTCATAGTTCATATGAAGCTCTTTTAGCCAAACTTGCAAATGAATTAGTAGATTTGGTGGCATTAAATAATGATGAAGAAGATCCATTTAATTCTAGTAATGATTTTGAAGTAGCTATAGCTAACACTGTAGGTTCTGGTGGAACTTACTTTGGTAGAATAGATATGGGTAACTCAAAAAGAAATCAAAATGCACAAGCATATTATGAAGCTATTTTAGATAAAGGCTGGTATATTTTTGATGGAGGTCAATTATAAAAATAAAATAAATTAAAAATGATTTGGAACGTAACTCAAGATATATTAGATATTATAATAAATATTAGCCAATTAGACAATACTGAAAATTTAGAGAAATATACATTTTCATCAAGTGAAAGTGGAACAATAATAAATAATATAACTCCTTCTAGTAATACTTATGGGATTGCTCCTAGGGTAAATGGTACAGCTGGAGATAATACTAAAGATGATGCAATTACAGTTTTTAGTGATAAAAATTTTAGTATATGGGGATTATTTACAGGTAGCGAAGGATGGGTAAAACTAGATACTGTTAATGTAAATGACCCTGAATATAAAGGATATGTAACTCTGCCATGGTTAGATAATAATCCTAGTGGAACTGACGGATATCTTGTGTCTTATTATGTTGCATCAAATTTAACATCACAGGATTTAACAAATGGAGAATCTCATGATATTTATATTGCAAAGCACCCTAATAATTCAACTACCGATTTAAAAACAGGCAGTAATTTAATATTAGATTATAAATTCGATGGAGACGTCAATGATTATAGAATGATTAGTCTTAAGGGTTCTAAATTATTTAACAATCAAATTTTTACAAGAGTAAATGATGAAATAGAACCTGTTAATAAAAAAATGACGTATTTTGAAGTAGACATAGATCTAAGTTCATATTCTCCAGGATCTGAGATTATATATACAATAAATGAAAATAGAAGAATATCTAATATTTTCTTAATGGCAGATGGAGTTAAAGGAATGAATTGTACTTTTACTGAATCACTAAATGGAAATGACTATACTACTATTTTAACAGCAACTATGATTGAAGATCATAATGTAAATACAAAATGGAAATTATACTATAAATTAAAATAAAAATAATAAATAAAAAAATGAAATGGAATATACACTCATTTACTTATAATCAATGGTCAGGACATAATGCTAATTTTATGGAATATCAAGATATGGTAAAATTTAATAATGGAAATGTTGAAGAGGGATCAGATGGAATACTAGAACCTTTACTTAAAGTTTATGAACCAGGTGACGGTACAGGTGCTTTTTTATACAAGGACGACTTACCAACCCCTATGAAAGAAAAAACTAATTCTAATCTTTCAGTAATAATAAATGGAAATACGAAATACAGTGGAATTAGGCCTTATGCTGAAGAAATAAATGGCATATATTATAGAGATAATGGAATTACATTATATTGTAATAGTCCTATTGAAATATGGGCTTATTTTAAAGGTTCTACACTATATCCTAATACGAATATGAGAAAAATAGCTGAATTTCAAGGTGATGAAAACTTTGTTGAAGGTATAAGTATACCTTGGATAGATTTATTTGGAAACGCTAGTAATGTTAGTGGAGGAACCGGGGCAATGTATCAAATAGTTCCAATAGCAATTGAATCAGATGCTATTCTTAAAGTTGCACCTATTCCACATGGAAGCTCGGCTGAATTTTTATTTAATAGCCAAGGTAGTGAAGGTTTTTCTACTAGCAAAATGTTAGCTACATTAGATAAAAATGACTATCTTAAATGGGAAATACCAAACCCGTGGCATATTTCAGAATTTGGTTTTGTTAATTGGGGAGTAAACTATGATAATAGTCATGATTCTAACGAAAGAAGAGATAAAAATCATATTATTCAAGAAATTGAAGGAAGTAATAATGAATATGAAATAGGAGAGGAGTATAACCTTACGCTAGATACTACTGAAGAAATAGATGGCGTACTTTGTTTAGTCGATGAAAAGTATAGTTTAGATGATATATCAGTTAATAGTGAACAGGATATTGAAACAGGTGAATGGGCTCACACGGTTACCTTTAAATATCAACATGTGATATATGATAGTGAAGGAGAACCTGTGGGAGATGCACTAAGTTCGCAAATGAATATTAAATTTTTTATAAATTTAAAATATTAAAATAAGATATAATACAAGTATGAAAATAGGAATAACTATAAACGTAGGAGGTAGTTCAATTTGGTCAAACGGTGTAAATCAAAATGCAATTTATTTAGCAATGGTATTTGCAAAAGGAGGACATGATTCTAACATAATATATAGTGCTCAAGAAAATAATAAGACTGAAGATGAATTAAAAAGATTAAATTTAGATGTAAATTGTGTAAAAATACAAGATAGCTTTTCTCAAAAATTTGATGTAATTGTACAATTAGGTTTAACGTGCGAACAGGCTTGGATGGATGCATGGAAATCACACAATAAAGATTTAAAATATGTATCATATGAATGCGGAAATCATTTCTTTATAGATAATGAAAAAATATTACATAATCAGCATGGTGGAGATAAACCTCCAAAAAGAACAATAGAAATTCCAAATCCAGATCAAATATGGGTAATTCCTCAAATGGAAAATACTAATTTATTTTATTATCAACATAAGAGAGAATGTAAAAAAGCAACTGTAGTTCCATTTGTATGGGATCCTATTGCTATTGAAACATTTGCTGATAGAAATAATTTAAAAACATATACAGAAAGACCAATAGAAAGAGTAGGTATCATGGAACCTAATATGTCTATAATGAAGAATTGTATTTTTCCAATGGTTATTTTAGAAAGATATTTAAAATGGGAAAAGGGAGATTTAAAAAAAATACATCTCATAGGCGGTGAAAAACTTAAAGAAAATTATACTTTTAAAAAGTTCGTACATAATACTGAAATGTATAATCAAGGTTTATTAACTGCAGAACCTAGGATGCAAACACATAATGTTTTAAATAAATGGGTAGATGTTGTACTTAGCTGGCAATTGGAAAATCCACTTAACTATTTATATTTTGACGTATGTTGGCTAGGTTGGCCATTAGTACATAATGCTGAATTATGTCAAGATATTGGATATTATTATCCACAACAAGATGCTGATAAAGCCGTTAGATCTCTTAAGAATGCTATTAATAAGCATAATAGAAATAATAACTATATGGATAAATCTAGAAAAACTATTAAAAGATATACTAAAGAAAATAAAGAATTAGTTGATAATTATAATAAATTATTAGATGATTTAGCGAATGATAAATTTAAGAAAAGAAGTTATATTTGGAAAAATAACAGTGTTATTTAATTTAATTTAGAAAATTCTATTACAAAACTTTCTAAAACACTATCAACATATTCAACAATATTTAAAGGAACCTCTATTCTAAAGATAGAGGTTTCTGATATATCCTGAAAGTTTATCACAATATTATTACGTTTAACGAGTTGCATTATTCTATTGACGTGAGCGTACTTAACCTTTACCATATATTCAATACAAACTTCTCTTTCAATAATCTCAGTACATTCTATCGATTGTCTAGCTGCCTCTTTATATGCCTTAATCATACCGCCTTTTCCCAGCTTAATTCCTCCAAAATATCTAACAACTATACATGCACTATAAGTAAGTTCTTTGCTTTTAAGTTGTCCAAGGATTGGAAGGCCTGCAGCACCTGAAGGTTCTCCATCATCTGAACACTTTTCAATTTCACTATTGTCTCCAAAAATATAAGCCCAACAATGATGATTCGCTTTAGGATGAATTTCTTTAAGATCAGCCAATGCTTCTTTAAATATGTTTTCACTTTTAATTGGAAAAGTATAAGCTATAAATTTACTTTTCTTTTCAACGTGAATTTCTTCAGCCTCTACTTTAATGGTAAAATAATTCATATTGTATTTATTAAACTTTTTTTAATCACGATATATAATATGTATGAGAACAGTATATGCATTTGATGTAGATGGAACATTGACACCATCAAGATTAAAAATGGATCCTGGGTTTCAAAGGTTTTTCTTAGACTTTTGTAAATACAATCATGTTTATTTAGTAACAGGCTCTGATAAAGATAAAACAATTGAGCAGGTTGGTGAAGAAGTTTGGAATGCAGCGGCTGGTTGTTTACAAAGCTGCGGTAACCATATTTTTGT
>Ga0181380_1000488_pt1 | contig 17776 bp, 12 predicted proteins | sample 3SPOviralmetaG_FD_130116 | JGI IMG/M metagenome (GOLD analysis project Ga0181380, IMG submission 130116) | Marine viral communities from the oligotrophic San Pedro Time Series (SPOT) site, San Pedro Channel, CA, USA - 3 SPOT_SRF_2009-08-19 | ecosystem: Environmental > Aquatic > Marine > Strait... | reverse complement strand
TAAGAACCGGCAGCCATAGCCGAAGAAGTAGTAGCAGGAAGTTCCATTTTGACTACTCCGTTGCTAGCTGGAGAAACTATGCTACAAGTAAAACTAGCTGCTACGGAGGAAGCAGTCCTAGACGAGCGCATCTGTGCCCTAGCTGCGTAGCCAGTAAGATTTTTAGCGGAACCGGACTCTTTAATTGTTAAGTCAATGACAAAAGTCGATCCCTGATCAATCACTAGGTCATAGTTTGCTGCACTCATTTCAATTTCTCCATGATGAAATTATAACAAAGGGGACGTGAGGAGTCAAGATTTATTTTTTCTTAGGTTATCTCCAACGTGGCCCTTCCATCCAACAGACTAACGATAATCTCTTTCCCCTTGTTACCTCAGAAACCCTGTGCATATTATAGCTTGGAAAAACTAAAATAGATCCTTGCTTTCTAAAGTTAGGAGGATTCTCTATATACTTAAACTCAAAATCTCCTCCTTCGTAGTCGTTTTCATCTGAAAGCTGAACCACAATAGAAAGTTTCCTGTCATACATAGAGTCCCCATTCCAATCAATATCATGATGCCAGGTATAGAAAGATCCTTCTGTATATTCTCCAAATTGAACGGCTGGTGTATAGTCAACATTAAATCCAAAAGCACTTCTGTTTGCTGCAAGTAAGTAATACTCTACAAGTTCAGTTATTTTGGGATTAGTTATCCAGCCTATTCTAGTATTTCGTATCTCAGAGTTTGGTTCGTATGTTTGATTAGAAAAAACAGTACCTTCTGTAAAAACTCCCTCGTTATAGCATGTCTCTGCTATTCCCTCACACTCTTCTTTACTTATTAATCCGTTCCAATGTTGCCAGTTTGTTCTCATTACCAAGTTTTTCCTGTAGTTACTCCAGTTAAATTTTGCTCTTCTACTCTTTTTGTAACTACGTTTTCAAGAGCAGAGACTTCATCAGATCCAATTTTTGCTTTTGTCCATGTAAGGGCATTTGCCTCTGTAATAGAGCCATAAGAAGTAAAACTACTTAAATCATCTAAATCTAAGTTTACTAGTCCTTGTACAGAACAACTTTTACCGCTGTCCGAGTGAGATACTGTATATTCAATGGCATATACTACTCCTTCTTTTGAATCATATGAGTCATACGAAATAAGTTTATCTATTGTCCAAGTTGCCATGTTATTCTCCTGTATTAAAAAAGAAAGTTTGAAATAGCCTTCCAGTTTCTTTATCTTTACCAAAACCTGGTAAAATACTTCTATGCTGTAGATGTCCTCTATAAACTACAAGCCTATTAAATTTATTACCTATCGAATCTATCTGCCTCCAATCCTCCAAAGTATTGCTATTTGGGTCTGGAGAGATACTCTCATAGATTCCTGTCCCACTATCTACCGGGGCATAGGGTGTTAAGTACAAAACTGCTGCCCAATCAGTAAGATCATTATGCATCCAGGTTTCTGCTTCTTCGGTAGTATATTGATAGCATGTATTATATTCATTATGCCAATCAGTAATTTTACAATGAAGGATTTCTTTTTCAAAATAGTTTTTTAAATACTCTGATTGTTGCTGAGGCTCTGGACAGCTTCTAAGTCCAGGATAATTTCCTGTTATTGTAAAGTCAAGACTAAGAGCGTGATCTCTTACTTGATAAGGATTATTATAAAATTCATCAAAAACTAAAATGGAAGGAATCATATACTAAAGTCCGGAGTTGTAGTATTTAAAGGATGCGCCCACTTTGCGTCAGTTTTTGGAGACTTGCTCCAATATACATCGGGATCTGTTGTAGACCAAGTACCTAAAGTATCGTTTCTTTCATATACAGCAGTCATTTGAGGCTGTGGAAGCCAATGAGATGTTTGAGTATGTTCTCCAACTATATCGTTATACTCTATAGTTTTTTCTGCTGCTGAAGACAGTAAAGCTTCATCGTCTTGCCACCTTTTTCTTGCAGCCTCATTACCATGTCTTATTTTTACAACTGCTTTTGAATAAGTTGGAATAAAGTATCTTCCAGAGTGCTGTAACATTGCATTTATGTACTTACTGTGTCCTTGTCCTCTAAAAGTTTTGTGAATAATTTCATCAACTTCAGTAATCTCTCTTACTCCATCTTCATTTACATAAGTAGTTACTTGAGTAAATCCTAAATTTGTTCCATCTACTTTGTACAAAGTAAAAGCTATATGGGTACTTTCTGCAGGTAAAACTCTTGTATAATGTAGAGAAGTAAAAAAAGTTTTATCAAACACATATTCTCTATCAGACATGGTTAATTCTGAATCTGGTTTAGTAAAGCGATTATACCCCCAATCTATATTTAGATAAAAATCTCTTTCTGTCCAAGGATAGCGCTGTGCAGTATACACAACGCCTCCTGGGGTTGTAAGAGAGAAGTTATAATCGTCTATTAAGTCAGGTACACTCATTATATTATTCCTAGTTTTTCAAAATCTACGGTGTAATATCCATCTTTATCAAGATAGACGGCGTCGGGTCTAGTTTTAAGTACCTCTTGAGCAATCACACCCGTTGTGCCTGCCAGTACTCCCTCAAGTGTATATGCTTTATCAGTCCACTCCCATTTATAAATATTTTGTCCTATCTTTGGCGCATAGCCTAAGAATCTAATATTCTTCTTCAATCTAGCATCACTCTTGTTGTGAACAATATATCCATTTGCAGTATATGTATTTGTTCCATCAGTTGATATATTATATACGGTTTTTTCATGATCTTCAAGGGGGCGAGAAGTAAAGCTTTCTATTAGCTCTTCTCCGCTATCCGTTATTAATATATCTCCTACTTCTAGTACTCCTACAAGTAAATCTGCAATTTCTTGTCCATCTATCTCTAATGTTAAAGATGGGTCTACTGCTTTCCAACCTTCTTTCGTTAAAAATGGATGATTTGCAGTAAAAAACGGACGTCTTTCATTAACACCATGTATTGCTTCAAAAGGAAACTCACAAGGAAGAAGTCTAGTAACATTATTTATACTATTATTTTCTCCTCGTACTTTATCCCCTATCTCTACTTTTTCTATTTGCTTAAAACTGCCGTCCTGTAAACAGACAGGAGTACCTGCAATAAAACACGTACTTGGACCCGTAGGGCCAACATCAACATAAGTTGCTACAGAAACCGCAGAAACATTGTTATACTTCATAGAACAACTCGCTGAAGAAGTTCCATTACCGCTTCTGGTATTTGTCCAGCCTGAAGGAGCAGTACTTGCCCAGCTTACAGTATCTGCACTAGAAGAAGAAGTTGCAACAACACTAGCAGTGCTTGTAGTAGATCCTGTTGCTCGAGTCCAAGTAGCAGTTTGACTTGTACCACGTGAAGAAAAGAACATTACTGCTTTATCTACACTTACAGCAGTTCCGCTAGTGCCCGGGGTACCTGGAGTACCCGGAGTACCATCATCTCCATCTGTTCCATCAGTTACAATAAAGAAAGTTCCTGATGCTTGAGAGTTATCTTGGTTCCACGTTGAAGTAACTGTTATTGAGTTACTTGATACTACAGCACTTGGGCTAAGCTGTGCTCTATTTACACCGCTTGTACTTAAAGAGGTAACAGAGCTACTCCATGTATCTCCACTTCTTGTTACTCTGTATCGCTCTCTTGCAAGAACGGTTCCCGAACGAGTAACTGTCACTTGCATGTCCAAAGTTGTAGCTGTATAAGCCCCTGCGGCATTCTTACGAATAGCATTTGTAGTTATAAATGTCGCAGCCATAAATGCACCTGCTGCTCCTGCGGCTCCTGTGGCTCCGGCTGTGCCCGTAGGACCTGTAGGACCTTGAGGACCTTGAGGACCTTGAGCACCTTGAGCGCCTTGAGCACCTTGAGGACCTGGAGGTCCATTTGGCCCAGTAGAACCCGGGGTTCCTGTAGGTCCATGAGGACCAGTATTTCCTTGAGGGCCTTGATTTCCTTGAGGGCCTGCAGGTCCGGTTGCGCCTTGTGGACCAGTATTTCCTTGTGGTCCCGCAGCACCTGGAGCTCCAGTTGGGCCAGTATCTCCTTGTGGTCCTGTTGCACCTTGTGGTCCAGGATTACCTGTTGGGCCTGCATTACCTGTTGGGCCTGGAGGCCCCTGTGCTCCTGCAGGTCCTTGTGCACCTTGATTACCTGTGGGGCCAGTCGGCCCAGTAGGTCCAGTCTGCCCTTCTGTTGCAAGAGGAGCCCCCATACTTCCTGATGAGAGTGCATTTGCTGCAGTTCCTGTTCCAATTATTGTATGAGTAACACTTGTTACTCCGCCAGAAACTTGAGTAGCATTTGCATGAAATCTGTTAGCAGTAGAGTCTGCAACTACATACCAAAAGTTACTTCCTGTATTATAGAAAGTAGGAGTAAGATTTGTCATAGATGAAATTGCAGAAGAACCATCTGAAAATACTTGTACCCACCTACTTGTATCAGATTCTGGATTAGTGCTAATACCAGAGTGTGCACTTGTAGCTGCAAAAACTTTACTATTGTACGATCTTACATTACCGATTGCATATGAAGCTCCCGAACTCCAAGCAGAAATACTTGGAGAGGAGTTTAATATTGTAGTAGATGCTGCTGAATAGAATAAGAAAGTACTCAATCCATCAGGGCCTGGAGATCCTGCAGAACCTGCAGCTCCAGAAGGGCCAGCAACTCCAGTTGGGCCTGGTGCGCCTGTAGGTCCAACTCCGCCTGTTGGTCCTGTAGGTCCGCCCGGTCCTTGTGCACCTGTATTACCAGGAGATCCTTGAGGTCCGTCAGGGCCAGTAGGTCCACCGGGTCCTTGAGCACCAGGATTACCAATAGGTCCAGTTGGTCCCGGAGGGCCGGCAGGTCCACCGGGTCCTTGAGCACCAGGATTACCAATAGGTCCAACTGGTCCCGCAGGGCCGTCTGGACCTGGAGCACCTTGTGCACCTTGTGGTCCATCTTCGCCTTTTGAAGCTACAAAGAATGAAGCATTATATGCACTAGAACCAGTTCTATTTACTTCAGCAAGCAAAGCGTCTCGTGCAGGAGATACAGGCAAAGTCTGCTTTCGTGCATACTGACCGCTCATGGTTCTAGTAAATGCATTTCTTACAGTAAGACTTGTATTACTTTCAATAGGTACAACTTGTCTATATTCAGAAGCTGCAACATAGTTATTAGTATTGTTTGTAGTTACAAGAATTATAGAATCAGGATAAAAATCAGAGAGAAAAGAAGTACCACTTCCTGTAACTGTATTACTACCTGCGGTAGCGGTTACGGTACCACTAATAGTTGTTAAACCAAGATTTGCAGCGCCTGTTTCCTGAAAGTACTCTGTGTTTGATTTATTTCCATTTATATCTGTTTGTACAGTATCTGTTGCAATTACTACTGCTTTCCATGGATCTGCAGTGTCAGAAGCATCTAAATATAAGTAACCTCTTTGTCCAACCGATAAACCAGAAAAAGCTTGCTCTCTTTGGGCAGCAGTAGGAGAATTATATCGTACTTCTGTACCTCCAGCTGTAATAAAAGTATACTCAAAAGACCCTACAATTACATTGACTAAACCTGTTGATGTATTTATTGTTGGGCTAGATGTTAAGCTACCTCCACGAACAATTCTGCCTATTCTATTTAAAGAAGGCGGAGAAGAAGATATTTTTTGAGTTACTTCCTTCCAAGCTGATTTTGCACCTCTACTATTAACCGCACGTACTTTTACAGTATAAACTCCCGAACTTACATTTGTAACTTCATGAGTTGTAGCAGAGCCCGGAATATTATTTATTTTTACAAACTTATTGCTTCTACCTGCAAAACTCATATTATGATGAACTTCAAAATGAGATAGAAATCTGTATGTTATAGAAGAAGTATTTCCAGCTGTATCCGTAAAAGTTTCTACTGGAGTGCTCCAGTTAATTTGAGCTGTAACTCCTGTGCCCACTCCACCGTCTACTGTTGAGCTAGTAGTAACCTGTTCTATTAGAACTACGGAAGGTGCAGGAACCTTTTGGTCTTTTGGAGGTAAAATTTGGTAATCAGTTGTTTCTACAGGAACATCTTCGTCTATTTCATCATACTTTTCTTTTGCATACTTTGAAGCAGAGAAAGAGATACCATCTTCCTCTTTTGTCATACCAATTATTCTATACTCCTGAAGCTCATCAGTATTTACATCATCCTCTCTACTAATTGCCCAGATGGTATCTTGTTGAGGAGCAGTAGAAAATCCTCCAGAAACAGTAATAGTGCTTGCAGAAGTTCCTGTATTTGTTATTTCTTTTATTTCTACTCTTGAATTTTCAGAAAACTGAGTTAAAACTGAGTTACCAGAGTCATCAATTAGATTAGCTGCCTGTGCCTGTGTAGCCAAAGCATTACCACTAGCATCTTCTAAAAGCAACCCACCACGGCTATAGCTTTGACCATTTATAGTAGCAGATGCTTGTGCTAAATATACTCCTGGTTCTGTAAATATTAAGTATAAATTACACCCAGTACCCGCACTTCCTCCAGGAAAAGTAACAATTCTATCTAAATTAATAGATGTTGTGGTAGAGCCAGTGCTTACACGACCACTAGTTTCAAGACTATGCTGTCTTTTATCCTGTACATTTATAATGTCACCAGGACGTAAAAATACTGCATTAAAGCCAGTTTTAAAACTAACTACTTCAGTTTCTAAGCTAGTTGATTTTAAATGAAAATCTGCAAGTCGCCTTGCTTGACCTTCCGAAGTACAACCATATGCAACAATATTACGAGCAAGTACTCGTCCTGTCTTTTTTATATTTGCAATATCTTCTACAGTTAGGACTGTTTTTTTATAAAACTCTTCTGGATCATTCCAAGTAACATTAAATTGATTTGGGCGCGCCTTGTCTCCTGTGTAAGTATAGCTGAAAATACCATTTTCAACATTACTGGTAGTAAAAGTATAAACAGGCTCTTTTGGACTATCCTGTACGGTGTACCCCTCTCCATTTATCCAATAGAGCATTCCTCTAAATACACTAGCTAAATCTTTTACAACTTTATATGCTTCTGTAGCATTTGGAATATAAGTATTACAAGTGAATCGAGGCTCTTGTCCTCCTTTGCCATCTGGAACAAGCTCGTCGCAGTATCTTGCTATTTGATATAAAGAAAATTTATCTATATCTGCTTCTTGTACAAAGTCTCCTAAACCATTTTCTTTATCTGTAAGAATATCATAAAAAACCCAGGCAGGATTATTTGTATAGACTTTTGCTCTATTTGCAACAGAAGAAGCAGCTGGATCTCCTCTAAAAGTCCCATTCCACGCTTGGTAAGAACTTGTATTTGCTCCAGTGCTCTGATTACGAGTATAACTTGATGTAAAAGAACCTAATTCTTCTCGTGTAAAATAATTTGAAGGAACTTTTACTTTTCTTCCTAAAATATGGTAAGAACGAGAAGGAGGCTGAGGAAAGTCTTCTGCAGCAAAAGAAACAGAAGCATGCGCTGTTGTAGGATAAGAAAACTTATCATTTATTCCTGCCTCTACCGTCTTTATTACGGCTCTGCCTTGATACTGCGGTCTACCATCTCCATCTGAAAAATTACTATCATCTGAAGAAGCATCAGGACTTAGTCTTCTTATTTCAATTCTCCAGTCAAATAACGGCTGAAATCTTTCCAGATTAATACGAAACTCTTGTATAAAGCCTCCAGACGTATTTTGTCGAACAATTGTTCCTGTGCCCCTTCTACCTACACCTAAAGAGCCTTGAAAATAATTTACTATCTGATCATGGTACTCAACACTAGTTCCATTACCGATTATCCAGCTATATGTGCTTGATTTTGTATTTAATGAATCGCTAGCTTGATGCAGGCCATTGATAAACTCAGACCCACCGTAATTATTACCATGTATTAAAACTTTTGTAAAGTCAGAATCTGTAGAGTCATTCTTATAGTTTAGAATTATTTGAAACTCTGCTCCGGCAGGTCCATCTTTTCCATTTGGCTGCTTATACAAGAGACCACTAGGAAATTCCATAGCTATATTTAAATAGTCTATTTCTTCTTTAGATCCCTCTGAAAAAGAAAATTGAGTTGGAGTTATAAATGTAGCGCTTGCACTTCCTCCTACACGAACACTTCCTGTACCGGAATACCATGTAAGCTCTGTTTGGGGGCCAATTACAAATGAGCTACCAGGGCTTCCATATGCACTTGTTTTAATAATGGGCGTTTGATATCGAGTTCCTCTTTTTAAATAAGCATAAGCATTATCATAGGCAAGACTTTGATTTGTGTCTCCGTACTTAACAATAGCTTCTGATAGTATAACAGGTTGTGCCGTTCTATTTCTTTCAACTGCGGTAGCAAGAGTTGCTGTGTTCGCATTAGTAATTGAACTAACTTGATGCACAGTATCAAAGAAAAACGTTTTTGTTCCAGAAGAAGAAACATCTGTGCTTATGGGAGGGTTAACTCTTACCCATTTACCGTAACTTGGATGTGTGCCTTGTCCTACTATAATTCCTGTATATACATCTCCATCAACACCTGCACCAGGAACACGTATTCGTCCGACTACATAGTCATCAGCATCTGCTTTTTCAGTAGTACCGGGTTTATTTTCTATATTTGTTGGAACTGTAACGCTATTAGGAAGGTAAAGAATACTTGAGCCTCTTTTAGCTGCAAAATTTCCACTAAACCCAGGTAGAGTATTTAAGTTACCTGTAGGGCCTGCAGAAAAAACTAATAAGTATCTATCCCCAATAGATAAATCAACTCCACTAAAAAGACCTTCACCCGAAGCATTTCCACCAGCATTTGTAACACTTGTTCCGCTTACAGTAGCAGTTCCTGTTTTTGTAGTAAGAGTATCATAACTCTGTTCATCAATAATTGAAGTACCATTTAGGTATACTCCGGAAAGCCCTCCAACAAGACCTTGAATTTCACCTGCAGAAATTATATCAGTAGCTACACCATACTGTTTTTCAGTTGTAGGAGTACTAGGCGCAGCTGCAGCAAGAGCTGCTTGCTGCTGCTCATTTTCATAATCCGACTCACTTTTTGGTGCAAAACCTCCCATAATTTAACTCCTATGATATTCCAAAATGTCCCTGAAATGTGAGACGAATTTGACGGGCTTCCTCATCAGTAAAAAATATATCTATTCCTGGTATCATTACAGGTCTTGCTGGTGTAGGTTTTGTATTAACATTATCTGATGCAAGGGTATTTACTTTCTCTTTTGGTGCAACAGTTGTACCCGTTGTTCCCCCTACTTCTCCGCCGTCAACAGTGATTGGAGTGCGCGAGTAAGATAGTGAAATGGGAGCGCCACCAACTATTAGTTCTCCATAGGCTAAAGGTACTGCTTGTCCTTGTGCAACAGTATTTGCGGGTCCGCTAAATAAATAGTTTTTATTATTATCGGTACCATCTACAGAAGGGTCTGGCATCATCATTTCTGATATTCCCATCATCGCAAGACTTGTACCAGCAAGTAAAAGTGTTGCTCCTAATACATTTCCTGCTAAACTAGCAGTAAATCCTGCCCCAAAGGTTAAACCTCCCACAGTAAATGCTAAAACTACTAAAACAACCGCTGCTAAAAGCTTTCCTACTCCATCTGCTCCTGCAGGTAATTCTGTTATGACAATATCATCATCATGTAAAGTTAGTAGTAGCTCCTCTTCGCTAAGTATATCTTTGCCTCGTTTTATTTGAAACTCTATACCTGCTTCATGTGCGTCTATTAAATGTTTTCTAAACCCTGACGTCTGACATTCTATAAGTCTAAGTATTTCTCCCACATTATTACAAGAGGTTTCCCACTTATCCCCAAACTTTGCTAAGTTACCCTCTAAATAAACTGTTTGCATCTATAATACCCTCTAATTGCTTTACCCCAAACTCCATATATGGACTCTCTACAGGATAAACGATGTCTGGCATGGTGTAAAAAGACTCCATCATCCAGATAAACTCCACAGTGATTTCCTACTGAGGACATAATGTTAAAAACTATACCATCATGTTTTTGTGGCTCTTCGACTTTTACAAATCCAAAAGACTCATATAAGTCATCAAAATAGTTTAGTCCCTCTTCCCACCAAAGCTCTTGAAACTCCAACATAGGAAGTTCTATTGAAAGATTCTGTCTATAGTAGTCTCTTACTAAAGACCAACAATCATTCTTTCCAAACTCATATTCTCTTCCTAGCAGAGTATTTTCTAACTTTTTTGGCGTATAAGTATATTTTTCTGCTTCTGGTAGTGAGTATATAATATACGGTATACCTAAATGATCGCTTGCTTTTTTATCTGATTCACTTGCTTCGCATGAAGAATCTGGGTGGCTATGAACTATTGCATAAATATCTCCGGACAGCCTTGCTTTTACATATTCGTCTGGAGAAATTTTAAAAGTATGTAACTTATCCTCTGCTATATTTTCACATTTTTTCCAGACAATCTTGCCTCTCTTGTTAAGTAAAAGTCCGCATCCCTCTTCTGGATAATCATCAAATAAATCATTTATTATTATCTTATCGTTTCTGTCTAACATTTGGAAAGCCCCCGAAAGGTAATATTACTTTTTTATCTGTCTCTATTGCTACTCCGTTAGAAACGGTTGGATGAGGCAAAGAATGAAATCTTAGTCGGCAAGATTTTATTTTCTTCCCGCATATATCTCCTTCTGTCCAATTAACTCCTTCTTTTATTTCAGAGACTGAAGGATTTGATCTAGTTTTAAGGGCTTGCCAAAGATTTCCCTGTCTAAGGATATATTCATTTCTTTTTGTATCACTATAAGCATAGTAAGTGGAAGATAAAGTTGTTCCAAATACTCTTACTCTTTTCCAACTAGTGCTAGTATCAGAAGGAGTAGCAGAGGTATTTACTACTGCTTGCCAGTAATTATTTGCATTTGCATTCGATATTGTGCCATTTGTATTAAGACGGGGCACATTACTTACAGTAAGATAGTAGTTACCTTTTGTTGCACTTGTAGATCCTGCTGTAAATGTAGTAAAACTAATTGAAGAAGGAACTATATACTCATCATAACGATTCATATAAACACTATTACTTTCGCTTGTCTGTGCGCTTGTAACACTAAATCCAGTTTTTTGTCCCCAATTACATCCACCGCACCTGTTTGCGGCTGAAACAGAACCAGCAGCCTCTCTATACCTAAAAGGACAGCTTCCACCAATAATATTTCTGCGAGGTAGAGTTATTCCTGCAACATCAAAAGGAGAAGCAAGTTCAAAAGTAATAGATATAATATTTCGCTCTTTTATTCTATCAATTACATAGGTTTGCTTTGGAAACTCTAAGGGAGGAGTTGCGTCACCTGCCTCTCCGACTAAGTATTTTACAAGGGTACTCCGTTTTGTTATTCTTTGGCCTATTAAATCTTCATAGTCTATCCCACCAATTGCATTTGTAAGAGTATTTCCTACATTACCTATAGAAAGCTCTGGTCTTGACATAGATCCGTCACTTTTCACAGAAATATCCTCTGAAAACATAGGCAAGGCTGCATAAGTTCTTATAGTGCCATCCTCGTCTCTAAATTGAATAGCATTTAAATCTTCATCTAATCCTGCAAAAAAATAAGCAAAAGTATTTGAAGTATATTCAAGAACATAAAGCTCAACTAAAGCTGAACCTGGATCTTGTTTCTGAAGTTCTTTATTTATTTGTGTCATGCTTCGTACACTCTTCTAAAGGTTGCATTACAAGTATAAAAATCATCATACGTATAAGACTGTGTATAGTCTTCACAAACAACTTTTACAGTCTTTTCAGATCCTGAAGCATTAGTATCAGGGTAAGTAAAATTAAAAGCAGTTGTACCTGCTTTGTTATCAAAAAAAGCCATTATATCATCAATATCTGCCTTTGGCCTATTTGAAAAAGTAACAGTAAACTGTTGAGTAATATTATTTATACCTTCCTGTACTCGTTGCTCATAGCCATCTCCAAATTGAATTTTTATTACTCGAGGTTTATTACTTCGAGTAAGAGTTTTATCTGGAGTTCTTTGAACTGAGTTTAAGTCTGCAAATCCTATAGCCATTATGCTGCTCCAAACGGACTCAGTATACCACCAGGTCTCTTCTGCTTGTGCAGTTCATCTTGAACAGCAGCTGATATCGCTCTTCCTAACTGCTTTGATTGTTCTGAAGAGTTTGAACCATCTTGTCTAGTTGTTCCGTCACTATTGACAGTAATGCTAATATTATTAACATCTCCTGTGCCGCCTCTTATGTCAACTGGAATTTCTTTCTTGTTGGGCAAAGGAACAACAGCTTCTGTACCGTGTAGTATAGCAGGATATCCGGCTTGTCTGCCTCTTGCAATACCGCCTGTTGAATAACTTTGAAGAATACCGCCTCGTCTAGCTGGCACAGCTTCTGCTATCATACCATTTCGACCTGCAGGAATAGGAGCTCCTCCACTAAAAAGAGAAATTGTTGCTTGTATAGCTTTCATTACAAGTAACTCAATAATCATTTTTGCAATAGCTGCAAGTATAGATTTGGCCATATCAGCAAAAGCCTCTTTCGCAGACTTTGATCCATCTACAATTGACATAAAAGCACTATTCATACTGGACTCTACAGTAGACCTTAGATTTTCCATGCCTTTAAGTATTGTTTCTTGCTCTTCTAATGCAATATTTTGTGCAAGAAACTCTTCTTTTTGTGCTGCTGAAACAGTGTGGCCTGCATTTTCTAGCTCTAAAATTCTACGAGCAGCCGCTTCGTGAGCAGTAGAAAACGAGAATGTTTGCATTTGATCTGCAAGGTCTAGTGAACGTAATCTTCCTTTTTCAAGCTCTATAAGAACAGCGGTTTGTTCTTTTTCAAGATTTCTATCTAACTGCTCACCTTTAATTCTTAAACCTTCTATTTCTTGATCAAGAGCTACAATACGTGTAGCATTTGTTGTTGCATTTAGTTTTGCTCTCTTTTCCTCTGCTTGAAGAATTTGATCATTTATAATTTTTCTTTGAGCAATTATATTATTTTCTCTTCCCTCTTGTTTTTCAGTGCCAATATCAGCAAGACTCTTGCCTACAGTACCCGCTCCGGCAGTTGTAGCTCTTTCTTGTGCTATTCTTGCTCTTGCAAGTGCGTTTTGTGCAGCGTTTATATCTTTTTGTATTTGTAAACGTCTTTCTGCAATATCAATGCCTATTTGATCAACTGCATTTTTCTTTTCTGCATTTCTTAAATTATTTTCCTCTACTTCTACATTTTGTTCTGCTAAAGTTAAAGCTCTATTTGCATTTATTACTCTCTGATCAGTCTCAGCAACTTCGTTATTTCTAAGAACGTCTAAAGCTAACTCTGATTGTAAAACTTGTTGTTTTGCTTTATCAACAGCAGTTTCAGCGTTTAAAACACCAATTGCTGCTCTTTCTCGTTGGGCGGCAAAAGATTGGGACACCTTATCAACTTTTGAAATTGTTTTCTTTCGATCAAGAATGTTATCTTCTAAGTCTAAAGCCTCTTTTTGTGCTTCAAGAGCTGCATTTGCATTTAGTACTGCTATGTCTGCTGCTTTTTCTTTTGCTTTTACTGCGGCATCTTCTGCAGCCGCTTGAGCCTCGAGTGCCTCTACTCTTGCTATATCCTCTGCACTTTGCTCGACTCTCCCCGTTTTAACAGTAGTACCACGACGAGTTTTTATTGTAACAGCTTGAGTTCCTTTATCAAACTTTTCTATCTCTTTTTGAAGGGCTGCTCGATCTTCCGCAAATTTTTCCTTATCAAAAGTAACTTGATATTCTGTCTCTAGTTTTGCAACTTCTGCAAAAGCAGAAACAAGATTTTGAAAAGGAGCTTGTGCAATTGAATTAATTGTAGATTGAAGAGCTTGGTCTGCTGCTTTTCTTGCTTCAGTAATCTGCTGTAAAGCATTTGCACTTTTTTGTGCATTTTCATTTAGTGCAAGAATTGCCTTTGCATCTTCTTCAGTTATTTTCTTATTGTCAAGAATTGCTTGATTTAATGGAGCAAATCTACTATCCAACTTTGCTAGCTGTGATGTAGTTTCAAGTAAATTTTCTCTATACTTTCCAAAACCTTCTGTGCCTTTCTTTGCGTCTAAGCTATTGATCTGATCAATCAAGCCGCCAGGATTAGCAACATTGGCTTCCTTTATTGCGTTTCCAAACTGAATTGTTTTTTCTTCTAAATTTTGAAGAGTACGATCTGCTCTAATTTCATTTACTTTTGCTAAATGATCTCCAAGTTCTGCTGTTTTTTCAGAAAGACCCTCTACTTCTTCGTTAGCCCTTCTTGCAGCCGAAGGAATTGGAAAAAGAGCATCCTTTGCCATCTTTCCTAAATCAATAAAAAGTAGAACAGCTCCTGCTATACCTGCTGCTTTGAATAAAAGATCTACTCCACCTGCTAATCTTTTTGCACCCGCAGCTAGGCCAGAAAATGCCCTAGTAAAGGCTACACTTGTACCTGCAGCAGCTTGCTTTGCGGATAGCTCAATGCCTTTCATGCTCAATCGAGTTGTTTTTTCAAACTTCTTTACAACTTGAGCTCTTTGCTCATATGATAGGCGAAGATCTTTTACCTCTTGAGCATTAAATCCTTTTAGCTTTCCGGTTGTAACCTTTTTACCATTAATAATTTGTTTCTCAGCACCTTTAAGAATTTTATCAGCATTAGTTTGTGCTCTTTTACTAGGATCTTCTCCTGATAAAAAAGACATACCCGTGCCTTTTGTCTGTCCTTGTTTTACTCCTGCACCTTTTGCTAAATCTGTGGAACTTTTACCAACTTCGTCCATGTCTTTACCAAGAACACGAGTTTGTTTAGTTAACTCATCAAACTTAGCTTGAGTTTTATCGGCAAACGCAGTTGCACGGTCTCCTGCACTTTTTGCAGCTTGTCCAAAAGCATCTAGAGTAGGAAGAACCGAGCGAACAAGAGGAAGGGCTAAAAGACCAAAAAGAGAGACTAAAGAAGTTACATTATTTGATAAAAATTGTAAAACAGGAGTTAGTCCATTTACTAAGCCAACTTTTATAGTATTAACAATGTCATCGAAAGCTTTTCCAAACTCAGCAACAGCAGTTGCATCTTCATTCATTACCTTGCCAATAGCTGCAAACTTCCTTTCACCTTCTTCAAGTACAAAATTAGTAACAGCTTGAGTTCTCTCAAAAGCAGTTAACTCGTTTGCAGCTCTACCTGTGGCTGCAGCATATGCTTTTGTAGCAGGATCAAGGCGTAGAATAATACCAAGTTCATCTAATAGTTCGGGTTCCGCTTTTGTAGTACCACGAATCAAACGATTAAATGAATCTGTTAAATCTCTTCCTAAAGCAAAGGAAGCATTCTTTGCAACAGTTGCAAGACGCTCAAGTTGATTACCAGTTAAACCAGCAGCTGTACCAATAGCGGTGGCCTGTGCCGCTTCTGTAAAGCGTAGCTGCCCGTTTGTAGCTTCTTGTAAAGATTTTGTTATTGCAGAGTAGTTTGTGCCCATCAAAGCGCCAAACTGTTGCTGGCCTGCAATAAGATTACGAGTATCTGCTGCTTCCTGTAAGAAACGGAAGGCAGCAGTAACAGCAAAAACACGAGCAGCTAGTTCGGCATAAGCAGGTACGATTCCACCGTTAATGCCTTGTGTCATCTTACTAAAGTTTTTAGTAGTATTAGAGGACATGCTTGCAGCACCACGCAAGGCGCGATCTGCATCTTTTGTTTGCTTGTTTTGACCTACAAGAGCCTTCTCTAATTTATTAGCGTCGACAGCAAGTCTTTGAGTAGTACCTTTATCGTCTACTATTACCTCAATAAATACTTGTTTCTTCTTAGCCATTAGTTACTCTTTGCTTTCCGCTCTGCGGCCTTTCTTTTTCTTTCTGTTTGTTCAGCCCTATCATTAATTACTAAATTTTCATAAATTTTCATAAAGTAAACAATGTCTGTTTTTTCGTCAAAACCATATAAATCAAACAAAAAATTTGCTGCACCCCAGTCTTTGCCCATATATAAGCCTGAGTTTCCATCCCAGCGATCTGGTAAAAGGTCAAACATAAAAAATGCCACCTGAACTTCTTGCGGAAATGCAGAAGCCTCCAGTGGCATTTTACTCGGATCTGGCTCTTGTCCTAATTGTTCACACAGTAGAAGATATTTATCAACATCTACTTTTTGTCCGGATTCTTTTACAAAGCGCTCAAGCAGCTTTACTATTTCTGCTACTTGCGCTCCGTAAAATTTTCCAGCTCACCCACTGTTTCAGTTACCCAAGTATCAAAAGAGTTTGCGTTTTTCATAAGCAACTCTCCATTTTCTTGAGTAAAAGGCAATTCATCGTCAGGATCAAGATCTCCTATATCTACCAAAAGAAGCTCTTCTAGGTATCGATACTTAAGACCTGACCATCCTTTGAGTACTGCTTTTGTGTATTCAACTAAGAATTTATCCTCATCTAGCTCTTCTAAAGGCTGATGGGTTTTCTTATCCCATTTAGTTTTAATGCATCGTTTACGAAGTTTAATAAGTTCTTCACGTGCTAAATAACATAAGTCAATCGACATTCCTGTGTAACCTGGAAAGTCAATTGAAACCGTCTTACTTGATGTCATAAGACTGGCTAAAGAAACGGGCGTATCGGTCATAAAAAATTCCTCAAAAGGGTGCGACAATTTAATTAAGATATATTCTACTCGACGAGAGAAAAAATGTCAAGAAATATTTTTTGTGTGGTGGGAAGAAAAAAGGGGCCGAAGCCCCTTCTTCTTATGCAGGTGCTAGACCTAAGTATTTGAGAGTTACCTCATTTGTATTATCAATCGTGGAAGGCAACGCTTGGAACGTTGTTTCAAGAGAAATAACATCTTCTACACTGTGAGAAGGAATCTCAAAGTGAGCTGTGGGGAAGACTACTTCTAAGCGAGGAGCTGCGGAAGCACCACCAATCTTAAATGTAGTTGCAAACTTATTTACAACTTTATTTCTTGCTGCAGTCGTTGTGAGGTCTGCATAGAAATCAGTTGATGTTCCTAAGTTGCTAGAAGTGTCTAAGGCTAGATAACAGGTAAAGGATCCGCTTACAGAGCGTGCTCCGGTAACGTGACCAATAGGTAGGTTAACTGAACCAATTGTTTCTGGCGTTAAGAATGTCATATTGTTTGAAATAGTAAAACTTCCGCCGGTAAGAGTAAGGTTATATACACCGTTACTGCTTGCTCCTGGGAAAGTAGTAGTATCATCTGCAGTAATTGTAAGCTGAGTTAGTCGGTTACGAATATAGTTATTCGTAGCACCAATTGCTTCAAATACTGTACGAGTAGGCTTACTTGAAGAAGCCAATGTTGTAGCAAAACCAGACCAGTTAATTGTTGCAATACCATCGATATCAAAATCAACAGTTGCTTCATTTACAACAGCATCAGTACACTTATAAACCGTCGGGTTGCCTCCAGCATCATCAAGTGAGAAATAAATATTTGCCGTTCCCAATGTAGATTTATTTGAGTTAGCAAATGTAATATCTAAGTCGGTAGCGTCTGTGGTTAAACCAGTTAGTGCAGCATTTGCCGAACTAGTAGTTGCAGTATAGGTAGCAGGACCTGCCATAAGAGCCCATAGAATCTCTTCTACAGCATGATGACTAGTTATGCTATTTTTGTTTGCATTTCCGGCAACGTTTGTGCCTGCGGATTTAAAAGGACGGACATAAGTAGAGAAAGACCACTCAACAGGTGCGAGTGAGTCGTTAAATACTCTTCGTCCACGCTTACTTACACCGG
>Ga0181380_1000487_pt1 | contig 17780 bp, 21 predicted proteins | sample 3SPOviralmetaG_FD_130116 | JGI IMG/M metagenome (GOLD analysis project Ga0181380, IMG submission 130116) | Marine viral communities from the oligotrophic San Pedro Time Series (SPOT) site, San Pedro Channel, CA, USA - 3 SPOT_SRF_2009-08-19 | ecosystem: Environmental > Aquatic > Marine > Strait... | reverse complement strand
CCTCCCACATAAATGGCCTTCCGGCCTTTCACATACTCACTCAACGGCACAACAAACTCAGACGGCTCTTCGTCTGGCTCCATACCGCTCTCGATTTGATTGCGTCTCAAGTCTGCAAAGACATCATCAATCTCTGCTTGTGCCTCTGCCTCAGTCGCAAAGACTTCGGGGGAGCCACTCGACTCCCCCCACGCTTGCCACCCTTCACACAGGGTGTCGATTACAACTACATAAGCCATCACTTCACTCCTTTCGTCATCAGTTTGTACTCGTGCTCGATCACACCGAGGGCAGGGTTGCCCACCGTCTGCTCCTCGATCCAACGTCTGGTCACATTCCCATCCTTGTGGTGATAGACACGCCAATGCCCACGTCTGACGTGCTGACGCTTCGCGCCACCGCCACCCTTGAACATCCGCTCGTACCGCTTCACACCCCTTGGCTTGGGCAAATCAATCTCCAAGACGCGCACCTCATTGCGAGGCACACGTCTGCCGTACAGCACACGGTCAACACCCTTGCTGATCTCACGCTCGAAGACGTGGTGCGGATAGTTCACCATCGCCAAGATCGTCCACAACAGACGCGCATCTCCGCTAAACATGCTCAAACTCTGATTAACCATCGCGTTTGACTTGGCCACGTCAGCCATCACGGTGACTTCAGGGTCAATCAACTCACCAATCTGGTGCGTCCCCAATGCAAACCTCTGCATCAACTCAAGCAGTGGCTCCACATACTTGCGCTGGTCGAACATCTTGACGTAGTGCTGGCTCAGATACGCAGAACCCAACTGCACTTGTTGATTACGGAAGTCTTTGGCTGTGATCTGTGGCAACCCAGCCATCTGCCGACTGTTCTTACGAGCAACAAACCCATCGGCATCAAGCGCGTCTTCATTGCTCATGTAAAAGCCGTGAGCAGGGTGGTAGATTTTGTTGTCGTCATTCGACACGCCGTACATGTTGTACATCATCAGCCCTCTCAGATTGATGATGTTGTAGCCAACACGGCTCAACCCACCTTCGGGGTCATTGTCGTACTCAACCCCTCTGGCTTCCCACTCGGTCTTCATCAGGTCTCTCTGCAAGTTCGAGTCCCACTCAATCCACATGTTCTCGAACGGCGGCACGGCCATGCGAGCCGCACCCAACAGCATGTTGGGTGGCAGGAACATGGCCTTCACCGCATGTCTGAGCAGGCTGTCTGCAACAACAAAGCGCGTAGCACCAACCAGACTTTGCTGTGTCTGCCTCAACTGAAAGATGCCCTGCTTACTGCGATTGAAAATGGCCAACCCCTGCGAGGGATTGGCCAGTGCAAGCAACGTCTGGTTCACAAATTCAACGTCCATCGTCCGCCTCCTCTATTGAGACGTCCGCACTACCAAAGTCAAAGCAGTCTAGGGCTTTATCCTCTGCCCCTTTCTCATCGTCTGCATCTACTTCAAATTCGGCACTAATCTTCACGATGTATTTAGTCATCTGCATTTCCTTTCCAGATACGCAATGAGGAGAAGCACACGGTCACACTTCCACATCACTCACCCTCCCATTCATCCTTGGGCATGATGGATGTCTCGCCATCACAGTCGTGACACCACTTGTCCACGCCGCCCTCTTCATCACCATCGAACCAGCACCTCTGCCAGTTCGCCCAGAATTTGTTGGCGTGCCACCGCTCACTGCCACACCTCGCACAGACGTGCGGCTCTGCCTCAAAAACCCAAGCCGGTTCATTCATCACTCACCTCCCCGCACAGCAACGAAGCGACGACGACCAGACACATCAATGTGAGCCATGCGCGTCTGTATGAACTCACCGAGCAACTTCCTCAGTGCGTCACCATCACTGGCTCCGTGCCGATACACAAAGCCAGCACCTTCCATCACGTCTGCCATGTAGCGGCTGACCTCGTAGACCATCTCGTCATACAAGTCTGGCTCGAACACTGCGTCTGTCTGCTCAAGCACTGGCATCTTGGCCAGCACACTCAGCTTCACATCCAGCACAGGGCGCACCGCAGAAGACGGCGTTTGCGCTGACTTGCACTGCTTGATATAATCCTGGCGTGAGGTTGATGGCTTGGGCGTGTACGTCTTGGTCTTCGACTTGGACACAGGCGCACGTTTCGCTGTGGTTGGTTGAACGTGCGTCTGTCTCCTGTCCAGAAACGCCGGAATGTCCGGCACTTCGCTCTTCGTCTTCACACCGTAATCTTCGAGGGACTTGTTTGTGATCGAGTCCACGATCTTGTTTGCATCTGACATACGTCTCTCCTATGCAGCATGGGTTGTCTTGGTACGAAAGAACCCCTCGTGTTCGGGGTTCTTGTAGTGAAAGTATCGGGCGTAGTACGCCCGATGATTGTTTGAGAGTTTGAACTCACCGCCAGTCTCAATCTCCGTGTGCCACCTGATGCGCTCGAAGATTGCGTTAGCCGAATAGTTCGAGTAGCCACGCCGAATGACATCGAACGTGAACTGCTCGAACAACTCGTAGACGTGAGGGTTCTCATTGTGGAACTCCCAGAACTTGCGCTTGAGTCCGTCACTCATACGAGCCACCCGAACCAACGCTTCCAGAACGACGGTGTCTCCACCGCCACTGGCTGTGCCACAGGAATAGGCGTTGCCAACGGCTTGACCTTGGGCGGACGCCCCAGACGCTTACCGTTCTTCGACAGACGCGCTTCCTTGACCACGGTCAACTTGGGTGCGCCCTTTGGTGGACGACCTAGACGCTTGCCATTCTTGGACAGGGTTGGCTTCTTTACTGTTGAACTCATATTCAACCTCCATACATATGCGACGCACCGCGTCGCGGTTGGTGGAGCGAACACCTCGCTCCTTCACACGGCGACCCACAGCAATCCAAAAGCTGTAGTGCCACCCTCTCTTTGGCCACAGTCCACGCCAATGCGTGTGAACCGTGACCGTCTTGGGTCTGGTTGGCCGCCGCACTCACGAGGCCAACAACTTCGAGTTATCAATCTGGAAACGCTCACCGAGCAGGATGCGGCTCAGTTGATCCATCGCCGCACCAGCCAAGTCTTCGACGCTGTTCACCACCACATGACGTGGGTAGAACTGCTCGACAGACTCGTCTGCGATGCCGATGCCAACGACGTCTGTGCCATCCTTCTCGATGCGGTCAACGACCTTCCGCAACTGCTTGTCTTGGATTCCTCTGTCACCACCAGCACCAATATGACATGCTGGCGAACCGTCACTCAGCGTCATAAACACACGACGCCTCTCTGGCCTCGCTCTCAGTCGCTCATACGCATACTGCACAGCCTCGGCATCCGAGTTGTTACCAGTCGCACAGTCCTCGATACTTGCAATCGCCCCCTTGGCCTCGAACAGACGCTCCTCGAATGTCTTGAACATCCACATGTCGAGCGGCTCGTAGCGTGAATACTTGTCTGCGTATGGGTCTGTGTCGTGAGGATACGAGTGGCCTCGCGCATTGCTGAAGCCGAGTATCTCGTAAGCAATGCCAGTCCGATCAATCGACTCGGCAATGGCAATCGCACACTGCATCGCAATACCAACTTTCACATGTCGCATGGAACCAGACAGGTCAATGAGCATGGTGAACGCAGTGTCCATCTCGGCACGGTCATCACGTTGCTTGAACACATTGGGATTGCCGTTGAACGCACCCACCAGACGCCGACTATCGAGCCGACCATCCTCGCGTCCGTAGTCCCAATCCCTCGCCATCTTGGCTGACAACGCACGTTCCAGCTTGCGACGCATCACATTGACCTCGCCAGTCATGGCGGCCAACTGATTGTCATACGACTTGGCTGTCTTGGTTCTCAGCTTGCGTGAGAAGCGCGTCTTGGCCTTGCGGTGGTGCCACTGGTCATTGGCTGTTGTGAACGGCCTGTACTGAACCTCGCCACCAACCGCACTCTCTCTGGCCTCGGCAATCTCCTTGCGGACGATGGTGGCCACATCGAAGTTGTCATAGACATCCTCGAACTCACCAACACCCTCGGCAGACCGACTGCCTCGCTCACGGCCACCTTCACCGTCATCGAAGCTACCTACTCGACCTCCCCCGTGATCGTCACTTTCATCTCCGCCGGATTGACCCCCATGACCTTCATCGCCTCGATCATCGCCATCGCCAGCAGACGTTTCTTCCCCTCGTTCGTCGTCACCAGCACCACTTCCAGCTCCGTGTCCGGCGTCATCGCCGTCGCCACGATCGCCTTTGCGGCCTCGTCCTTCAGTCTCTTCCTCTCGTTCATCGCGGTAGTCTCCATCTCGTATCTCCTTCTCAACAAGTTTGGCTAGAGTGATGACGTCTGCGGTGTCTTTGCATCCGTCCAATGAGGTAATCCACTTGGGCAACTGCCGCTGGATGTATTCGGGCAACATGTCGATGCACTCTTGGCTCAGACCGCCGTAGTCCCTGCGGCCTTCCCATGTCAGTGCGACTGCGGTGATGAACTTGTCATCGCCCAGACGTGGATCGTCTGGCTTGATGTTGTCCAAGAACTCCTTGTTCACTGCCGTAGACACGGCCTTGAGGTTCTCGGCTGCGCCTGGATACTCGTCGATGACACGACGCTCCAGCCAGACGTCTTCCAATGCGTTGTGAACCGAACGCAACAGCTTGTTGTCGCCACACTCCTCCGCAAACGCCTTGAGCGCACGGAAGTCTGTGTGCCTGACATGCCCAGCTTCGTGGTCAACGTAGCCGCGCATGATGTCTTGTTGTTGGTCGCTCACGTCAGCGTTGTGATCCAACGTGGGCAGGATGATGGTGGAGCCGTCAGTCGCGGCTCCATCACCTTGGAACACGACGTTGATGTCGTGCTTGCGTCCGAAGACGCTCGAAGTCTTGCCAATCTCGTGGCTGAACAGATGTCCTTTCATGCTCGTCTCCCTATTTCAGAACTCGGTTGCCGATGCCCTTGAGCACCGCTTTGTCTTGCGTGGTACACGCATTGAGGATGGTCATGTCGAACGCCATCTCGATGGCCTTGGCCTCGTCACCAAACATGTCCGTGAACGCCACAATCGCTTGAGAGAACGCCATGAAGTTGCGAGGTGAGATGGGTTGCAAGACCTTGGCGTTCGTGAACGCCTCAAGGTGCTCGGTGATGTACTTGCACACCTTGTCGAGCGTGTCGGCCTTCAGCTTGTGGTGGCTTGTAATCAGCTTGCGCCGCTCGGTGGCCGTCATGTACGGGACATGCACGAACGTCTTGAACCTGTTGAGGAACGCTTGTGACTGCACCCTCGCACCTTGATACATGCCGAACTCGTCACCTTGGCCAACGGTGTTGGCTGTAGCGAAGGCGCGGAACATCGGGTGCGGCTTGATGAGACGGCCACCATCCTCTGTCAGCAACAGGCCGTTGCCCTCCAGAGAGCGTTGCATCACATAAGCCACGTCAGCCCGCATGAAGTCGCACTCGTCAAAGCAAGCAATGCACGGCGTCTGCAACATCTGCGGCAGGATACCCTCGACAAACGTAGACGCTGTCGCACCGCCATCGTTGACCAGTGTGTCACGGCCAATCAGGTCGGCACGGCTGATCTCGCTGTCGAAGTTGACACGCATGAACGGGAAGTTCGTGTAAGCGGCAACCTGCTCCAGCTTGGTGGTCTTGCCACAGCCTGTGTGACCGTGAAGCCACGCTGGCTGATTGGTGATGATGGAATACAGCACCATCAGCAACGACTCTGCGCGGAAGATGTAGTTCTCATCAATCGCTGGCACGAGCGGATGCGGTGCATCCCACTCCCATACAGGTATCTTGAAGTCGAACGTCTTGCGCTTGGCACCAGTGAAGCCGAAGACGTCTGCGGCAACCTTGAGCCTGACCTTGCCAGACGGGTACGCACCAGACGCTACAGTCGGGGCAGATGCGGACGCCATCAACGATGCCTCGGCCTCGGCCTTGGCTTGCGCCTCGGCAATCTTGGCAGACGCGCCGTTGATCTCCTCGATCAGCGTAGCAATCGACGGCAACTTGGCGTTCTTGAGTGCGAGGTCGATGAGCGAAGACTCAGCCGCCGCTGGCAACTCGTACTTGGCCACCGTAGTCGGTGCCTCTGGCTCTGTCGGTGCGTCGACGTCGTCAAACTGCAACTCGGTCAGCGCGATGCAGTTCTTCACACGCTCTGGCAGTTCCGAGTACGCAGAAATCTCATAGGCACCACGCAGTTCGACCATGTTCTGAGCCGCCGAACACTTGTCATGCCACTCTTCAGTCGAGTGATACTTACGCATGGCTGAGAAGGCATCGTTCGTGGACACCTCGCACCGCTCGACAATGTGGTCGTGTACCTCGATGACGTCCTGCAAGCCGAAGGTCGATGGCTCATACGCAACAGTTGGCAAAAACTCGGCATCACCCATGATGGCGGCGTTGTTGGCGGCCACCATCTCGGATGTGAGGCTGTGCGGACGCCCGAAGGTGTAGCCAGACTTGCTTGTGGTCGAGGGTGCGCCGAGGTGGGCTGGGCTGCGAATTGCCTCAGTCACTTCAGTCCACTTGACTGAACCCATGCAAAGAGCCGTCAGCGTGTCGAGGTCGAGCGCATCACGAATGGCAGACCATGTCGGCCTGACCTTCATCTGATGTGGCTCGTCACCGCAGATGGGTGAACTGTCGATAAGCCCAGCTAGGTCTGTGTGCCGTGCTTGAACCTCCAGCATCGGCGAGACCAGCTTGCGAAGCTCGGCTCGTGTGGCGGAATAGCCTCCGAGGCCGTATGCCTTGCGGAGGTCGTCTGTGGTTGGTTTAGTCATGTCTGGCAATCTCCTTGTCCAGTGTGAGGTTGACGAGATTAGACACCTTTAGGTGTGTATAACCTCTTAGACAACGCATAGTCAACAACTTACGGTGTGTAAGGTGTCTGCGTATGCGTGAATTGGGTAAAGAAAAACGCCGCTGACGTTGCCGTCTGCGGCGTCTGGCGTGGTTTGATTTGGTCATGGCTGTTGTCGTTGCCCTCCTGCGTTGATTGTGAAACGAGACATAGCAAGACCAAGTCGTTCAGCATTTTGCCGAACAACTGGTCTCACTATTAAAGTTCCTTAAACCGTGGCCGTGTGTAGGGGATCAGTCCCCTTCGCACGAGACGGCTCGACAAATTTTGTCGACCACCCATACCCTTTGGCGTCGACTTCGAGGATGCGTAGCTTGAGCTTGCGGTCATCACACTTGGCCTCGAACAATTCGGCCTTGGCGTCCTCGAACGTGTGAAATTCCCACGGTGAGTTGTCGACACCGAACGATTGCCATTGGCCATCGGTGTAGTGTTGAACGTAGTACACTGGCGTAGTCTCCTTTACTTGTGGTTGAGAAGGTTGCAGATGCGCGTAGCTTCTGCTTGTGAACGGCAACGCTCCACGATGTGGCCAGACACAACGTGTCTGACCCCATATCCGCGTGTGAGGTTGATGACGTGGTATGTGTTGCCCATCATTTGCCATCCTCGAAAATGCCCTCGAACTCGAACACCTCGCAGTTGTCGAACACGAGGTCTTTCAGCTTCTCGTGCAACTGGTCGCGTAGTGTGTCGGGGTCTGTTCCTCGTGGTGCTTCCACGCTGATGATGTTATCGAGCGTGAAGTCGAACGAGACGATGTCTTGCGCGGCCATCACCACAGCCACTCGCTGATGATGGTGGACATGCTGATGCACTCGCCCATGTGGTAGCTTGTGGCAGACGTCCAGACGCGCTCACCGCAATGGCTGACCCAGTTGATGAACATGAACATCATCAGCGCGTAGGCGCAGAACATGCCCATGATGTAGGCGAAGATTGTCGCTACCGTGCGGTAGAACGGCGGACGCTTGAAGGCGTCGGCGGTGTAGTGAACTCGTGTGCGTCTCATGTGTTTCTCCTGTTTTCAGACACAAAAAAACCCCCACAGGCTCGCGCCTGTGAGGGTCAGTGGTCGTCCCGAAGGGACTAGGCGTTGCGCTTGGCAACGTATGCGGTCAGGAACGCGGCGAGTGCGTCTGCGTCCAAGCCATCGAGCGCGGATGCCAGCGCATCCATCGCGCCAGCCTCGGCCTGCTTGGCAGGCTTCGCCTTCGCCTTGGCCTTGGGCTTGGAAGCCTTCGGCTTCGCAGGAGCGTCGTCGAACTTGGCCAACGCGGCCTTGCGTCCGGCTGCGTCCGTGGCCGCACGGTACTCGATGCGAGCGGTGTCGCCATCTTCGATGGCGTTGTGCAAGCGTTCCCAGCGAACGCGAGACGAAGTCTCGGCCTTGGCGGCGATGAACTTCGCCAGCTTCGCTTTCGCGGGCGCGGTCTTGGCTTCGAGGTAGGCTTGTGCGGCTTGCGCGCATGTGAGGTTGGTTGGGTTTGCCATGTTGTTGGCCTCCTGTGTGAGCGTGGGTGAAACCCTGCGCTCGCGCTCACGGCGAGGCAGGTCGGAAAGCAGTTTTGCCATCCACCCATTAAGTTCCTTCGGAGTGCGCCCCTGTGTGCGTACGCGAGGACGACCCGACAAATGGCTCGCTGGTAAGTTTTTGGAATGATTGAGTTGACCTGCCGAAAGGCATTGTGTGGCCGCATGAGAGGTGTCACACGCAAACGTCCGAGGTGTGTGCGCCCATATGCGAGGCAAAATACCCTTTTCAAGGGTGTCAAAACCCAGCAAAATCAGGGTCTTAGCACCGATCAAGGCGCGTATGTGCCACAGACGCAGGATCGCACACGGGGGGGCGGGGGGTATGCCGCCGGAGGGTCGCGCGTATGTTGAGTCACCTCCCCACCCCCGCGAGTAATCGGAGCAAATTTTGGAAACGTCCAAGGGAAGAGTGGAGATAACGTGCAGGGTTTGCGGAAAAACTTTCGAGACTAAGAAGTTTCACGCAGACAGACGCAGGTTTTGCTCCATGTCGTGCAGAAAAGCAGACAAACAGGTGAGAAACATGACAGCCATAGCCAAAAAGGCAGAAGAAACCCGACTAACCCCGCAGCAATCGTCACAGATACGCGGAGAAATCGCCAACTACGTCAAAGACCAGCTCCACCTGGCTAATGCCGTAGTCGCTGGCGCAATAGACTGGAACCCGACCCAAGCCCGCGTCTTCGGTATGCTCTTGAACAAGGTTGTCCCAGACCTGAACGCCAGTTTCCACCAGCACGAACACGAAGTTAAGCAGCTCACAGACTTATCACGCTCTGAGCTGGAGGCTATCGCCCAAGGCGTAGCAACAATAGACGTGGAGTCCCATGAGGACGAAGCAGAGCAGGCCGGAAAGATGGCCTATGGAAACCTAATCATCGAGGAGAACCCACCCCATGACAGTAACCAATAAACAGAAGGACGCTTTGCCCGCAGACCTTACGCTGCACGAACTCGGCAAGGCCATGTCACAAGTCGACCTATCCAGCGTTTCCCCACACCAGCGCGAGAAGGCCATCTTTGACCATTTCACCCGCATCATGGGCGACACGCTGGTCGATAAGGACAAAGCCAAGGAAGTAAAACTCAGCAGAAAGCTCCGTCAGCAGCTATGGGGGTAATGTCTCAGGCTCAAGTAGCCAAGTACGTCCTCGCTCTGCGCGATGCACAGGATTCCTTCCTTGGCTTCGTCAAGCTGCACTACCCCGAATGGAAGCTCGCAGACTTCCAGCTCGAACTGATCGACGTGCTCGACAAGCTAGAAAAGGACGAACTCGATACCGACAACCTCCTAATAACGATGCCGCCTCGACACGCCAAATCGACATTCGGCACAGTCCTGTTCCCCAGCTACTACATGGCCCGCAATCCAAATCGCTACACCATGTCCTGCTCCTACAACTCTCAGCTCGCCACAGACTTTGGCCGCCAAATCCGCACAGTCGTCGAAGAGAAGTGCATGACCCAAGCCTTCCCAGACTTCGGCCTCTCTAAAGACAGCCGTGCCGTCGACGTCTGGCGCACCGATCAGGGCGGCGCATACTTTGCTGTCGGCGTGGGCGGCACCACATCTGGCCGTCCCGCCAACCTCCTAATCGTAGACGACCCTGTCAAATCCCGTGAAGACGCGGAGTCCATGACCCAGCGCAACAAGACATGGAACTACTACACTTCTGCCCTATCAACTCGTCTACAGCCAGAAGGCAACGGCTCACCGCCCAAACAAATCATTATCCTCACCCGCTGGCACCCCGACGACCTCGCTGGCCGCCTCATCGACAGCCCCGACTGGCAAGAAGGCCGTTGGACACACATCAACTTCTCAGCCATCAAGAAAGTCCACGGCCACAAAATTAGCCGCCGAGACCTGCCCAAAGACCACCCCCAATACCTAGACTCTGGCGAATTGCACAAGGTCGCCCCAGCCAAGCGCAAAATTCATTCAGAAGAAGAAGCTCCACTTTGGCCGGAACGCTTCCCACTCGACGAACTCAAACGCCGCCAACGTCTCAACCCCCGCGAGTTTGCCTCCCTCTATCAACAGCAACCCTACGTCGAAGGCGGTAACATCATCAAAACAGAATGGTGGCGCAAATACCCTGCCGACCTTTCGCCCGAAAACTTCGTGACCCTCGTCATCGGTGTCGACACCGCCTTCAAAAAAACAGAGACCGCCGACTACTCCGTGGCCGTGGTCGCTGGCATAGACAGGAACGGCGACATCTACATCGTCGACGTCATGCGCGGCAAGTACGACTTCCCCGAACTCAAACAACGCCTCATCCGCCTCAACAGCAAGTGGCGCGGCAAAGGCTTACGAGCCATGTACATCGAGGACAAAGCATCTGGCCAGTCACTCCTACAAGAACTCAAGCGCGAGTCTGGCATGTCCCTGATCCCCTACAAGGTCGTCCACGACAAGGTTGCCCGCGTAAACGCGATCCTCCCTCTCATCGAGGGAGGCCGCGTCTTCATACCCGAACAGTCACAATGGCTCGACGACTTCATTGACGAAGCCGTCTCGTTCCCATCTGGACGACACGACGACCAAGTCGACGCTATGACAATAGCCGTAGACGTACTGTCCAGAACATCAATCTCACCCGAAGCGTGGATGCTCCATACAGACACATCACAGTCTCTCAACAACATAGAGACCAAAACATTCGGCAAGTCTCTCAGAGAAGCCTTTAACAAGTCCGCTCCCAAGTGGAGCGGCTGGGGCATGTGAGGACGACCACTCACCCTAACGAAGGTATCTTTCTACTATGAGTGCAACAGGCCCAAACTATCGCAACGCGGAATACGGAACAGCCCCCAATGACGGTGTAGTTGTTGACCTATCCGAGTATGCAGAGCGTCTCGTCAATTACGAAGACATTTCGCATCTCCTGAACGAAGAGCAGGAGCGACGCATCGTTGACTACGTCAAATCAATGGTCGACATGTCTTACTACAAAATCCGTGGCCGTTACGACCATTGGAAAGAGGCAGACCGCGCACACGACGTCTACGTCCCCGCAGGAACCACAGACTTCCGCGAGAAGGCAGTCATCGCCGACACCCGTGCAATCGCAGACACAGTCCTCACCTACCTCATGGCCGCCCTTGGTGGCCGGAACCCGATGTTCCAGCTCGAAGGACTCAACCGCAAATCGCGCAACGCCTCGATGATCCTCGAACGCGTCCTTCATCAGCAGATGCGCCGTACAGCAGGCGAAGCCCGCCTCGCACAACTCCTCCTCGACAGTATCCGCTACGGCTTCGCACCAACCAAAGTCGTCTGGGACGGCAAATCCAACCAGAACCAGATCGTCAACTTCGATCCACGCCGCTGCTTCCCTGATCCCCGCGTCAACTTCGGCGACTGGGAGAACATGCAGTACATAGCTTTCGCAGACTACGTCAGCTACAACTCGCTCCTCTACTCTGGCTTATACCCCAAGCTCCGCATGTTCCCAGCCCTGCGCCACAAGGCCAGTCCGCCCCGCAACTCATGGAACGCGCACCACTTCCACAAGGAAGACTTGCGCGGTCTCTCCATCGACCCAGCAACCGCACACCAGCGCGAACGCTCAGACCACGCCTACTTTACACTTGGCGATGCACGAGTAGTTGACGAGGCATGGGTACGCCTATCTGGCCACGAGATCGGCATCCCGACAATCGACCAAATCTTCCTTGTCGTAACAATCCTCGACGAGAACGTGGTCATCCGCTTCCAACTCAATCCATACGGCCAGCAGATGCCAGCCGTCATTGGTGGCCTCTACCAAGACGCACACAAAACATATGGTCAATCACTCTACGACCTGATCCTGCCGATGCACGACATCGCCACCTACCTGATGCGCTCACGCATCGACAACATCTCGGCAGCCCTCAACAACCTTATCTTCGTCGACCCAACGCAAGTCAGCGTCCCAGACCTCATCGACAGGAACCCATACGGCGTTGTACGCACCCTCCCTGGCTCGAAGCCAGGTGACGGCGTCTTCATCGCCCAAGTTCCAGACGTAACGCGCGGCCACTTTCAAGACATCTCTGCCATGTCTGAACTCAAGCAGCGTGTCTCGGCAGCCTCAGACGCCCAGCAAGGTATGCCAACCGCAGGCGGCGTCCGCACAGCCACAGAAGTTCAACGCCTCTCACAACTCGGCTCACAACGTCTTGGCGTCCTTTCCCGTGTCCTCTCAGCCACAACCATCCGCCCGATGGTTCGCATGATGGTAGCCAACATCCAAGACAGCCTTTCACTCAGAGGCTCCATAAACATCGACGGCCAGAACATGCCCAACCAACTAAGCAGCATGGTCGAAGATGGCTACCTCGACTACGACGTCAGCAAAGACCTACAGGGTGACATCGACTACCTCGTCATCGACGGAACACTTCCACTAGAGCCCACACGCAACGCCGAAACATGGATGAACATGCTTCAGATCATGCAGAACACTGGCCTCAATATGGAATACAACGCTGGCCAGATCGCCGAAGAGGCCATCCGCGCTATGGGCATCACCGACCTAGACCGCTTCCGCGTCAACCAGAAAGACTTGGCTCAGAACGGCCCATCCCCATCCCAGCAACTGGCCATCATGGAAAAGATGCGCGGTGCTTCAGTGCAACCAGCCGAGCAAGTAGATCGTGAAGTGGAGAAGGGCAACCTGATCCCCATGAGCGAAGCGAGGAGATCAAATGGATAAACAACAAATCCTAGCCGGAAACATCGACGGCAAAATCGTTGACTATGTAGAAGAGGTCATGCGCGTCCACAACCTTGATGAGAAGGGCAAAGACGATGAGATTCTCTCTCGTATCGTCGCAATCAATGACCACATCCAGCTTCTGTCCGAGCAGCTCACAGAGCTGCGCGGCCAGATCACAGCATCCACCTCGGACGACAAGTACGCCCTCACTAAGGCAAAATTGATTCGACTGATGAAAGACATGGGATACTACTAATGGCTGAGACCCTACCCACTGGAGAACAGATACGCTTTCGCTCGGCCAACACGGGCGACCACGTTCTCGACACATATCTTGAGTCCGCAGAAATCGGAGGCCGCAGCCTCACAGACTTGCTCGACGACCTGTTTGACCCTGCGAACAACGGTACATTCCGTTCCAACAACTTCGAGTTCCGCTTCGACCCCTCTACAGACAAGATCCAGTTTCGCGTTGGTCAGTTCGCCAACAATACATCCGGCTGGTCAGACCTCACCACATTCTTCAGCATCGAAGGCACATTCAGCACCAGCACCACCTACAACAACTTCGATGTCGTCACCCTCGCGAACAAGGATGTCTACATTGTACACGGTCTCTCTAGCGGCACGACTTTCTCGTCTGAATCCAACTTCATCTCTAGCGCGAACACAGAGAAGCTCGTCGACGTATCAAACGCCCAAGACTGGGCTTCAAAGGTCAACGGCATCGTCGACTCCACAGACTACTCCTCCAAAGCCTACGCCATCGGCGGAACAGGAGTAGACACAGGGTCAGGTTCCGCAAAAGACTGGGCAATCAAAACAGGCGGCACAGTCGGCAACACCAGCGAAAACTCTGCCAAGCACCACGCTACCGCCGCCGCTTCATCTGCCTCAACTGCCACCACACAAGCCAATCTGGCGACCACAAACGGCGCGGCTCAAGTAACTCTGGCAACTGCTCAAGTCGCACTGGCAACAACTCAAGCCAACAATTCGGCGACGAGTGCCACTTCTTCGGCTACTTCAGCGACAAATAGCGCAAATTCTGCGTCTGCGGCCTCGACTTCAGAGACAAATGCCGCCGCATCTGCCGCTACAGCAACCACACAAGCTGGCCTAGCCACCTCCAATGGAGCCGCTCAAGTTGCATTAGCGACAACTCAAGCAAGCAATGCCGCATCTTCTGCGTCGGCTGCGGCTGCTTCACAGACTTCTGCTGCTGCAAGTGCTGCGGCTGCCGCGTCTGCGTTCGATAATTTTGATGACGACTACCTGGGCAGCAAAACCAGCGATCCATCAACCGACAACGACGGCGACGCTCTGGCAACTGGTGCATTGTACTTTAACAGCACCGCCAACGAGATGCGTGTCTACGATGGCGCAAACTGGATCGCGGCCTCGTCTGCTGGCACTGCATCGTTACTCATTTACAAGTACACAGCCACATCAAACCAGACCACCTTCAGCGGATCAGACGACGCGTCAAACGCACTCAGTTACTCTGCGGATAACCTTATTATCACATTAAATGGTGTAGTCCTCGAACTCGGCACAGACGTAACTGCAACAAACGGCACATCAGTCGTCTTGGCGTCTGGCGCGGCAGCCAACGACGAACTCAACATCTACGCCTTCAAGTCATTCACCACCGCAGACATGGTCAGCAAAAGCAATGGCGGAGCCTTTCAAGGCAACGTGGACTTCGGTGCAGGGATAGATGTAACAGGCAATATCACAGTCACAGGCACAGTCGATGGCCGTGATATAGCAACAGATGGCACAAAGCTCGATGGCATTGAAGCCAGCGCAGACGTAACTGACGCAACTAACGTAGCTAACGCTGGTGCGTTGATGACAAGCGGCGGCACACTTACTGGCGACATCAACTTTGGTGACGACGACAAGGCTGTGTTTGGTGCGGGCAACGATTTTAGCCTTCATCATAACAGCACAACTGGCGAGAATCTTTTAAGCCTAACTGCTGGCCCACTTGAAATGCACCAAGCTGGCATAAACTCTGTGCTGCAAGTGCATAATGATGGCACTAATCACAACCAACTTGTTCAGTTTTTCAAAGGCAACTCTTCTTATGGAAACATTAGCACTGACACAGGCAAGCTGATTATTGGTGCTGACGGCGAGTTATCATTGAAGGCTGGTGGCGGTCTTGAGATTGTCACCATCAACAATACTGGCGATGTGGCAGTCAAAGGCCAAGGCTCTAACCGTGCAATGATGTTGCTGCAAGCTGGCTCTAACACTTCAAACAGTCAGCTTAGATTTGGCGACCAAGCCGCAGACTCCGCTGGCCGCATCTACTACGACCATTCATCAAACTTTATGCGGTTTGATACCAACGAGTCTGAACGTATGCGTATCGACAGCAATGGGGTGCTGTTGGTTGGCAAGACTGCCGACAGCATTTCAAACAACGGCATATCACTCGCAGGGTCAGCAACAGGCGGTGGACATTTAAGTGTAACGAATAACGGTAATTCATGTGTCACTCTTAACCGTAAATCGAGTGACGGTGAGATTATAAACTTCCGCAAAGACGGCATCACGATTGGGTCAATCAGTGCTGGCAACGGCGACTTGAGAATTGGAACAGGAGACATATTTCTACGTTTCTTTGATGCAGGAACAGCATTTATTCCTCGTACAGCAGCAGATAACACATCGAATGGCGTGGTTGATTTGGGCAATACCTCCAATCGCTTCAAACGTGGTTACTTTAACAGCACAGTCTATGCTGCTGGCATAGGCGGCGTTGGTGATGAAGATACTTACATTAACTTTGCCAACAATAATATTTTGCAGTTCGTCATTGGCGGTCAAGAACGCGCTCGTTTTCAATCAAGCAACGGTGTTTTTCAAGTTGGGAAAACAGATGCAAGTCTTAGCACCTCTGGCTCGTATCTTCAGGGCGATGGCTTTATCGGCGCAACTCGTTCCGCTAATCCACCGCTAGGACTGAACAGGCTTTCGACAGATGGTGACATTGTAATCTTCCAACGCACATCCAACACGGTTGGTACGATTGGTATTACTTCATCAGGCGTCACCTACAACACCACTTCAGACATTAGACTAAAGCAAGACATCGAACCACTGCAAGCAACAGACAAGCTGATGGCTATGAACCCTGTCAGCTATAACTGGAAGTCAGACCCTGACGGCCCACGGTCTATGGGCTTTATCGCCCAAGAGATGGAAGAGGTGATGCCAGAGGCTGTAAGCACTGGCGATGATGACATGATGTCTATGGATTACGGACGCATCACACCGATACTGGTGTCGGCTTTGCAGGATGCACACAAGAAAATCGAACAACTAGAACAGCGACTAGCTGATATGGAGGCTAAGTAATGGCATTTTTTGGGCCAGAAAGTCACAGCACATTTGGATTAGGTAGTTACTTAGATGCTTCTAAAACAACTGGAGGTGGCTCTCTTAATGGTGGTAACACTCTTTCCCCTGTTAGCAGAGCATGTCAGCAGGGCAGCAGTTCCTTTACCACAGGAAGTCACGGTGGTACTTGGCGTATAATGGGTCACTCGATTGAAAACAATGGTCGTCACACAATCTGTGTAAGGATTGCATAATGACTATAAAATACAGCACAGCAAGAAACCCCCAATGGCTAAACGCAGAAAAGACCCAGCTTCTTGTTGAGGTTAATTTTGGACATATTGATTTTGAGGAATACTCACCGTTTGCTGCTGTCGAGTCAGGCGACTTAGACCACACCCATCAAATCTGGGCTGAGTGCGTAACTGGTAAGTACGGTGACATTGCCGACTTTGTACCACCCGCCGATATCACAGGAAGTGATGCTATGGCCTATTTGCGGCTTGAGAGAGACAGGCGACTTGGTGACACGGATTGGTGGGCCAACTCTGACCGCACAATGACTGACGACCAGACAGCTTACCGCGAAGCATTGCGTAATCTGCCCGCCAATAATCCAGACGCAATCTTACGCTGGGAGCAGCCGCCAGAAGATGCGGTCTTAGAACAAACAATCGGTATGCCTCACGGCTACACAATCTGGGTCAATGTTTCTTGGCCCACAAAGCCGTAGGAGTAAAACATGACAAGAGCAAGAGATTTAGCAGACGGCGCGGCGAATGTGTTTTCTGCTGCCGACAACACCAAACTTGACGGCATTGAGGCATCAGCAGATGTAACAGACGCTACAAACGTGGCTGCGTCTGGTGCGCTAATGACCAGTGGCGGCACTATTAGCGGCAATCTGTCTGTAGACGGCGGCACGATTAAACTTGACGGTAACTACCCGACAGGCACAGAAAACGTGGCGTTGGGTGACACTGCCCTCGACAGCGTTGAAAGTGGTGGACAGTATAATGTGGCAGTAGGCTCTAAGGCTGGCACAGCTATAACAACCGGCGACCAGAATGTCGCTGTCGGCGCATATTCCCTTGATGCAACGACTACTGGCGGCAACAACACGGCTTTGGGTAAATCTGCTTTAGGAGCAAACACGACAGCATCTAACAACACCGCTGTCGGCACAAATGCACTCCTCGCAAACACCACTGGCGCATCCAACACGGCGGTGGGTTATCAAGCATTAACGACAAACACCACTGCTGAATTAAATACTGCAATGGGGTATCAGTCTTTATATCTCAACACCACTGGTGAGCTT
>Ga0181380_1000483_pt1 | contig 17853 bp, 24 predicted proteins | sample 3SPOviralmetaG_FD_130116 | JGI IMG/M metagenome (GOLD analysis project Ga0181380, IMG submission 130116) | Marine viral communities from the oligotrophic San Pedro Time Series (SPOT) site, San Pedro Channel, CA, USA - 3 SPOT_SRF_2009-08-19 | ecosystem: Environmental > Aquatic > Marine > Strait... | reverse complement strand
TTGAAAAAGTTCTGAGTAATACTCATTTGTTCTGAAGAATGGGCATTCTTTGTGACGATTTATGATTTCTTTTAGTTTGTTCATAGTTATGTGTTATTTTATCAAGGTTCCTAATAGCTATCATATTCGTCGTCGTCGAACTCCCCGCTCTTCCACATGTTGTTCATCCTAAGACTGATCTGACGATCATAGTAGTCAGCTGCAGACCAGTCACTCATTGCAACTGCTTCGCGATATAAACCATCTAACTCTGTAATTGTTGTTTCTTCCATACCACTATTATAGCAGGGTTCCTTTTCAGCTGCATTTCGGAACACTGATACAATATAGATAGTTCAATTGAACCGAAACGGTAGCGCCGTATGAGTCCAGAGGGTCTGGGGAAAACTCCCTCAAAATATGGATCCGGTGTTCCCTTTTTTCATAAAAACGGAACTGTGATATAATAAAGGTTAAACCTCTCCACCTAGGCAGATTCTGCTTTTTGATGGCTGATCAATTGTCTAGCTATGTCTCCGCGTGTTCGGTGATTCTGATGATGTGTAATCCCATCTTTTCCTCCGTAGGCGTCGGGCTTTCGATATACAGTGACTGTGCAGAGACGTGCGCTATAATAGATGGGATGGGAAAGCTGTTTCTCTGTAGGTATAGAGGTTAGAATAGCGGTTTAACTAGTTCTATCAAGAGTACTAAGTACGCTGCGTTCATGAATAGAACAGACCTACAGCGATCGGAATTGCTATAGTTTGCTCTACTCTCCTCGTATTTGATCGGCCTTCGTTTAATTTCTGTATTTCACTTTTCATTGTTCTTATACCTATTATATAATAGTTCCCTTTTTTTATTCTCTCTCTTATGTATATACACATATACGCTCTATCACATATACATTACGCTATCAGATACATAAACTTATTATTTCAATGTCTTTTCTATACATCCTTATATCTTTTTATCCTTTTATACATATAAAGCGTCTATTATACTCATTATAATCACTCCACAATGACCCCTGTTATAAAATGTCCGATCTCTTTTGCGGGTTTCATCTGCTCTAAGCAGTCTCCGTTGTAATTTTATGTTCATATAGTTGTGTTATATTTCTAGTTGGCTTGTCATTACCCATATGAAAGCGAGTATTAGTATTAGAATTATTGCGCTTTCCATATTAATAGCCTAGTTGTTTCTCACGAAGTAATGCTCATTTGTCGCATGAAATCCACAAGGACGCTATGAACATCAGAGGTAGACCAGCTATCGCGCTTCATTTCTTCCAACGATTCAGCGCACGTCCATTCACACATGAACTTTTCGGCCTTGTCGCTGGCATTTTGACGGCAGTCAGAGCCAGCAGTATTGGACAAATCCGAGGTTGCGTCAGGTTTTAGGCACATTGATTCTCTCTTATTTCCTAGTGTTTTCATAGTAATTAAAGGCGGTTTGAGCGGCCGCCCGGGCGATCATTCAAGACCCACTTTCGAGAACCAATCAATGTGAGTGTCTGTAGCTTTGTCATAGAGTGTAGTGTCGTAGTTTGATGTATGGTGCGCTAGCGTCCAGCCAAGTCTTTAATTGCTTATCACTAGTAGCTCGGTGATCACCTTTATTATTGCATAGTAGCGGTAGCGACACCTCCCAGCATGCTTCGCTCTCGCTAGGTCGTGAAGCATGAGCGCAGAAGTACTTAGTAGGATGGTACTTCTCAGACCATTCAACTGCATCATCTACAGAGACTCCGTTGTCGAATGCCCAGACTAAATCAATAGTAGCTATCAGTGTGTAGTTCATCATAGCAGTCCTATTAGTTTTTTCATATTGCTTTTAGTTTATATTTAATTCCATCAACTTCTACAACCTTACCTTCGCAGGTCTTGGCTGATTTAGGAGTTCCTCTCTTGTGGCCAAGGCTGTTCTCGCAGTAAGTAAAGTTACCGTTGGCATCATACTCCCACTTACTCCAGAAGCCATCGCTGTCCTCGCAGTAAGTCTTGTTGCCCTTGGCATCATACTCATACTTACCCCAGTAGCCAGTGCTGTCCTCGTAGTAAGTCGGTTTGCCATTGGCATTTCTAATCTCGATAGGAAATGTAAATGCAATTCCTAGTTCTTTATATGTTTCGCTTAGTTTTTTCATACTATTATTATATCGATGTTCCTATACCATCTTATAGATCGCAGTCTTCCCGCGGCCGAACTTTACTAGCTTATCATTGTTAACGAGATCGCGCAGTACAAACGAAGCGCGATTGTAATCAACTTCTAGTTCCTTCATTACTCGCTCTGTAGTAATATGAGGTGGTTCCTTCATATCCATGATCTTTGATTGCTCTACTTTCTTACGAGACTTCTTACTCGGAGCTTTGTTCTCTGCTTCTTCAATAACTACAGGAGTAGCAAAGTCAAAACCTTGAGCTCCAAGGTATACAGTAAGTTCATTACATGCTCCAAAGCGATTCTTATTGAAGTAAATCTTACGAGCACTTTCATCCACATCTGCATCTACTTCAATCTGCATATTAACATCCACAGAGTGCGGAACCAAAGTCGACCCCTTAAGCTTACCGTCCTTAGTAAGGTGCATGATAAAGAAAATCGTACACTCAGTATCCTTAGCGGCCTTAGTAAGCTTTGACACAGCGTATGACTCAAACTCACGAGAGTTCATCTTCTTCTCAGAAGTAAGAGCCTGGAACGAGTCAACGACTAAGCAATCAAAGTGCTCCATTTGATCAACGAGAGTATCGACATCAGTCATATTAGCAACTTGAACTTGCTTTACACCAATGCGGTTACATGTAAATGCTAACTGATACTCGTTCTCTTCTCCGGAAGCATATGCGGTAGAGTACCCGTTCTGAGCTAATGCATCCAGCACTTGCAGAAGGAAAGTAGTCTTACCACACCCAGCTGCAGCACACATCGTAATAGAAGAACCAGGAAGAATACCTTCACCAAACAGATCATCAACAGTGCTGATACCGCTTTTATACCTGCGATAAAACGTTGATGGAATTTCGATATCCTGTACTGTTTTAAATTGAGTTTCGCTTGTTACTAGATTCATCATAATGTATTACTTTCTGGTAGGTTGTTAATTGCTGTTACTCTAATATTATATCAGAGTTCCTTATTTATTTTTTAAGTTAATCACTTAGCTGGTCGCGATGCTTTATGTAAATCCTCGGTTATCTAGAACCCACCGCGTTGAACTACATGTACTGCAAAGGCAATGCCAACAAGCGACACCATCGATAGTACAGCTACTACAGAATCCCATGCAGTTCCGTTACCGGTACCGACTTTAGCCGCGCATACAATCCATAAAAGTGGGAAGAATACTAATTTAAGTAATGTTTTCATAATTTAAAATAAGAAGAAGAAAAGAGCTCAAGAGCGGTTAACTTTGCCAAAATCTCTTGAGCTCTCTCCTTTCCTTTACGTAAATTTAATTCGCGAGAATTTCGTTATTGCGCAAACTTTTTGCGAGATCTCGAGGTGCAACCTTTTCCCAGGTACCTGAGTATTGATTCTTCATTACAAGACGCTTTGCTTGATGACCAACAACAGTAAATGCACCTGTAATTGGGTCACGCTCGAGCGTTACGTTGAAGAGATTAGGATTGCGTGTGCGCGTTTCCACGCTGACTTTCTTACTATTTGCTTTTTTCATATTATTATATTATTGTTCCTGTTTTAGTTAAATTATTAGCGAGAAGAGACTGTAGTTATTATTATAATTTGTGGTCTAGTTTAAAGAGCCTCTTCTCGCTTTATCATCCGGCGTCGCAGCCGATTGATACAAATATTATATTACTGTTCCTAAAATGGGTTTATATCGCTCTCTTCGAGAATGTGGTAGCATAGTTCAAAGTGAGGTAAAATATCTTTATCAAAGATTTGCTTATATGATGATGGTTTACTATTAGGAGCTTTTCTCCTACATAAAAAGTAGCTATAAAACTCAGGACATTCTAGAGTAGCGTACATATTAAAAGTAATATAATGTCTATGCTTATCTACTTCTTTTGAGAAGATATGTACATCTTGATCAGGTTGCGGCATTTCCATACATATATTATATCAATGTTCCGCTCTCATCCGCGTAACCTTATTATTCTATTCCCATTCTGCACCGACATATTCACTAAAGGTTTTGTGAAAACCAAGGCTATCTTTTTCCCAACCATTAAAGATATAATCGAAAAGCCAATCTTTTGCAGTTTCTTCATCCATACCTTTAATCCATTCGCTCTCTTTACATTCTTGCCAAAGAGCTTCAAACTTTTGGTCTTGCACTTCACCTAACTGCTGAATAAAATCTCCAACAATAAAGGCTTTATCATCTAATTCTGCATTTACTTTAATACCTTCATTCACCTTCATAAGTTTATATCTCCCATCTTCTTTGTGTTACTATTGCGTTATTCATAATATGATTATATCACAGTTCCCTTACAACTGAATAGCTGATAGCTCTACGTTTTTCTGAGCTTTGTATAGGTATTTTTCATACCCTCGTTTGTCGGTACCATACACTTTCCATTCATACCGCTTACCGTCTTCTACTTTTTTATCGTCTAATTTTAATATTCTAACAATTCCAGTCGAAGTATTACCCTTTATTAATTCATATTCATTTGATGTATTTTTCTGCCAGTTAGCTATGCTATTATCTATTTGTTGTTCATCAATAACATCCTCGGTTATTTTACGGCGAAAGCTAGGAGCATTTATTCTACCTGATAGAGTAACCATATCAGTTTTGTAATGCTTATGTGATAGATATTTGAGTCTGGATGATACCTCTGCTGCAGTCTTACCCTTTACTGGTAAAGGTAGCTTAAGTTCATTACAGTAAGGTTTTACTAGTAAGGTGATATATGTTAATGCTCGTTCTTCATCAGCGGAGCTATCGATGATATGAGCCATTGACCGTAAATATAACGAATCTTCTCTAAGAATATGTTGCATACTATTATTATATCACTGTTCCTATTAAATTTCATGAAAAATTTCCTTAGAATATTAAAAAGATTAAGAAGTGTGTAGGTTTATATATCATCCTATTACAAAAGCAGGTTACAAAGTATAAATAATTTATATGCCCGTAATACCAATTTCCCAATTAACAAATGCTCTTCCTACGTCTGGTACAGAATACATTCCTATCGTTCAATCAGGCACTACATTAAAATTACCAGCATCAAGTTTTGTTGGTGGTGTTGATAATAATGCATCAGGGGATAATTCAACCGTAGGTGGTGGTCATAACAATACAGCTAGTGGTAATTATTCAACCGTAGCTGGCGGTAAATGTAATACAGCTAGTGCTTATGGTTCAACTATAGCTGGTGGTATTTGTAATACATCTAGTTATTATAGTTCAACTGTAGCTGGCGGCTATTGTAATACAGCTAGTGGTTGGTGTTCAACCGTAGCTGGCGGTATTTGTAATACAGCTAGTAGTTATAGTTCAAATGTAGCTGGCGGTAATAACAATACAGCTAGTGCTTATACTTCGAATGTAGCTGGTGGTTATAACAATACAGCTAGTGGTAATTCATCGAATGTAGCTGGTGGCTATTGTAATACAGCTAGTAGTACTTATTCAACCGTAGGTGGTGGTTGTTATAATACAGCAAGCGAGTCTTTCGCTACCGTTGCTGGCGGGAATAATAATATAGCTTTATCCGCTCATTCAACCGTAGGTGGTGGTTGTTGTAATACAGCAAGCGAGCCTTTCGCTACCGTTGCTGGCGGTGCATGTAATACAGCTGGTAGCACGCTTGCAACCGTAGGTGGTGGTGGGATTAATAATGCTAGCGGTTTTTGTTCAACTATAGGTGGTGGTGGGGATAATACAGCTAGTGGTACGCGATCAACAGTAGGTGGTGGTTTTGCAAATACAGCTAGCGGTGATAATTCAACTATTGGTGGTGGTGGGAATAATACAGCTAGTGGTACGCGATCAACAGTAGGTGGTGGGTATTTTAATACCGGTTGTGCTTGCGCAATTGTAGGTGGCGGGATTTTTAATTCAGCTAGTGGTCTCAAATCAACAGTAGGTGGTGGATATGCTAATGTAGCCAGTGGTGTTTGTTCTGGTATTTTAGGTGGTGCTTCTAATGCAGTATCCCATAGCGACTCGTTTATCGTTGGTAGCAATATAACATCAAGTGCAGTTTGCACGACGTTTGTTAATAATTTAACAGCTCAAGGTACAATCGCTGCTGGTAATGGCTTTACTGGTGATATTGCTGGATGTACATCAATTACTGTTACAAATGGTATTATTACAGCTGCTAGTTAACTACTCTAAATGCCAAATCTCCCTACGTATAACGATTTGAGGAGAAGGTGACGCTCCGGAAAATTTAAACCACCAGCGAGATTTAAGATAATATCTGGAGGTGCTTCGCCTACAAAAAATACTCAACCAGATTTTGAACTAGTTTTAGGTGAAGAAATAGATTTTATATCAACTGATAATGTAATTGGTACTGAATCCTTAGATAAACTTAGTATTGAGCTATAGCTCCGAGATGAGTTAGGTAGTCTTTCGACATACCTGGATTGGTATTATTAATAAAATCAGCTAGCTAAGAATATAAGAAATAAGATATAATTCACCCGATCTGTTTTATTATATCACTATTCTTTTTTAAATCTCTCTACTATCCTTTTTGCTTCCTCTAAGGTCTTAAGATATGAGCCCCATTTCTGCAATGCTATAGCATTATTAAGATGCGTATCAATAGCTTGCCGTTCTTTTATCTGATGTATAATCATATCGAGTTCCATAATTCTTACCTTTCCTTTAGAAACTCTCCGGATTCTGCCATTAATTCATTCTCAGCTTTTCTTGTAAAACATATACCAGCCTCGTAATACACTTCTGCTTCTTCATATGTTACAGGAAAGCCGTGCTTAAAGGAGATAAACTCTCCATCTTCAGTTATATCAATTGTTTCAAAAGGATCCATATCTTATTTCTTATTTAGCACTCATCCAAGACATAGTGAACCATGTCCATCCGAAGTAATTATAATAAACTGCATCTTTACTCTCCGCCCAGATACCTTCATCGCGGCATTTTCGGTACCATGGACGCCAATAGAATTCAGCATTTATTGTAAATTTAAAATAGTTATCGTGATTACTAAATGGGTGTAGGATTTTAATTTTCATATTATCATTATATCGTTGTTCCTATATTAATGCATTTGAAAGTATAACTCCGGTACCGCAACCGAGACAGCACCCCGTACAATACATAAGCTTTTCCTTTAAACTACCGGTGGCGACTCCTTTCACGCCAACGCACCACGCAATGCCGATTAGAAAGGAAAGTACGATACTCGGTAATACTCGACCGGAAGCTACGTTGACTGTATTCATGCTAATTAAAAGCAATTGCAGGTACGCGTAAAATAATATCTTCATACTACTATTATATCACAGTTCCTTATTAGTATCGCTAACCCATACAAGATCATCCCATTCAGGTCTTATCACGCTTCTATCAATGAAGATATAATTGTGAGGTATTTTAGTACCTTGTAGCATTTTACCATCTTTATCGTAGTAAGGAAATTGACTTCCTTTCTTGCTGTTACATTTCCGGCATGTGATGGTCTTATTCTCGATGAAGTTTGTACCACCATTTGATTTTGGATCAACGTGCTCAATAGAAAGCTGTTGCTTAGGAAACTTATCAAAACATATTTGACATGTATGATCATAGAATACACACAACTCTTTAAATGAATAGCTTTTATTCCTACGCTTACGAAAGAATCTTTCTGTTACAATAGCCACTGTTGGCAATGTCCATATCTCATTTATGGATGCTATGCATGGCTGATCTTTATGCAAGTTAGCATAGTCATACCAATCATTAAATCCGAATTGGTTTCTATCTTTATCTAAGCCAACAACTCTTCCACGAATGAAGTGCTTGAAACAAGCTCTCGCTGTTAGAACTCCGATTGGTAACCAAGCGTAATCTAAAAGAAGTGTTGTTCTATCTGATGACTGTACGTGTTTCATAATAAAAAAGAAACATCTTGTAATTTAACGATAAAGGATGAATACAGTAAAAATGTTTGCATATATTTATTATATATGCATAACTTTTTTATTCAAGAAATTTAACTGGTTATTTAATAAATATTGGTAAATAGTCAATGGATAAAAAAGACAAGTTTGAAATTAATGTAGAGGAAGCAAAAAAAATAGTTGCTAAATATATACACCCGGACTACTCTAACGAAGAGCATGAACTCTTTAAGATTGCTGCTGCAAAACTCCTTGATGAAAAAGATCCAGGTTTCAGGTATGAATATGAGTCTGAAGAAGAAACATCAGTTGAGAAGCCTAAAGAAAATTTCTTTAAGCAAGTTATGGACTACGGTAAAGAGATTGTAAATAACGTCCAATCATTAGGTGCAGCGGGTACAGTAGCATTTTCATCAGCTGCATATTTTCAATCTATTGAAGCATTTGATACAACCCAAGAAATTGGTTCTGTCATTCGTAGTGTAGAATCTGATTATGGTCAATCCTTAACTAGTTATATTGGTGGTATAATCACAGAAATGATCGAATCAACCGAAGAAGGCACTGAAGAATCTCAATCAGAAGAAGGTGATACTGAAGAAGGCACTGAAGAAACTAGTGAAGAATCTCAATCAGAAGAATCAACCGAAGAATCAACTGAAGAATCTCAATCAGATGAAGCTTCTTCTGAAAATAAAGTAGAACAATCCAACCCACAAAATAATGAACAACGAGAAGAGTCGGAAAATGAAGAAAGTAGTATCGAAACTAATAGTAGCGAAACCAAATCTAACATACAAACAGATTCTATTCAAAGCGAAACAAATGGTGGCGGAGACATAGATGCCATCGATGATATTAAACCACATTCAATGATCGGGGATGATGCTTTTGAGCCAGTATTTACCCCGCACGATGCTACTATGACCTCGCCAAATGGACTAAAATAATGATCAAAGAAATACTACAACAAATTGATTCTCAGTTACTCAAGCTTGGTATATTAATATTTGCCATACTTGGGCTAATTTTCCACATCTTACCTAAAAGCGAAAAGAAAGAAGGCGCTGTTGGATTCGTAGGTGAAATTCTTAACTTCATAAAAGCATTCTTTAAAAAATGAAAAAACTAATACCATTATTCTTACTTCCAATCATATCATACAGCGCCACTATTATAAATGGTGGCTTCGAAACTGGGGATCTCACGGGTTGGGCATTTACAGGTGAAACAGAAAATTCATTTAATTCTCGTGTTGAAGGTGGAGAATTTACTGCTGCTACCGCATGGGCATCAAATTTTAATTTCTTTACACCTGAATCAATGGAAGGCAATTATTCTTTCTTTAGTGGATTTGATGGTCCAGTTCAAGAGATTAGTTTATCGCAAGATATTGGTGTCATTGACCAATTCACAACTGCTGTTTCTTTTGATGTTCGTGCTGGTTGGGATTTAGAAACATATTCTGCACAAGCGGCGGATGTAGTTAATAACAATGGCGTCGTATTAGATAGAGAGATTAAAGTTGTTATTACTGACAATGAAACACAGGAAACATTGCTATCACAAAGTTTATTTAATGCTGTTGGTGGTGAATTAGTTCTTGATAGCGGTTTTCAAACCGTTGGTATTAACTTTCAAAATATTGTTGGTTCTGATGTGACTATGTCGTTTGTTCAGAATATACCCCAAGCATATACTGGACCCGCTCTGATCCAACTCGATAATATTCAACTTCAGCAGACATTTATACCAGAATCATCAAATTATACCTTTTTTTTAAGCTTTGCGGCTTTACTATATTTAGGTATTAAGAGAAGATAACTATTTAAAAGGAAGACGATCGTAATAATCGATTTCTTTCTGTGTCATTCTTTTTGCGGGTCTACGATCCATATTATCTACACAAAGGCAGAATATCGCACACATTAGCGGTACTCCAAAGAGACCAGCAAATGATATCATAATTATAATTTGTTCTTCCATACTCTATATTATAGTATATAAATGATAAAAAACAAATAAAAAAAGTGGAGTGTCGGACAGGATTCAAACCTGCATAAATCTGGGTTGCAATCAGATGCCTAATCATTCGAGCCACCGACACATATGTTTGAAAGAATTTTTTTAAATGGCGCCGCAGGAGAGAATCGAACTCTCGTTTAGCAAAAGTTTTGGAGGCTTTCCGGCTTACCCACAGCCCGCTGCGACAAAATGGTGGAGATAAACGGAATCGAACCGATGACAATCTGCTTGCAAAGCAGGCGCTCTACCAACTGAGCTATATCCCCTTAAAATGGTACCTTCAGTTGGAATTGAACCAACGACCTCTGAGTTATCAACTCAGTGCTCTAACCAACTGAGCTATGAAGGTGTAAAATGGTGGGCCCGGCCGGGCTTGAACCGACGACCTAACCATTATGAGTGGTTTGCTCTGACCAACTGAGCTACAGGCCCTTAAAATAATACTATCAATGAACTACATATATTATATCACAGTTCCTAAAAATTTAATTCCCCTTTACTTATCGGGCGAAAGAGGGAAATGCCATACCGCAGCCATAAGGCTTTGGGGATCAGCCATAAGGCCTTAAAGTGTGAGGGAGTCGACCGCTACGCAGTCCTTATCCTCATTATCAACCCCCGCCGTCGCAGAGAAATTACAAACTCAATCTAAACACCAATATAAGATTTGATCAGATTCTTATACTTTTTCGCCAAATTATGCATATACTCTATGATATAGGAGTCTTTCGACACTCACGGCACAAGGGTCCGAATTTTGTCATAGAGTGCAGAGGCATGGCAGGTCTACTTTATTAGACATTCTTAGGGATGATATCAATCTGCGACCTCCTAGGAAGCAGGGCTAAGATGCTAATATTGTTACGGCAAAATAATACCAGATTATTAGTTTGGCTATACTGCCCGTGCGTTCCCTATGATTGTTAGGCACGTTTATCAGCTACTTAGTTATTTTCCGTAATTCATCGACAATCCGATGCCTTGGTTGGTTTAATAGTTAACCCAATAGATGGCGTAGAGAAGTTACCTTGTATGACAAATGATCGATCTAACAGCATGCCGCTCAATCAACGCCTATTCCACAAGCCTCATATCCTAGTACGTTCTACACTACTTTTTTAGTTTCCCTCTATTTGGAATGGTGGATCATTACCCAATACTTCTTGAAAAGCATCGGAACTATTAAATTCATCAGCAGTGAGCAATAGCCTACATCACTTGCACTGCTGGATACGTTTACGTGTTTGCTCCTCACGATACCGATTTGACGACCTATGACAGAGCGGTATATTCTCTGCTTTTGCTCCTCTGATTTGTGCATCATCAAGGCTACTTAGATGAGAGGCATTAGGGGTCAAGGTTAAAAAAGAAACGCCCCAGTGGTGATCAATCCACTGCTCCCCGTTGCTCCTCGCAAGGTCTTTCGGGTGAGTAACCGTCACTGCTCGCGCTACGCACTTACAGGAGAGGATATAGGGCAAGATGGCAGGTTCGGCAGGATTTGAACCTGCGAATGACTGGATCAAAACCAGTTGTGTTAGGCCGCTTCACCACGAACCAATAAAAATAATACTATCAATGAACTACATATATTATATTATAGTTCCAAAAAATAATCTACTTCTAGGTTCTAAAAAGTAACTTAGAAGTATAAATATATATATGAACTGCTTAGAAAATAAATATACAAAATGGTATTATAGTATTATTAAAACTGCTAGAGTATGTGTACCTGAATGTTACGCGGAAGTACATCATATTGTACCTGTTAGTTTAGGTGGTAGTAATGATACTGATAATCTAGTTAAATTAACTGCCAAACAACATTTCATCTGCCACCTACTGTTAACTAAGATGTTTATGTTAGGTAGCTTTGAATATTATAAAATGTTACATGCATTTTGTATGATGGATTGGAAAGCCGGTAATTCACATATGGCTCGGTATACTAGTCGAATATATATAAAGCAAAGACAAGAATTTTCAGAGTATATGTCTATGAAACAGACTGGTTGTGGTAATAATCAGTACGGTACTATGTGGATATATAATGAAAAAATAAAAGAGTGTATGAAGCTATCTAAAAGCGACGATATACCTGCAGGTTGGATACGCGGTAGAGTTCTTAACTGGGACGCTCATTTTAAGCGGAAATTAAAGCTTATAGATAAAGAGAAAAAACTAACTAACCGTAAATGTAAAGGATGTAAGCAACTATTAATATCAAGTAATATTCAATCAATGTTTTGTAGTATTGAATGTGGTAACTCTTACCATTATACTCATGCTAAAATTGTTACATTATATAAAGGAAACGAAACTAAGGAGGTAAAGCGACAAAACGTACCGGCATACAAAAAAATTGGATGGGATATGGTACTCCGTGAGGAACTCGAATCCCCATCAAGGCTTTAGAAGAGCCCTGCTTTATCCATTAAGCTAACGGAGCATAAAAATAATACTATCAATGAACTACATATATTATATGAATGTTCCTATTAAAAAAGCTGAGGAACCGAACAATGGAAACCTCGTAACATTTGTTTCACAGCACTTAAAGCTGTCCCAGTTCTGCTTCTGGTTTGCTGGTCGGTTTTTTTAAATGGTCGAGAAGACAGGATTTGAACCTGCAATTATGCTCGCTCCCAAAGCGAGTGCCATACCAGATTAGGCGACTTCTCGTAAATTCTTTTTATTATATTTCAACCCGACCCTCTGGTCCCAAACCAGATGCGCTACCAGACTGCGCTACTACTATATGAAATAACCGCAATATTGCTACAGGATTCGAACCTGTGTCTCCGACCTCCTCGATCAGCGTCCTAGCCCTATCTAGACGAAGCAAGCTATCACTTAAAACCTTATTGTTCCAGCAATCAGGCGTGATTGGCGTTATACGTTCAAAGTTCTCTACTGGAATAGATCGCTTTACTAGTAAAAAATGGTTGCAGAGGCAGGAATTGAACCTGCTCAAGAAGCTTATGAGACTCCTTTGGCTACCTAACCTCTCTACAATAAAATGAATAATACGTGTGATGGGATTTGAACCCACGTCATGTAGAGCCTGTGCTTTTTCGGCGATTGACCATCATAACAGGATACTGGTCTACCTCTGAACTACACACGTATTAAAGTGGTACCCCTACCCGGAATTGAACCGAGATTTACACCGTGAAAGGGTGGTGTCCTAACCGTTAGACGATAGGGGCTTAAATTTAGAAACATGATTACCTAAAACTGAACATCTACGAGAGCAATATTTGTACGATCTACGTTTACGTGATCTTCTCTCAAATGATTCTTTACAGTGTTGACATTCATATATGTGAATATTCTTATGAGAAACGTTGTATTTCATTCCTACTCTTTTTCGATTAGCAGTACTTCTAATCTTAGAATAGTTTTCTCTTACTTTTTCATATAGTCGTGAAGATTTGATATAACCGATATCTCTTTCTTCACATTTTAAAGCGCCCTAGACGGGAGTCGAACCCGCAACCTCCGGTGTGACAGACCGGCGAACTCCCAACTGTTCTTCTAGAGCATAAATGGTACACCCTCTGGGACTCGAACCCAGAACCAATAAATTAAAAGTTTACTGCTCTACCAATTGAGCTAAGGATGCTTAAAGTGGTGCATCCGGAGCGAATCGAACGCTCATCTTCTGGGTGGAAGCCAGACATAATAGCCGTTATACGACAAATGCATTAAAATGTACCCAGCCTTTATGATCATTCAATGAAGAAGAGGATCACTGGGTGTGTTAAAAAAGCTGTTCAGGCTGGATTCGAACCAGCATTGCCGAAGCACGGATTAACAGTCCGCTGTATTACCTATCTACCACTGAACAATAAAAATGGTACAAGTGACAGGATTCGAACCTGCAAAACCAATGGTGCCAGATTTACAGTCTGGTGCAGCTAACCGTATCTGCCTCACTTGCTTAAAATGTACCCAGGTATCTTTATAGTGCGCCCTGGGCTATACACTTTAAATGGCGGAGAAAGTAGGATTCGAACCTACGGAAGCGATTAAACTTCGACTCTTTAGCAAAGAGCTACCTTAAACCTCTCAGTCATATCTCCTTAAAAATTAATGTGCATATTGCCATGTCACGGGTTAATTTTGACAATATACACACAGCTTACCTATACCCCGTACTTGTTTCAGGTCCTGCTGTAAAATGGCGGAGAGAGTAGGATTCGAACCCACGGATGCTTTCACATCAACTGATTTCAAGTCAGCCGCCTTAAGCCAGACTCAGCCATCTCTCCTTAAATGGTACCGAAGGCCGGATTCGAACCGGCAAGACTTTACAGTCGCGACATTTTAAGTGTCGTGTGTTTACCAATTTCACCACAACGGCATTTATAAATTTTATTAAACTATCAATGAACTACATATATTATATCATAGTTCCTATTATATGGTAGCGCAAGGCGGAATTGAACCGCACCTGATACTTATCTAGTCAATGGGATATAAATCCATCTGCTCGTCCACGAGCTACATGCGCCATATTAAATGGTAGGGAGTAGTGGAATCGAACCACTGGAGCCTATTCGCCTCCTGCGTGTAAAGCAGGTGCTCTAACCACTGAGCTAACTCCCCGAAATTATTTTACCTCGAAGACCGAGTCTTTTTTTACCCTTTATATGGTGAGTGGTTCCTTTAAATCGTTTTTTCTGTGCAATAGACATATTATTTTTTGCTTCATTTGAAACTTCTATATCTAATTTTGCACATCTAGATGAACAATATCGTGTTATTTTGGAATGCCTTATAAATTTTGTATTACATTTTTGACATTTTATAGTTCTATTCCATACACTACGACCTTTGATCCAACCTTCAGGTATGATATCATTCTTAGAAATCTTTTTATTTTCTTCCAACTCAATATTGCATATCCACATTGTACCGTATTGTGAATTACTTTCACCTTTTTGAGCAACTTTCATGTATTTTGAAAACTCTTTACGTGCCCATTCATACATACGAGAGTTTTGAATATCATTGCGATATTGACCATCACTTCTACATCTCATTATCATTACAGCATTCATCATCTGATGGCATGGCTTAAATTTAGCTAATAAGAGATGCGCTATGAAATGCTCCTTAGCAGTAAGCTCAACCAAATTATCTTTAGAATTGCTTCCACCTAAAGATTTAGGCTGAATGTGATGCGTCTCAGTATAACCTGTGGGTTTACGCACTTTTCGTTTTCCGATAAGTTGATTATAGATTCTTTCGTAGTTCATATAATTATTTAATCAATTAACGAACTTTCGAACCTACGACATCTTGCGTGTAAAGCAAGCGCTCTAACCAACTGAGCTACTCGAGCGCAAAAGGTGACCAACGGGATTTGAACCCGCAACCCTCACCGTCACAAGGTGATGCTCTACCAATTGAGCTATGGCCAACATAAAGTGGCAGGAATAAGAGGATTCGAACCCCTAATAATTCGTCCGTAGCGAATCGTGATATCCGTTTCACTATATTCCTATGGTACTCAGAGAGGGACTCGAACCCTCACGCTTTTAGCGCCAGATTCTAAATCTGGTGTGTCTACCTAATTCCACCACCTGAGCGTAAAAATCTGATGCAACATGGCTTACGAATTGAACGTATTTTCCTAAGCAAATACTTATTATAGACCACTTCCGCTAGCTATCACGGTAGCCATGCTGCATTTTTAAAAATTGATCGGTTGCGCATTTAAGCTATGGGCGACCGATGCGCCCTTATATTGGCGGTAGCTTACGACAAGCAATCTTAGACAGGATATTACCTATCACCAACGAAATTGTTCAAACGCCTGGAGTCGAACCAGTCTTTCTTATGTGGATCGCCGTTTTTTTCAGACGGATTCGAACCGTCGATCACCACCCATATCGGGGATATGCTTCCGTTACATTAACGTTTGATAAATGGAGGTTCCACTCGGACTCGAACCGAGAAAACTTCATTACAAGTGAAGCGTTTTGCCAATTAATACTATGGAACCAAAAAAGTTAGGGTGAATAACTTATCTATCTTATCAACGCACCCCACGCTTTCCTCGACGCATTACCAGCAGATCCCCATGCTCAGCTGTTTATCTGGCTTTCTTCGAGTTAGATAAGAGACAAACGATTTGCTTAACCTTGGTAGCCTACTAAAGCAATTTCATCTACCCGCTTCTAGGTCTCGTTTGTCTAAATTGTGAACATACCAGAGGCACTTTATAACGAAGAGGTGCTAGGCCACGTTTGAAATTATCTCGCCTAGCCGTGTAGTATGTTCTAAAAAATGTCTCTCACCCGTAGGATAGTCGCGTCACAATAATTGCGTTAATGTCTGAAGCGCGTTTCTATCAGTCTTTCAGATCACACACTGATGAGAGTAATAATTGAATAATAAACATGCGAATATAACGAGAGTCGCAGAGGAGTTTTCAACAGCATGACCTGTTGTAATCTTCAATGTCGTTGACCGCGAACTATACGGGAGAGGTTTATTATTCAAAGAATAAAAAATTCTTTCTCGCCCCTCTCAACCGAAGTTGGTTTGGACGCCGATTTTACAAGACGTTTAACTCTAATTTGATATTTGGCTTAGAGAGCCATTAACTAATTTACTTCTATATTATATCACTGTTCCAAAAAAAATCCCGCTTAATTAAGCAGGATTCGAAGAAAAATGATATTTTGTATATATATATATTCTACTTCACCTGCAATACACATGCACTACCATACGGGCGATCTAAATTTGACCACTCCGTTATAATTGCTGTAAATTTTTGTACTAGTTTCATTGAATATAAAATATATTTATACGTTTATGTTGTTTTTTCTACTAAATCTATAAAAGAATTAATATTTATTTTCTTCAAATTCAAATTGAATGTTAAGAGTTCTCATTGCATATTTAGTTACATGATTTAATGCTTCCATGTCTTCATACTCGACATATCGATTCCCAACAGTTTCCATATAGTAACCTTCTTTATCACTCTTTAGCCAGCAAATGGTATAGCAAGTTTCTTTACCCATCTCTTCATTATAGATCCAAGCAATGATCTCGCTTGGTCTATCCTCACTAGTTTTATAGCCATGAGAGTCGGGCATTTCCGACTGCCTAAATTCTACATTGTTATATCTCATCATAATTATTTTAACGTACTTATTATTTCAACGTTCCTCTAATTTAGAAATCCTATTTTCAGCATAAGCAATCATACCGTCAATATATTTCTCATGACCACTCTGAATACTTTCTGGAATATCTTCTTGCTCGTATTCTAAATGATAATAGAATCTCAAACTATTAAACTTTTCTTTAACTTGATCTGCCACAACTTGAGGAAAATTGACGCCACCTTTCACTCCATTACAGTATCGAACATAGCCGCAATTAGTCATAGCATCACACAATTCATCAATGATTGGAAGCCAACTTCTTGGCACTTCCAACCCCCAACACATACATGTTTCGGTCATTGGCTTATCTTTATCAGCGAAGATTTTTGGATACTTTTCGTATATTTCTTTTTGTGTTATCATATTATTATTTCTCTTATCGTTGTAAACCATTATTTGTGTACCGATAGCTCCATATCCACTGGTAGTCGCCTCAATCAGTACTTAAAAAACCTTTACGTTCAATAGTCTCAAGCCATACCATAGTCATGCCAGACATTTTACCTTTAGTAGGTACTCTAACTGGATACCATGCGAACCATTTATGCCAACGGTGTTTTGCTCTTATTCGAGCGTAGGG
>Ga0181380_1000482_pt1 | contig 17861 bp, 1 predicted proteins | sample 3SPOviralmetaG_FD_130116 | JGI IMG/M metagenome (GOLD analysis project Ga0181380, IMG submission 130116) | Marine viral communities from the oligotrophic San Pedro Time Series (SPOT) site, San Pedro Channel, CA, USA - 3 SPOT_SRF_2009-08-19 | ecosystem: Environmental > Aquatic > Marine > Strait... | reverse complement strand
GCAGAGGCAAACAGATTGGGAAACCAACTTACCGCACTTAGCTTAGACCCTGATATTAATGACCCAAGTCTTGGTCAAATTGGTATGGCTGCATCTGTGGATCCAGGTGGAATCATAGGAACCATTGCAGGAGCAGTAGGCAAAGTTAAACAGATGGATGCCATTAAGATTAAAGCGGAAGCCAACGAAGGGCGTACGCAACAGATGGCAGATATGATAAAGTCTAACTTTGGAGAAATGACAGATGCAGATGCACTGATGTATGCTCGTGACCCAGAGAAGATGAAACAGATGATGAATCTTAAAGATTACTCACAGGGTCAGGAAGACAGGAAAACAAGATTGAAAGATGCTGATTATCTTAGAAAAAAAATGTACCGAGAGGATGAGCGAGCAGAGGCGTTATACCAAGAGGGTGAAGACCTTGATGAAGATTTTGAGAAAAATAAAGAAGACTTTAGGGCGCAGTTAGAAGAGAAGTTCATTGCGTCCGGAATGAACCAAGAAGAAGCTAGAACTGCTTCTAAGGTACACACGATGGATCGGAGTGCTTTTGAAAACTTTAATCAAGAAATTTATGGTTCATTAGACCCAATCAAGAAAGCCGCTTTATGGAGGCAACATGGACCACTTCTCAAACAGCATGGTGTCAATAGCCTTGAGCAATTAGTTGCAATGTCTAAAGTCCCCCCTGCTGTTGGTAATGCAATACTAAAAAGCAATATAGCAGAGTCTTTCAGGCCATCCTACAATGCCATGAGAAAGAATGCAGGGGAAGCTCGTCTGGCAATAGCAACCAATAGAGGTGCCGCACAGCAAGTAGTCCTAAAGAATATGCTTCCGGATGAGATGGTATCGGCAGATTACCAAAAGCAAGTAGATGAGGATAATGAACCTTTACCCCCTCCATTGCCCGATCAGATAGAAGCTCATAGGATGGTAATGTTTAATAGAGAGATAGCTAAAAAAGATTCTCAATTCTTTGCACAGTTTAATAGTAATATTGCCTCGGTAATGTCTCCATACACAGAAGAACTTCTTAAGCATACTGCAAGAATGAAGAGTCTATCGGATAGAAACCCTTCATTACTTGACCCCTTGGTATTTCGGGATACGGAATTTAGGGATGATGCAATTCAGCGATTACCGCAGGGTGAATTTTTCCAATTTGGAGGAGGTACACGCGGAATGGTTATAGATACTCCAAACGGAAAATCATTTGTTGATGAAACAGACCCTCGATTTGACCATGACTCATATGAATTACTTAATGGTGGTGGTGAACTACAAGACATTATTGCTCCAGTTGTAGGGGGTAGCCTTGATGGACTAATAAGTCCCGCAGAGGCGGGGGAGTTTAAAGGAGGCGGCAATCAAGGCACTAAGGAACTTGATGAAAGTGCATCTGAAATTGATGAACTTACTAGGAGGTATGAAAGCTTGCTATATCGTGTTACCATGGAGGGTGCGAAAAAAGAAGGTGAACTTAGGGCAAACGAAACAAGGGGTGGAGCGTTGAGGAGAAATCTCGGAGAGGTTTTTAGGACTGAAAATGATGAAGAAAGTGCATTGAGATACATGGGGATTGATCCAGATGTTCTGAAAACAGGTTCAGCACTTGGCGGTTATGGTGGTGTAAACATCCCCACAAATTATAATCTGACACCAGTACAAGAAAATGAAAACAAAGTCTCAAGATTGAAAGAGCAAATAAAATTACTAGAAAAAGCTTTAAAACCTAAGTGACATGGCAAATGGTTTACTCAATTGGTATAAGAAGAAACTCACAAGCGAAGGTACAGATGTATCAAAGTATTCCGATGAGCAACTTACCTTAAGCTTAGGCAGAAAGCTAGAGGGGCAGTATGGCCCCCAAAAGGTCAAGGAGTACCCTGAGTTCTCTAAGCAATATACCTCTGCGGTAAATGCAAGAGAGGCAAAGCGATTGGGTCGTGATGGATTCTTCGGGCCAATAAAAGAAGCTGCGGCAGGGTTTGGTCAAGGACTAGATGAAACCCAAGGTATGCTCTATGGTGGAGGTGGGTATTTAGCTAAGAAGGTTGGATTAGATAGTGCATCCGATTGGATGATGGAGAAATCCATGGATAATATGGAGGAGTCTCAGAAGAATGCTCCTACTATCCAATCACATTCCGAAGTAAATAGCGTAGGTGAGGCTTTTAGATTTCTCTCAGGAGGACTAGGTAGGGTACTACCATCAGGTTTAACCATGATTGGCACTGGTGGAGTTGCTGGACTTGCAGGGAAGCAAATCCTTAAAAAAGCAGTAGTTGGTCCGGCTCTAAGAAAGGAAGCACAAAGAAGAGCGAAAGAGGGGATAGGGGGAGCAAATCTCCTTAGGAGTTCTGCATCGAAGAGGTATGCTGAACTTTCACCAACAATGCAAGAGGTGGCAAAGAATTACGCCAAAGGTGTTAGCTTGGTTGGGGGTACAGCTGCGTCAAGTGGAACTATGGGTATTGGTGAGGTGTATAGTAGTTTATATCCCTACACACAACTTGACCCACAAGATAAAGACTATGTCACTCCTGAAGATGCAGAAGCATTATCATTGAAGTTTGGATTAGCAATTGGTGCATTAGATTCAGTTCTTCCGTCAATGCTTGGACCTAAAGTATTAAACAGATTCTTCCCTGGAAAAACACCCACTGTTGTTGATGCTGCACGAGCAGATGCATTTGTAAAAAGAAATATATTTAAATCGATTGCTAAAGGAATGGCAGTTGAAGGTTCAACTGAAGCTACTCAGGAATATTTAAATGTAGTAGCTGAGAAATTTGCACACAATGAGGACTCCCCATTTGACCTAACTGAGTTCAATGAACAGGAAGTCAATACTCTGATTGATGGTGGTATATTGGGGATGATAGGAGGTGGTGTATTTGGAGTAGCCGGATCAGGTAATGCTGAAATAAAAAGGCGTAAAGTAGAGAAGCAAAGACAAGAGGCGCAGGATAAGAAGTTAAAAGATTTAATTCAAGGGGAGGTAGATCGAGCAGAGGCAAAGCAAAAAGCAGTTGATGCTATTACCCCAACCAAGACATTTGACATCGGACAACAGGTCAAGACGGGTGACGGTAGGGTAGGGATATTCGCGGGACTACAGGGTGATGACGCACTAATTGATATTCAAGAGAACGCAGAACTTGAAAAAGTAACACGCATTAATGTTGGCCCTGCTCGTGCATTAAGTGCAGTGGTAGAAGAAGAATCCACAGAAACCACAGATGCATTCCAGCCCAAGCTTAAGGATGGTAGTGTAACTGTAAAGGATTGGAATAAGCCATCGGGTGAAAAACTTGGCGCGATTAAGGAAGTGCAAACAATTAACGAAGATGGCGATAGGTCCTTAATTCAATTAAAGTTTAGGGAGGACGGAAAGCTAGACCAGGCAATAGTCTTTGACTTAGATAAAGATGGTAATTTTCTATATCGCAAAACGAAAGACGGAAAGAAAACTGATACAAAACTTACTCGATCCATCACTGTACCAAACGTTGTCACTAAGTTAAATGAAGCTGGCAATATGGCAGATGAATCACGCCCCCTGACCTTTAATGACCCAGTGCCCGAAGCAATACTTTACGGAGATAAATTGTATTCCGAGACAATTACCGAAGAAAATCCTGTTGATACATTTAGGGAAGAACAAAAGCAGGCACAGGAAGAAGAGAAGCAAGCCACCCCTGAGAAAGTAGAAAACCCAAGGGATATTGAGAGGCAGGAAAAGCAAGTACTTCGTAGCACACTTGAGGATAATGTACCCGCGCCTGAAGCCCGTGCATTAGAGTACCTTGGAGATTTCTTGCAAAATGAGAACCTAAAGGTAGGAGAAATTAGTCTGTCTAAGCTTAAAAACCTTGATAACAAACTGGTTAATGCTGCTTATGATTTATGGGCAGAAGAATTTTATATACAAGGGGAATACCCAAGTAAGCAGGAACTCGTTGATGCATTTAAGGAAGGCATAAAGAAAAAGTATGGAGAAAGCTTTAAATCTAAAGGTGATTTAATTAACGAGCAAAATGTCAAGCAAGCGAAAGATGCCGCTGAGCAAGCAAAGGTACAAGCAGAGGAAAATAAAAAAGAGAACGAGGAAAAGAAGAAACTAGATCGGATAGCTAGTATTGCAAAGAATCCAACTAATAGATTTTATGTCTCTGCGGGTGGAGCAACAGATTTAACAAATGTTAATAATGCTATAAATGTAATAGCTAACGCTAAAAATGAAGGCAGGGACTTAAAGATAAATCCTGTAACTGAGGAAGAATTTAATAGGTTCAGTAATGATGCTACCATAAAAGCGAGCTTGATTGTTCAAAGTGCGGGTGGCACCGGTAGAATACAAAATCATAAAACTTATGAGGATTATGTAGATGATATTGATAATCTTAATACGGTAGTTAATAACGCAACTGCTGATCAATCCAAGATTGATGATATATTAAGAAGGAATGCCCCGAAGGAAAAAAAGGTAGTCGAAAAAGACCAAAAGAAAAAGGACGAGGATACGAAGAAAGAGGTGGAGACAGTTTTAATAAACGGCTCTACATTAGAAGAGATTCCCGCCATTGAGAATGGGGAGTACAGTATAGATAATAAAATTATCAGAGTTACTGATACTGGAACTGAAGGTAAAAATGGCGCGGCGTTCGCAGGAGGTAGACCTAGCTCAATTTCAGACTTCTTTAGTATTGATAGGGTAATGCCTCAGAATGGAGTGCATGGTGTGCATACAATAATAACACCGAGCAATGAAAGTCTTAAAGTTGTTTTTGATGGTGTAAGCGTTACTTACAAGCTGAAGGAAGATAAGGTTGAGCGTGTACTTTTTAATAGTAGTAAAGATTCGAAATATTTCTACGGGAAATTGGGCGATGAAACTGAATCAGTAAATTTAGCTAACCCGACCACGCAGGACCATATTCAGTTAAGTGACTCAGTAGAACTTTTCGCTGTTAAAAAACCATCCGCCAAAGATGCTATCCTCAAAAAGCCTAAAGAGGTGGAAAGGAAGTTACCCATCACTACCAGGAAGAGCGGATCCAATAATGTTGTAGTCGTAAGACATATAGCAACGGGTGCTTTATTTGCTAGAACAATTCAAGGTTCTGATATACTTGAATTTGGTAAAAAATTTAATAATGAGAGTCCTGTTGTAACTCTACGAGATAACGCAGGAAAAATTCCATTTGATAGGCTACCTAAAGGATTTGAATATTACGGTGCAGTACTACTCTCAGGTCATCCAGGTAAGTTTAGGATGGATTTTGATAATCAAAAAACTTACGAGGATTGGTTAGATAGTTTCGAGAAGGTTGAAATAGAGGCATCTAATGTCACTACTCGAGTTCAAAGGAGTGTACTAGCTAAGAATGAAAATAAAGAGACAATCACAATAGGTGATTATCAATCCCCAATGAAAAAATGGGATAAGTATTTTGATGCAATCAAGGGTAGTTTAAAAGATTTGGAGGTAAATGAAGTAATACGTACACTTGAGGAAACCATCATAGATGGAGAATTAGCAGGTAAAAAATTAGCTGATAGAATTCTAAGATTAGCAACAAGCGAGGATAAACTAGCTGATGATTTTAGTATTGCAAAAGCAGATATTGATCTGATTCGAAAAGCAATTAAGGGGGTTACCAAGAAGAACGCATCAGATTTTGCACATGCACTTCAAATTGCAACACGAGTACAGTTTGAATTAGGCACAGAAGATAGCAGAGGGATTAGTGAGCTCGTTAGTCCTGGTGGGGTGTCTGAACAAATTTTGGATACCATTGCTGATCCAAGTGAGCTTTCCCCGCAAGAAAGCGCTGAGCAAAATGATGGAGTGTACGACATGTTCTCAATTCCATTCGCGAAACAGTTTGCACCATGGATAACCACCGACCAGATAAAAAGATTAAATAGCTACTCTAAAAAAAACCTACAGGGCATTAAGATTGATGAGGTAATAGAGAGGATAAAACTTCAGGAAGGTTACAAGCAAGAGATTTCGCCAGAAACGGCAACTACTCCAAATCGTATTGTATATGAAGTAATTCAAAATATTAATACAGACCCTAAATTTGCGCAAGGAGCAGTAGAAAGTACAAAATTATTTTACCAATACATACAATGGCTGGGCGGACAGACAATCGCGCCAGAGATTGAGAATTCAATCCTTTCCACAAGTTCAACAACTGAGCAGGGTAGGTCGGAATGGGAGAAGATAGTATCTCACTTTAATGATATGTCGATTACCATTAAGGATAATACTCAGTCTATTATACAGAAGATAAGTAATGACTCCCAGAATGAGAATTTCGATGGGGCGAATTTATCCACAGATGCTACGACTGAACTTGCAACAAGGGTATTTGAATTAATTGCATTCCATCGAGACTTTGATACATCAAGGGGGGAAATCGTACTAGCGATTACCGACATAACCAACACGCGAAAACTTTTCAGTCAAATTGGTGAAGCGATAGGAGGTTTTACTGACAAAAATTCTACTACTAAAAAGATAGAGGAAGCAATTGAAGGTGTGTTTACTGAAGAGGATGTAAGGTATCCGTCAGACTTCATAAATATACTCAAAGAGGTAATGCTTGATGCATTTAAACAGGTAGGGTTGACTAAAATAAAAAACCCATACCCCGCATTAAATGGAAAGCAATTATGGGTTCCAATATCTGAGGTTCATTCTGATGAAGTAAAAGCACACGCAGATAATAATATCGGCACAAGTGCTCCTCTTGGTGAGCAGATACAGCAGATGGCGGATAGTTATCCCGGATCAGCACCTCAATATTCTATTGCTGAAAACGCTGATGCTTATAACGCCACTCAATTATTTAAGCATGGAAGTAATTACGAACAAGCTATTTATCTTCCTGAAGGTCAGGAGGCACTTAACGATAAGGCAATCCAAGAAATAATTGGTGACAATGTATTTGCCCCAATAGTGCTTGAAAAAATTAAGAGGCATGTTGAAAACACAGGCAAAAGTCCAGAGGCCAAGGATTTCGTGTCACGATATATCGAGGTCATGGATAATGCTCTCTCCAATAGAGATACATTAAGCATTCAAGTTGTTGATGAGATTTCATCCGCACCTGGTCAATTAACAAGAGGTAGTTACATTAATGACCTAGTTGTTATCAATAGGCAGTTCTTTGCAGGCGAACTCGATCTAAAGCAGGATTTGCCATTAGACTTTACTGAAGACCAAACCACAAATGTATTAATGTCGGTAGTCATGCACGAGGTATGGCACGGCACAATGGAAGTTCCCCTTCGGGCATATGAAGATGGGAAGGCAACCCCTGAAATCAACAAGACTGTTGACCTAATAAAAGATGTCATAACTGAGATTAAGGAGGCACCAGGTGCAAGTGAGTTCTCTTTCCTGTTCACGAATGACATGAGGTCAGTGAGCGAGACATTGAATTATGCATGGACAAGGAAGGACTTCGCTAAATTTCTATCCAATACAGAACTCAAGAACGATGGTTTAAAGAAACGGATAGATCAGAATGGCAAAGGATTTATCTCCACCCTTATGGATGCTCTTCTATCTGCGTATTCTAAACTGCTCGGTGTGATGGGAATCAATGTTGAAGGCACGGCTCTAGAATCTATTCTCGAATTGTCTAAACAATTAGAGGCACAGAGTCAGGCACTACTCCCACAACAAGAAGCAGAAGGAGCAAGCCTACTAGCTGCAATGGCAGATAACCCTGCTCCTATATTCTATTCTCAAATGGAGAAGGTATTAAATGTGGTACAAGGGGAGACAACACAGAGTCAGGAAGAAATTCAGCTAAGGCAGGAGTTAAATCAAATAAAGAAAGAACTTCCCGAGTATTTTAACGGAGACAAGAAGAATGACACTGAGGGCAAGGTTGCACTTTTAAAACAAAAAGGAGCAATTGAAAATCAATTAAAAGGATTCGCTAAACCAAAAGCATTACCCAAAGAGGCAACCGGAAAGAGGTGGAAGAAGATATTAATTGATGAAGGAGTATCTGCAAATGAGCTAAAGGTAACCATTGGTAGTTTATTAGACGAGATTGGGGATAGAAAGATTAACCTCCCAATGCTCAGGAAGATTGCTAATGCAGCTAACCAAGTACCTATAGTTTCTGAATATACGAAAATCATAGATAACCCAAGTGATTACAGTAGCTACCATGACTTTCAAAGGTTTGAAACAGAGGAATTGATTACTCAATTAGTAACTCCGTTCGGGCCATATGATTCAAACACAAATCTAAATAAATACCTAACTGATCTAAATCAAGAAAGGATAAAGGGAATATTTAAAAGAGCTCAAGCATTTGGAATAAAAGCACGGTACGAAGTAAAGGATGAAAGTGTCACACTACTAGGAGAGAGTGTCGAGGCGGGTTCAGGTATACGCTCAATTGAAATTAAGCCATTTGAAATACCTGCCGAGGATGACATTAAAGAACTATCGAAGATATATACCGCAATACAAACAGGTAAGCTTGGAGAAACGCCAATTGAGAGCTGGTCTCATGATATTACAGAACCTACAGAATCGGATATTGAAAAGTATAAGGAGAAATCCGAGCAAGCAAGGAAAGCAATTAAGGAGCTTTATGACCTAAGTGCAGAGGTAGACAGTATTACAACTGAGATATTTAAGCAATATAGGGGCGACCCTAGTAGTGGTCAAAGCCTTCCTTTGTCGGTAGCATTAAATAGAATTAACGAAACAGTTGTTACAGATGATGATATCGTAGAGGTAGTCAAAGTTCTTAATGGCGACAATCAGTTCAGACTACCTGAATATTGGGCAGGAAGAGCAAGTGAAAGAGTAAAAATTAAAAACATTGAAGACGCCAAGAGGGCAATCATTTCTGCCATCTATAAAGAAATCTACAATAACACGGATAACGCTAAAATGTTACTCGCCAATCCTGAAGGAAACTGGGAAGTACCGCCTGCAACTAGAATAAAAAGAGATAAAGTTTGGGAGCAAGTTATTCAGGTTGCTAAGATATTAGCCGCCAGTAAGGACCCTGCACGTTACACCGATATTCAAATTATCAATGCAAATATTCCGAAATTATTAAATAAAAGAAAAACAAATGAAAGTGCATTAAGTGACTTAGCTACTGAGCAAGTACATGCTTTCGCTAAAGAGAATTATGAGAAAGCAAAAGAATTTTACGCACCTGAGGATAGTTGGATAGTTGATATATTAAGAGGGTTGGAGATAGTTAAATCATCAAGTAAGCTAGGCGAAACTTCTATACCTGACGCACTCAAGATAGATAATATCCCTGAGTCCATAAAATCACTTTTAAAGAATTTAGAAACACAAGAGGTGAGACTGAGCGAACTTATAGAGGTTGACCCAAAGCACAAACCATCAGATTCAATAAAGGTAATCATATCTGGGATTTATGACACTCCATTCAATAGACTGAATGATGAGGAAATGAGAATCCAAGAAGATGCTTTTGTTGTAATTAACGCACATCTGAACCTGTTGCAGGACGGCTCTCCAACCGATAAGCCAATTGATATCCTAAACCTTAGGTCAATGGATAAAGATTCTGCCTCAGGGAGGTCTCTAGACTGGATAACAAGTTTGTATGTAAAGTATAACGGAGGGAATATATATAAAGGGAAAAGAAGTTCTAGTGGCACGTTTTTAAAGACAGTATCGAACGATGTAGTGCTGAATCCATCAAGCATTGCAGATTCAGAATTTCAGGGAAGAACTCGATTTCAAGGGACATACATAAATAGCACAGAGGGCAGTGATAAAATTACTCCTGAAAATCCCGTTATGAGACTGAAGGGTGATACCTCACTTGAATATTTAGAAGACCCATATTCCTATACAAGTTCTCCTGGTGAAGGAAGGCAAAATCGAATAAAGAAGCTAGAAGAACTCACCAACCCAATTAAGGAAGAGCTTGTTAGAGTATTAGATGTTTCTAAAGGGCCAATAACTGACATTCGCATACATGCCCCTGCTTACAGTCCGGTCGAGTTATCAGATGTTACCGCCAAAAAGAAACCTGAAATACTTGGATTCCTTCCAACTAAACTACCAAGTAGCCAACGGGAATCTCTAATAGCTCAAGGTTACAGTCCAGTTAAGGGTCAAACATTTGAAATTAATAATTATGGCCATGATGCATTTGATCCAAATTATTATATCTATCTCGTTCAAGCATTAGATGAAAATAAAAGACTTATCCCTGGTGCCTACCAAGTTGCCATTCAGCAAGAATTTGAGTTTGCTGGCAATGTTTCATCTCAAACGAAAAAAGTAGAATCTGTATTAACTGGACTGGGTGGTAAAAGAACTGCCATAGATATAGCAAAAGTTATACAGTATTGGGGGGAGAAGTATGGTGATGTATATGTAGGTACGCACAGTGAAGAAAAGTTTAGAAAGTATGAAAATATTTTAAATCTGTTTAAATTCAAAACACAAGTTGGCACGGCTCAAGAGTTTGGGTTCAGGGAGCAGGGTAGATTGATCAAAGTGCTAAAGCCTGAGAGTAAACCCGAATCAAGGGAGATTAAGTTTGCATTGGATAAAGCCCTAGAGAAATTTTCATTCGACCGAAACATTGAAGGAATGAAGAAACAATCCCTGACTCGCTCACACTTTGATCGGAAGACTGTCATGCAAAATTATGAAACTAATTTTCTTGACCCTACGCAAAGAATGGAAACAGAGGTTAATGCAAAAGCCAATGTATGGATTAGGGGATTTCAAAGACAATTTAATGGTGTAAAGTCATTTGTTATATCCGAGTTGCAATCCGATTCTAAGCAAGAACAGCAGAAAGAGAAAGTTACCTACTTGAGGCAGGCAGTAGTAAATAAAGATTATAACTTTACTGAAGGATACATGGCAAGTAACCAGTGGTCCAATAAGAAAAAATATGAAGTGGGTGATGTTGCGTTTTTACCAAAAGAATATGGATCAGGTTATGCGGCATGGGAATTAACTAGACCTCTTACGGAAGCTGATATTTTTACCCAGAGAGGGCGTGAGATGGGTCTTGGGTATAGGTCGCCATTTTCCTACATAGAAGAGGGAAAGGTTGAGTCAAACACCGGACCATGGCGATTGCTTTCTTATCGCTCATCAGGAGTTACTATAGGGACAGAGCAGAACCCTGGAGTAATACCTGAAGATTTATCAGGCACTAATTTATATCATATTAAATTTGGCGACACATCACAGGTAGCACACTTTTATAAGTATCAAATCAAAAAAATAAAAGAGTTAGGGCAGTCCGTAAAAGGGAACACAATAACAGTTTCAAGTGTAGTGGAGGCAAGGCAGAAAGCAGACAAGATATTTGCCGGGCTAGAAAGAACACTAGACAACATTGATAGCTTAAAGTCAGACCTTCAGGAGGCAGAAGAAAGTGAGATTAATGATGGAGTGGTATACCGACTTTCTCAACAGATTGCCCTTGAGGTTGAAAAGGCAAAAATAAAATTTAATTTGGCTAAGTTTACTCCCACCATCGATAGTAGCTTAAGTTCCGATGAAATGCTCAAAGAGTTAAGGCGTGAGCAAATAATTTACCAATCAAAAGGAGAAGCTGAAAGAAATAGAATTTTTGAGACGCCTGAATTCGCAAGAGATAATGAATTTGATTATTGGGCGGCAGACAATGGTGGGTACGCCATAGCAAAGCAACAATCCAATGAATCCCCATCAGAACTTCTTGAAAGATTCATAAAAAATCCCTCAGATAAACCAAAGACTGAAGATATTCTTTTAGATGCATATCAACTATCCGCAATGAAAGCATTGATTAGGCATCTTTCTCTTAATAAAATTAATAAGGTTGTATTCACAAGAGGAGATGTGATTTACCCAGTAGTTAGTACTACTAGGGCTTCAATCAGGGAAAACTTTGGAGATGGGAAGCCAAAGACTCAGGGGATAATTTCTGCTTATGCACCATTTGCTTCTATCCTCGGAAAGTATCTAGGTATAAAACCTCAACTCGAAGAGGGGAACACAAGTGCAATAGATGGCAAAACTAAAGAGCAATTCATGACCATTACTATTCCTGATGAACGGCTCGCACAAAACCTACAAAATGGTGAGCGTTTATTAATGCAGGATGACCTTTCAAATGCGAGAAGGGAAACTCGTACAAATCTAAAAGTAACAAAAGATGGTAGCGAATACACAGTTGAGAATTTATTCAACGAACCCTACAAGACAACAGACGAAGACGACATAAACAATATTGTTAGGTTTAAGAATGTCCCCAGTAGATTAGGAATCCTAGTTAAGGGGGATAACGGGCAACCTATTGTCAAGATTGATGGCGACAATACATATAACCTAATCAATCTAGGCGACTCAGAGAAGTGGGTAAACAAGGACACTATTGAATCGTATGATAGGAACGACCTAATGCCTTCTAATATGTCCGACCAACTTACCTTTGATTTTGGGAAGAGTAAGAAACCTGAAGGTGAAACTGAATCCGAGATTGAGGTAGTGGAGAATACTCCTGAGATAGTAAGAATAAAGAATGTTGGAAATAAATACCTTGTTAGGCTTATCGCACGAGACATATCGTGGGAGGGGACGGACAGGAAAATGGATATTCAACTAGCTAATCAGATAGCAGAACATACGGATGTACCATTCCAGACAGTTCTAAATGAGATTGATAGTATACATGCAATCCATAACGCAACACCACTAAAGTATAGGTATAAATTTCAATACCTTGCCATGGATAAGGGTATTAAGAAATACTTTGGCAAGGGGCAACTGATGGAGGATGTCTATGCTGATGAGGAGAACCCCAATGTAGGCCAACCCTTAAACAGAGAGGCAAATGAGGTTGCGTTAGCGAAGATGGAGATTGCATCCAGGAGTGAAGAACTTGCATCCACTTCTGAAGCAATGGAAGAGATTAGGAAAATACTTAAAAGTCCAGACTTAACAGTTGAGGATGTATATCAGAGATTTCTCCCATCCGGAAAGACTCCAATTGATTATATTCAGAGTAAGTCTAAGTTGTACGCTAATATTGAAAACACTACGCTCCAAGCGATAAAGAACAATGAGGGTATGGTTCAACACGCTCGAACCCTTGCGCTCAACTTGATAGAAAAAAGGCGAAAACAAGCTAGAGAATTTCTATCCCAAAACTTGGATCAGTTAGATAAAAATCAACCAAGGTCACTTGCCTCTGAAATTGAAGCGTTGGAAAACGAGATTAAACCTGACCCTGCAATTATATTTAATCGTGCGACTCAGGGAGATAAGATAAACGAACAAGTAAAGTATTACGCCCAAGATACCAGGCAGGAAATACTAGAAGGGGTGACTGAAATTGACTCAGGTAGTTCAGCCACACTACAAGCATTTAAAGAAATTACAGGAGAGGAATCCCCAACCACAGAGTTCCTTGACTCATTGACCAAGATTAAAAAGTTTAACACTGATTTTATTTCTGACCTAGTATTAAAGGTCAGTAAATCGGATGACATTCAAGCATTAGGCTTTAATGATATATATAATATTATTAGCGTAGAAAAGAAGGTCTCTGAAAATGAGTATATAATAATTGCCTCCGCAATACATAATAATAAGAAGAGCGTTCTGGAGGCAAAGCTTTCAACAAGTAATGATTTTCAAGGCAAAAGGTCTACCCTTGCCAAGCTTGATAGTTTGAGTAAATCAACGATAGATCAGTTAAGGGTTATTAAGGGGAGGAATCCATCTGAGTCTTTACTCTCAGGAGCAAAGATAGAAAAAGATATACTTAGTGCATTTATAGATAAGCGAATTAAATACCTAGAAAAGGTTAAGGAGTCGGAGGATTTACTAAGAGATAACCAGGTATATTCATCCCTTATAAAATACTATAAGATTAACTCTGATAGATTACAGACATACCTTGGTCACACACCAATAACCCACATTACGGATGGAATGAAGTTCCCGGTAATGAATAAGGTCGCAGGGAAGTATCAAATTAGTCATATCAAAATTAGGATGAGCAATAAGATGCTCCCTGAGGATATGCAGGAATTTATCATGTCTAGGCAGGCAAATAGGGAATACCTAAAAGACCCAGAAAATGAAAAGATTCACAATACTTCTGAGTTTGAATATATTAGGACAGCTACATTAGCTGCAGACGCGGCCACATTGCAACCACAGCACAAAGAGGCACAAAGCAAAAAGAATATGTGGTTCTTAAAGTCGGCTCAGGAGATGTTTACCGAGATGGGAAGACTGGGTAGGGAGGTAGCCCAAATGGAATTAAAATTTGATATTGCTTACAGAAAGCATGTATCAAAAGCGAGGGCGTTTGGAAAGCAATGGAATAAAAAAGTAACCAATGCAACAAAGGCATGGGGTTATAAAAATGAAAGATTATTCCTTGATGATGTGTACGATAAAGCACTTAAGTGGAGTGAGGACCAACCTCAAATTAATGACAAGGCGAGCTTTGATTCAGGGACATTTGATAAAGCTATGTCTGTAGTCAGGAATCCTGACTTAATAACTAGTCAAAGTGAAGCAAGAGATTCGCTTAGGCAATTGTTTGAGCAATCAAAAATTATTTCCGATTGGTTCCTTAGTCTTGGTCGCGAGTACAATGTTAAGGTTCGACAGGACCAAGGAAGAGACTCAGTGATGGTCGAAAGTATGCTAGGTGATGGCGAAATGATACCCTTGGATAGAGACCCAATAAAACGAGGATATCAAACATCCGGAAGAAAGATTAGATCTGAAGTGGTGCTTGGAATCGTAAATGAATTAAGTACAGGGATTGGAGATGTAGAAGCATGGGAAGAAGTTAGTGAGTCATACAAGGATACGGCACTAACAGATAAAGTTAAGGAGGATAAAATTAATGCCTACCTCGAGGTAGGAATAACTGAAAGTGTTTTAAATAGTTTTATCCGACCCTATGTTTTTGACTCATCAATTACTAATCTAATTACCGCCCCTATAAAAACTCAGGGCAAGTTATCTAAAAAACAACTTAAAGAAGCATGGGCGATATCAAAGGGTACAGGGCATAAAAAATTCCTCTCATGGATTGATACGCTTTACGAATCTGCTAACCATAATAAGAAGAGAACGGATTACCTAAGCTTTAAGTATGGAGTGGCAAAAGCATTCTATGAAAGGTTTGGAAACCTGGAGAGGGCAGTTAGTGATAATGGATTAAGTGGGGATAATAAAGCATATGCATTAGCTCATAGAATAATGGATAGTCGAGCAACGCAGACAATTATGCCTGTAGAGTTCTTGCAGTACGAATCGTACACTGAGGTAGATATGCCAATTCAATTAGCTCAAATAATTGGAAATGGTATTTATGGCAGAAATGCGGAAAAATTAACTGCAGTAAAAGAACAATTAAAGAAAGAACTTGAGGATAAGCGTGCTAGGTTAGTAAGAATTGCGGATGTTTTAGGTGAGAATCCTCCAAATGATGGAAAATATACTGTAAGGCGTGGGCTTAGAACAAAGGCTGCTCAAATTGCAGAAAGTATGGATGATATTCCGGGAGAGACTGGTCTTGAGAAATTAAAGAACTTAGAGTCCGCAACTAGACAATTACAGAACTTTCACACGGCAAATAAACATCTAATGGAACACCTGGATGGTGACCTCGGTCCATATAAAGACCATAAGATGACGCTTGAATTGCTCGGGACAAATGCATTCTTAATTCTCAACCAACCTAAGAGTGGATTTACAAACTTTCTGTCCCTTGCAGATCAATTAATAGTCTACAAGGGAACCAACCAGGTATCAATGAAAGCAGTCCGAAGTTCATTGAAGAATGCATTTGGAAATACTTTCGGGCCAATGATGGAGTTTGCAGGGTTGCAATTAAAACTTACTAGCGAATACGCAAAAGTGCTTAACGACCCCTACTTCCATAACTCAGAGCATGAGGTTGGATATGATACCTACAGAAGAAACCTTGGTGCGGGAGCAAGCAAGAAGTCTAGCTTGATTGAGATATTCAAACTAGACGGACTAAGGCAACTAAAGGACACTATTCAGTATACACCCACTAATCCTGACCAGAATTACGGGCCTGTCGGATTACGCACAATGTTTCTTAATCCATTTACTTATTTGGGTAACCTTGCCAATCACTCGCTTGGTGTTGGTGTATGTGATGCAGTAGATATGCTAGTGAAGAAAACTGCTGACTTTATTGAGCAAACCGGAAAAAGAACAGGTCAACCATTACCTCAGACATATCAAGTTACGGCTGAGAATCTTGGGTTTGATTCTAAATCTAAGTCAGCATTGGGTGATATATTAAAAGGCGAGGAAGCTGTTTGGAATTACTTAAATAACGCAATTGAGCTAAGGGGTCTTGGAACAATAAGTGACTTAGCCCACCAGTATATTGAAAGGAAGGCTAAAGGTAAAACTCTTGCACTTACTGACGACCAAGCGTTAGCAGTTAGTGCCATCGCACTTCATGATGTAGCAATGGAGGGGGGATTTTCATCTAGGGCTGCATTTTGGTACACCAGTCCGGTTGGTCGGTACACTTCGCCACTTTTGTCATGGGCATTTTCTAAGGTCAATCAGGTAAATAAATCATTTCGCGATGAACAGACCGAAGAACTCAACCTAAGAGCATCCCTGCGGTCGCTTAGTGTGATGTCACTTTGGTTAGCGCCAATAGGAATGGCATTTACATTCGGCATGGATGAATATGATGAAGAGATTCTCGGAAAGTCTTCCTCACTTAGACCCGCCCCACTCACAACAATGATTCCATTATTTGGTCCATTCATTGAAGGGGATGCCAAAAGTAATGCACTCGCAATGACTGAGAGATTGGCAAGAGCAGGAAATATTGGTGGTGTTGCCGGAGACTTCATAGCGAGCATGGTATCTCAGATTGACCCGTATGCATCACAAAGAGGTTTCTCGGTTGATACTAGGGTGTTAGGTATTGCTACAATAATGAACATCATGGATGCCATGAAAAATGCATACCATAGTCGCTCATTTGATTACAATCTTGTTACCCGTCCGCTACTCTACTCGATGGGTGCAAATGGTATTCTTCAAAATCACCAAGCGATTACCAACTTAATGGGACTTGATACTGTTGAGAGAAGAGTTTCTGACATGATTGGAAATCGAAACAAGGTCAGGTCTGCATTGTCGGCATTAGAGATAGAGAGAAGACCAGCAGTCTCGGGTGGGTTCATGGCAACTCCATTTTCAATTCATATCAGAAAGATGGAGCAAGCTGCATACGCAAATGACAGTAAATTATTTGCGCATGCATATAGCGAAGCAGTATTAGCCTCTATCGAAAGAGGAGATGAAGACCCTGAGAAATCTGTTCTGCAGGCATACAAGAGGAGGACACTAAAGAGTGGTCTATCTCGGTACACCTTATCCGATAATGAATGGAGTAATGTTTTAAATGTACTCAAGCCCGAACAAGCAAAGTCCCTAAGGAGGGCGGAATCAATGCACAAGAAATATGAGAATATATTACTAGATACAATCGAGCTTGAAGCCAACCCCTTACCAGTGCCGATAGTTGATCAAACTTCAACAAAAAGAATGTCAATGGATGACATAATCAAACAATCACTTTCATTTTAATATGCCAGTAAAAAGAATACCTCGCGGAACTACTCAGGTAATAGAGAAGAGTAGAAATGTTCACTTCATAAAGCATCAACTAAAAAGCACGCAGGAGAAAGATTCCTTTTGGGTGTTGCTTAGCTTTGACAGGCATCACGATAATCCAAAATCTGATAATAGAATGGAGAAAAGGCATCTCGACCTAGCT
>Ga0181380_1000481_pt1 | contig 17875 bp, 20 predicted proteins | sample 3SPOviralmetaG_FD_130116 | JGI IMG/M metagenome (GOLD analysis project Ga0181380, IMG submission 130116) | Marine viral communities from the oligotrophic San Pedro Time Series (SPOT) site, San Pedro Channel, CA, USA - 3 SPOT_SRF_2009-08-19 | ecosystem: Environmental > Aquatic > Marine > Strait... | reverse complement strand
ATTTCAATTTTATACTTTACTATCTATGATATCATCTTTTTTACAATTTACATATAATATTCTAATAACAGCATAATTTATAGCTATTGCTAAAACAATAGAGACACTTATAATTGTATTATAAACAATGCTATTATCCGTTATCATTTAGTTTATATAATAATGATATAGTATCTTTATTATATTTATTTATCTAAATCCAATAAATGGAGTTCCTCTTGTATTTCTAGTTGTAAGCATTTGGTCTTCACCTGTACATTTAGATTTAACTCTATCCAAGTATTGACTTTGATCTATATGATTAAAATCTTCTCTATTTTGTGTCCATTGACGGTCTGTACCTACTCTTTTAACTAATAAATTTTGTTGTATAGGGAAAGGTGTTGGTGTAGTAATAACTGGTGCTGGTAATTGATATTTATTATACCATATAGGAATTTCTGCTTCTGTAAATATATCCTCAAATAAATATAAATGTGATACTGTTGCTACTGGTGCATCCTCTATTAAATTATTACTGTCCTCTCCTGTTCCATCAAAACCAACTGGTTGTCCTAAATTATCTAATTGTGCACCTAATATTAATTTACCTGCTTTTGTCATCATATCATTAAATAAATTTTCTTTATAAACACCTGAATAAAGAATATTAGCCCAATTTGCTGGACTAACGTCTATTACACTGCTAGCACCCCAATTGAATTGTTTATTAGGATCTTCATAAGGATTTACAGTATCAAATGTTCCTATATCACTTTTAAACATTTTTAAAACCTTAATTTGACCAGCATTTTTATCGCCATCAGGATTTAATAATTCAAAAGATATTATTATAGTATAAAATTCTCCTAATTCTATTTGGTCTTGTGAATGAAAATATGCTACATTATTTCTATTAAGGAATGGTGCATTTTCTTCATCAAATGTAAAACCCCATCTTATTGCCATAGTACCTTGTTGTTTTCCATGATGAGGTCCATTTAATAATTGTTGTTGTACTGTACCAACATCATATTGATCTATTCCATTTCTTCTTAAGTACATTAAAGAGAATATTTCCACATTTTGATGTGAAGCAGCTTCATCTGCATAATTACTAGTTATATGAAATATACTTCTAGCATCACCTGTTGGTGATTGTGTATCATATGAATCTACTCTAAACTTAATTACTAGTGTTTGTTTATATTTATCTGTAAAATCAAGACTTGTTATATCTGCTTGTATTGCATCTCTATTAAAAGCCAATGCTACTGGTGTATTTGGACTAAATATTGCTCCTTCTTCATTTACTATTACATTTGTACCTACATCATCTTTAAATGCAGGTTCTCCATCTACTACTACATTTTTGAAAGACTTCTCTTTATCTAGATATTCTTGTCTAAAATCATATCCATATAATCTTTTGGGATTTAATATTGCATTACCATATAAATGGTTATAACTATCTATTAATCTTGTTACTATTTCATATGTAAATACTGATCTTGGTGCCGCATTAACAAAACCAGGTAATATCTCACAACCTGCTTCATCAAATGAACCTAATGTACCTGTTTTTAACTTACTAGTATTATAAGATGAATAATTAAAATTATTACTATCTGATAATTTAGATGGTGCATGTGTACCTCCTCTCCAGGCCCATTGATATTTTTCTCTTATCATTCCTTTTGTTGATAATGTACTTTCTTTTATTTCTTTACTATTCTCTAAACATTGAGTTTGTGGAGATTTAATTACTCTTGTAGGATAACTTCCACCATTTCCACCATGTCCTTTTAATGCAGTTCCAGACATACGACTTCCTATTAATGTTCTAGATAATGATGTTTGACCTACATATCCTTGATTTCTATGTGTTCCATTAAGGGCAAACCCTGTTCCTACACTATTATTTTTATATTTTGCTGCTGACTTCTTTTTTAAGGTTGCTAATGACATTAATTATATATATATTATATATTTTTTTCGTATAGTATAAATTTATTATATATCATATTATATTAAATGGATATTGATGAATTAGACTTAGATATTAATAACTATACTATGAGAGACTTAGAAACTTTTTTTCAAATTAAACCTAATCAACAATATGATACCTCTGATATAGAAGAAAAAGAATATGCTATGAGGACATTATTATTATCTTCTGGACAAGTTAATCAAATACAACAAAAGGATTTAATTGATTTTCTTACTTTAGCTAGAGATTGGCTTATATATGTAAAATGTGGTCAAAGAGTCCCTTTATCTAATGATAATAGTATTAATAGTAATTTAATTCACGATAATGAACCTAATACTAGAACAAAAGAAATTACTGAACGCCCTGAAACTGTTTATATTCAAGCTCAAACTGAAAATGATGCTTTTCCTGGTAAAATCAACCCTCTTAATAAGAGAATAATTAATCAATGTCTTAATATTGATACTAAATTCCGTGAAAATTATCTTACTACAAAATCATCTGATTTTCATATTGATTTACCTGCTAGATTTAGTAAAGTTATTTCTATGCAATTAGCTTCTATTGAATTACCATTAGCTTTTTATGGTATTAGTGAACAATTTGAAAACAATTATTTATATATGAAAGTAAGACATGTTGATGATTTTTTAAATCAAGGCGCTGATTTTGATATTAATACTTATGATGGTGATGTTGTTGTGACTGAACAAATGTTTGATATTCCTGAAGGTAATTATACTTCTGCTGAATTTGTTGCTCTTATTAATGCTGTTGTCGGTGGTACTACAGTTATTACTAATACTGCTGATATTACTATTTTTAATTATATTTTATTTACACTTGATATTACTACTGCTGGTTCCGGTACTGGTAAAGTTACTATCGGTCCTAATGGAGAACACGCTAATAAAATTTTATCTATAGAATTTGATTTTACTAAAAATAGACAAGGTATTTGTGATAAATATGTCCCATATAATTATCGTATCGGTAGAAATCTAGGTTTTATTAAACCTACTTATACTGGTTCTACTACATATACTGCTGATACTGTTATTGAACCTAATACTATACGTTACTTATATCTTGTTGTTGATGATTTTAATAATAATGTTAATAATAACTTTGTTGGTACATATAATCGTTCTATTCATTCCTCTAATATATTAGCCCGTATATCTATTCAAGGTTCTTTTTTTAGTCTTTTAATGAATGATAAATATACTCAAATTGCACTTCCACGAAAATATTTCGGTCCTGTTGATATACAACGTCTTCATATACAACTTACTGATGATAATGGTCGTATTATTGATTTAAATAATGCCGATTTCTCTTTCTGTCTCAATTTACGAGTATTATATGATCTTTAATAATATAATAATATATACATGCCCAATTATTATTATATACCCGGTACTAATATTATTAATCCTGAAATACAAAATTTATTAGATTCTCTTGAACATTTTGAAGAACAAGTACCTACTGTTGAAATTATTGATGTTCCTGATTTATCTGGTAATATTTTCTCTGTTGATGTTGTCGATGAACTTGAAAAGATGCCTGTTTTTAGAGAATATTTTGATGAAGGTACTTATGGTTATTGTTTTGTTGGTAAAGGTACTTATTTTATTAATCATGTCTTTCTGGAACTTAAAAGTCCTAATCTTGCTATTACTAGAGGTCCCGCTTTCCTCGGTGACGAAGGTACTGGTTATTTCACTACTCATTCTGGGTTCCCTCTTTTATCTATTGATTTACCTTATTTACATATTACTCCCGCTTTCCTCGGTGACGAAGGTACTGGTTATTCTGTACAACATACTAATTTAGCTTATTTACCTAATGTCCTCGATATGGCTCTTGAAAGAGGCAAAATTGATTCTATTATCTATGAACCTGCTTTTATCGGCGAAGGTAGTTATGATATTAATATTAAATACCCTTTTATCTCTTTTGAAGATATTTTTTATTCTAGTCAATTTAACGATTATGTTGCTTTTGTCGGTGAAGGTGGTTATAGCACTAAACATAATATTGACCTTACTGGTAAAATTATTGAAACTATTTTTTTACGTTATGATTATAGTAATACTTTACAAGTTTTTATGAATACTACCATTATGAATAGTAAAATTGGTGTTATTAAAGATGAATATAATACACTTATATCTAGTAGTTATGATAAAAATAATAGATTATATTCTACTGATATTGTTAATATTACTGCTAATGATGTCTTTTTTGATATTTCAGCTAATCATATCAAACACCTCGGTCCTTTACATTCTTTTTACTCCGATTTTATTGAAGATGTTAATACTTTCTTTGGATTAGGTGGTTTTAATGATAATTTATTTTCACAGAATTTCAAACCTCCTACTGATTTATCTAGTAACATTATTGATTATAATAAAGCTTTTATTTCTACTTTATTATCTCAACTTAATGGTAACATTAGAATTACTGATATTTCTTCTATTATTGATTTCTGTGTTATTACCAATCCTTTTAAAAATAGAAACCGATTATATAATAATAAAGAAGGCTTTTTAGAAGGGGATAAATTTTTCATTAAAAAAGGTGTTACTGTTACTTTTAATTTAGATATAATAAATAATATCCCTTCTATTAATATTGATATTGATATTTCTGGTAACCAATCTATTAATGAAAAAATATATAATTATGATATTTGTTATAATAGACCCTTTAATATTTCAAAAAGTATCACTTCTGATCTTTTAATTATTTTAAAAGATGATATTTGATTTTCTAATATTATATATATATATTAATGACTAGTGTATCTAATAGTGCTGCTTTTGATGGCTCAGGTGGTTTTTTTGTAGATCAAACTTTCCCATTATTCTCTAGTGTTGACTCTATCATATCTCATAATTTATCTGATGCTGTACAAATTAAATATAATGTTAGAGATATTAATTATAAAATTGGTGTTGTTACCGATGCTTGTGGTAATCATCTCGTTTCTAGATATAATCCTGTTGATGGTGACCTTCATACTAATTCTCTTGAAATTGATACTGTTGATTTCCTTAATAATTTAACTATGAATAATGTTATTCAAGTTGGTAAATTACAGAGTTTATATAGTGATTTTATTTATACACTTGAAACTTATTTCGGAGGTACTATTACTGTTGGTGGTACTCTTTTTAATGTTAATGATGGTATTTTTGATAAAGATGCTCTTATTAAACTTTCTAATGGACATAATTTTGATGTACAAGGTTCTATTGTTTCTGACCTTTCCGGTACTGCTACTGTCAGTTTTATTAATGATAAATTACAAAAAGCTATTTCTACTAACCCTTTTAATAATCGTACCGAAGATACACGTATTCGTGATGGTTTCCAAGTTGGTGATATTATTTTAATCCCTGATGGTTTCACTATTACTCTCAGTATTGATATTAATCCCGGTCCAGGTAATACTACTGGTGTTGATAATCTTTTCCTTGTTGATATTTCTCTTAATTATAATAATGTTCTTACTAAAGTTAAGAAAACTACTACATATAATACTAGTAATATTACTCAAACTTTTACTGTTCCTGTTGCCTTTATTTTATCTCTCGACGCTGATTATACTTTTGCTAATTATTCTAAACAATGGACCGATATTACCAATCTTAATGGTCAAAACTATGAACGTGTCTCTGTCTCTTCTGATGGTCAATATCAAACTGCTATCAGTATTCTCGGTAATATATTCTGTTCTAGTGATTATGGTTCTACATGGACTCAAAAACATAATATCCCTCCTAGTGATGTTTGTTCTCTAAATATCTCTTTTAATGGTAAATATCAAGTCGCATGTAACGGTAAAGAAGTTTTCGTTTCTAATAATTATGGTAATACTTGGACCAACAACTTTGATATGACTGATACTATTATTAACACTAATATTTCTCTTAATGGTCAATATATTCTTATTGTTTCTTCCGGTGATGGCTTATACATCTCTAATGATTATGGTGTTTCATGGAGCAAAATTGATGACCCAGAATCTGACCTTTTTAATTCTATTCAAATGTTCCCTACCGCTGATGTCGGTTTATCCTTTACTGGACAATATCAAACTGTCGCCGCTGAGTATATCTATTATTCTCACGACTATGGTGTTAATTGGCACCCTTACAATCTTGAAGACCCTTTTGAAGCTGAAGAAAATTGGATTGGTGTTGCCGTTTCTAGTTTAGGTGATGTTCAATATGCTATTGCTTCCGGTGGTTGTGTCTTTAAATCCATTAATTATGGTGTCACATGGAGCATGTTAAATAATCCTGTTATCTGTCACCGTAATTATAATAGTATCGCTTGTTCCGCTACTGGTCAATATATTACTGTTCTTGAAGAAATGGGTTGTATTTATTTCAGTATGAATTACGGTAATGATTGGGAATGTTTTATGATGCAACAAGGTAGTCTTAATTTTAAATCTGTCGCTATGTCCGCTAATGCTAGATATCAATTATTATGCACTCACGAACATCCTGATGTTGAAGAAATACACGGCTCTTTATACACATCTAAATTATCTTAAATTAAATATTATATATTATTATATATAATATGGCTTATACTATGAAAAAACTTCGCAAAAAAAAATGTTATGCTGTATATAACAATAAAACTAAACGTAAACTATCTAAATGTACCTCTAAATATAAAGCTATTAGACAAATTCGTCTTCTTAATGCTATCCGTTATGGTAAGTTTAATAAAACTAAAAAATTTTATAAATAGTATTATATATGGAAGATTTCTTAACTGCACATATTGAATCATCTAAAATATTTGCCGTATGTTATAATGAATATGATATTTTTATTAATTCTAACTGTAAAAAAACACCCGATAATCAACATTGTAAAATGTTATCAAAAATATATAATGATTGTATTAAATTTCAAAATCAAAAAATTAGATCTGGGAAATAGTTGCTGACCCTATATTTTCCATTATTTCTTTCATTAATCTCTCATTTTCTTCTTGTTTTTTTAATAATTCTTCATAAATTCTTACTATATCGTTCTTTAATTTATTTTGCTCTTTCAATAATTTGAAATACATCTCTTTATAATCTCCCTTATCTGGAGTACAGGTTTTTCTATGTCTCCATAATCCTGATCTATTTAAATATACTTTATTACATAATTCACATATGTATTTCTTCGTTTCTGTTGTTATCTTTATATGTTTTTTTGTATTCATATGTCTATTATAATCTCCTTTTTTCTTACATTTAAAATTACATGCCTTACATTCAAATCTAAATTCTTCCATTATACTCTAATTATTTATTTTTATTATTTAATTTTAATTTATAATGTCTTTTTTTTTCCAAAACTTGTTCTTTAATAGACTATTTTGTTTTTCTGGAACATATTCCCTCTTTATGTTCCTATTTTATATAAAAATGCAGCTTAATTTTGTTTCTTTTTTTTAGAACATATTCCCACTTTATGTCCCTATTTTATATAAAAATGCAGCTTAATTTTGTTTCTTTTTTTTGGAACATATTCCCACTTTATGTCCCTATTTTATATAAAAATGCAGCTTAATTTTGTTTCTTTTTTTTAGAACATATTCCCACTTTATGTCCCTATTTTATATAAAAATGCAGCTTAATTTTGTTTCTTTTTTTTTGAACCTCATATATATAATATTTTATCATTATATTATATATATGTGTTATAGTCTAGAATCATCAAGAAATGCTTTTGTTATTGGTTCATTAACAAGTATTTACTTAATTTTAATACCAAAAGATAAAATGTTAAATCATCTAGGTCTATTTTTATTTGCCGTTAATTTAATACAATTATTAGAATATTTAATTTGGGATGATTTAGAATGTAAGAAATATAATAAAATAGCTACTAATTTTTTACCTATAGTATTAATGTTACAGCTATTAGCTTTACATCTAGGTGGTTATTATTATAAAACATTTAAAATTAATGATAATATACTTTTGTTTTTTAGTGTTTTAATAATACTTGGAATTTTGAATAGTTTTTTTATAAGATATGAAGATGATATTTGTACTACAACAAATGAAGATAATTCATTAGAATGGGGATTTTTACATAGAGTGAAAGACGATTATTTTAGTTCAACTGTTTATTATGGTTCATTTCTGTTTTTACCTTTTTTTGCAAAGGATATTTATAAATCTATGATGGTATTTGTAATTGGTTTAACTACATGGCTATATACTAGTGCATTAAAGCCTTCTAGTTCTTATACTAGATGGTGTTATTTTTCAGCATTTACCCCTATTGCATTTGTTATTATGGATATTATAAAAAAATATAAGATATTTTTTTAACTTAAATATAAAATTACAATAATATTATATAAATGTATATATTACTATTGCTATTTCCTACTATATATAGTTTTAATTTGTTAATGTCTGATAGACCTCCACCTCTTTGGAAATCATTGAGTTCCAAATTAAAAGGTAAAGCACGTAATTGGTTTATTGACCGTGCAAAAAAAGAGGGTATTAATTGGGATTATATGGTTACACAAAGTACTAATAAGATGAAGAGATTACATTTTTTATATAATGATTCAATTGACCATACTATTGAATATCCTGAATATTATACTCAACCTTTTCATGGTTATGATACAGGTAATCTTAATTGGTTATCTGCACACGAAGGCGAACCTGCCACACTAAGTATGGCTGTTAATTACTGGAAAGGTGTTAATCCTATTACTACACAAAATTGGTTGCGTTATAATATAACAAATAATATTAAAACATATATTGATAAAAGCACTCTTATTTCTAATCCATATGAAATATTAGATATTGGATGTTCTGTTGGTATTTCTAGTGAATATATTTATAATGCTTTTAAAACTTCTACTGTTACTGGTATTGATCTCAGCCCTTATTTTATTGCTGAAGCTAAACTGAGAAGCGAATATTATGGTTTTAATATTGATTATTTCCATAGAAATGCTGAATATACTCATTTTGATTCAAATAAATTTAATCTTGTCACATGTAATTTTATAATGCACGAATTACCTCAAAAAGCTACCAAAAATATTTTAAATGAAATTAATAGAATTACTTATCCCGGTGGTGTTATTGCTATTACAGATTTATCTCCGAGAGAATTAAAAAAAGATGGTATTTTCTCTGTATTTACACAGTGGGCTTTTGAAGTTACTGAACCACATATATACGGTTATTATGAACGTGATATTAAACTATTACTTCAAGATGCTGGTTATATCAATATTGAGGAAGTTAAAAATGACCCCATCAATTCTATTTGGTTAGGCGTTAAAAAATAATTGATATTTTTATTATACAAATATCAATTTATTCTGGTATTTTTGATGGATCTGTATTATTCTTTCTACCTCTTGATTTCTTTATAGGTCCTTTATTTCCGCCTTTTTTACGTCTCTTTTTAGTTTTTCTATTATTTTTTCTTTTACCTCCAATTTCAATTTTTCTGTATTCTGCTAATTCAGGGTTAGTATTGAATTCACTGAAGTCATCTCTCTTAGTTAGACTTAATAAATATTCTTCATAATTTTCAGTTGCATTTGGTTTTTTTCTTTTATTTCTTTTAGTAAAATTAGGTGGTACGTATTTTTGAGCTCCTGTACGAACTAACCTATTATCAGCTGGTGTTGGTGGGTCATCACGCAATCTTATAGGAGGTGTGTTATCTGTTGGGGTATAATAGCCAGGTTCGTATCCCGAATCAACCATCTTTATTCTGTCTGCTATATATGCTATACTCTCAGTCTTAGTCTTATTACCTTTCCCTCTTCCTTTTTGTTTATTTTTTCTACTTTTTCTTTTATAATTTACCATTCTATATAGTCTATTTATAAAATAATATAAAAATATTGTTACTAGATATATAATGAACAAACCAAGTGATGAACAACAAAATATTATAGACCTTGTAAAAAATAAAAATAATGTTATTGTTGATGCATGTGCTGGTTCTGGTAAATCTACCACTGTATTATCTATGGCAAAATCTCTCCCTAGAAGAAAATTTCTTCAACTTACATATAATTCTATGTTAAGACACGAGGTAAAGGATAAAGTTAAATCGCTAAATATTAAAAATATCGACGTTCATACATATCATAGTCTTGCTGTACGATATTATATGACAAAATCTTATACTGATTCTGGTATAAGGAAAATATTAGCTAGTGAAATGTGCCCTAGAGAAGATATTAATCCATTTGATGTCCTTGTTATAGATGAAGCACAAGATATGACTCCTCTTTATTTTGAACTTGTACATAAATTTTTGAGAGATTGTAATAAAAAAGTCCAAATTGTTGTATTAGGAGATTATAAACAAGGATTATACGAGTTTAAAGGATCAGATACGCGTTTTTTAACAAAAGCTGATGAAATATGGAATAATTTCCCTTTATTGAAATATAAAAAATTTGCGAAAACATCTCTTAGAATGTCTTATCGTATAACAAATCATATTAAATCCTTTGTAAATAACGTCATGTTAAATGAAAATCGTATGGATTCTTGTAAAATTGGAGAACCTGTTACCTATATGAAGAGACCTATTGTTCAATGTGAAGGTATTATTGTTGCTACCATACTTGATTTAATATCAAAAGGTGCAAAACCTCAAGAATTCTTTATTCTTGCTGGTTCTGTTAAAGGTTCTAATAGTCGTATTAGAAAAATTGAAAATGCTTTAGTTCAAGCCAATATTCCATGCCATATACCTATGTTTGATGCTGACCAAATTGATGAACGTGTTATTAATGGTAAAATTGGTATTGCTACTTTCCATTCTGTTAAGGGAAGACAGCGTAAATATGTATTTATTATTGGTTTTGATAACAATTATTTTGATTTTTATGCTCGTAATATACCAAAGGACATCTGTCCTAATACACTTTATGTCGCTACTACTAGAGCTACCGAGAGATTATGGGTTCTTGAAAGTGATGATTTTCAACAAGATAGACCCCTTGAATTCCTTACTATGGGGCATCATACTATGCAAGAAAAAGAATATATTCGTTTCTTAGGTATTCCTAGATCCATTTTTTGGTTAAAAACTGATAATAATTCTAATCTTACACAAATCTCTCAAAAAGTTACTCCTACTGACCTTATTAAATTCATTCCTGAACATGTTTTAGATATTATTACCCCTATTTTAGATGATATTTTTACTACGGAACAGGAAATATCTGAGATTTTTGAAATTCCTAGTATTATTCAAACTACACAAAATTTATATGAAGAGGTTAGTGACCTTAATGGTATTTCTATTCCATGCATGTATTTTGATTTCATCAAGAATGAAAAATCTTCTCTTGAAAGATCTAACGTTTTATATGATATGATTCAAGAGAAAATTGAAACACTTGATAAAAAACACTATTTTATCCATAATATTGTTGAGTCTCATCTTAATCCTACCTTTGATAATGTTAATGATTACCTTTTTGCTGCTAATATTTTTAAAGCTCTCGATGAACAACTCTATTTTAAACTAAGACAGATTGATAAAAATGATTGTAATTGGCTCCTTGATGAAGATATTGACAAGTTTCTTAAGAGAATTGATGATATTATTAAATCTGATTTTGATAATAAAGATCCTCTTATTGAAAATACATTTATTCATAATAGTCAAGATGAATTACATATCAATATTGATAAATTTCTCTCTAATTATCTTAATAATAATACTAAATTCCGTTTCACTGCTAGAGCCGACCTCGTTACTGATACTTGTGTATGGGAATTAAAATGTACTAATGAAATTTCTACTGACCACCTTATACAAGTTGTTATTTATGCTTGGTTATGGAACATGACCAATATCCAAACTAAAGTTTTTAAGATATTTAATATAAAAACCGGAGAGATTCTTGTATTAAACAATGATTTTGATAAAATTAACACTATTGTTGCTGAAATTATTAAAGGTAAATACTTCCATTTCGACGAAAAAGATGATAATTTATTTGTTCAAGAATGTAAATCTATATTCAAATTATAATTTTCTCTTAATTTTTCTACGTAATTTAAGAGATTTTTTAGTTGACCTTCTTTTTCCACCAAATGTACGACGATCGGTTTCATAGGTGTTGGCATGTCCAAATTCATTGCTTATTTCTTTTGCCACACGCTTACGTCTCTCTAGATATTCACCACCCTCGTCCATGTAATCATTTTCTCCTGCAATTTCATTTCTTTGAAAAACACGCTCTCCACTTCCAGGCATTTTTTCAAGTTCATATGTGAACCATATTGGATTGCTACTCCAAGTATCTTGATTTTCACCAACATTGGGGTTTTCACCCATTTCGAGTGTCTTTTTGGCATTATATCTATGATTTTTTAATAACGCATAATTATCATCTCTTTTTTTTGAATTTATATCATATAATTTATCATCTTCAAAAATTGTATCTGGTTCTGCTACTATACTTTGTTCATCTCCTCCTCTTTTGCGAGTTCTTCTTTTTGATTTACCACCTAAATGTACAGGATTTGTTATAGTTTTTCTACGTAATTTAAGAGATTTTTTAGTTTTTTTAGTTTTTTTAGTTTTTTTAGTTTTTTTATTTACCATTATTATATAATAATGGTAGAAAATAGATTATTTGATATAGATGCTAGAGGTGGTGATACAAAAGTCTATGATTATGATGGTAAAATAGTGAAACTAAGATATGCTAAAATTTGGTATAATTGCGAAGGTGATTATATTGAACCTACTGCTGTTGAAATAAATTGCCTTTTCGCTTGGTTAGATAATATTTTTTGTCCGTAATTTTATATTTATATGTTATCTTTCATAATACCTTTTTTAGTTTATATTATTCTCTTAAAACTAGAAAAAAAATATCATCTAAAGTTCTTTAATAAAACAAGAGAATATGAATTATTAACATGTGATGAAATTATTTGTTTTTAATTACATAAAATTGATTTAAAATTATAATTATTAAGTATATTATAATAATTAATAATGGAATTAGCGAAAAAAATACTTTATAGAATCAAGAACGACTCATCTTTGAAGGAACAATTTTATAAATTATCTCCTACATTATTTGATGTTACATTGCGTGATGGAATACAAAGCATGCAATCTATGAGTACTTCTAGTAAATTAGTTAATTTTAATGAAATCGTTAGAAAAATGCAGCCTGATAATATTGAGATTGGCTCTCTTGTCTCACCAAAAGTATTACCTATAATGAGCGATACACCGGAATTTTATAATGAGTGTATGCAAATTGTTGAAAATCTAAACAGTGTTGAAGAACTAAGAAGTAATTTTATTGAAGAAATACCTAGACCAAACTTATATGTTCTAATTCCTACTAAAATGGATAAATATAATAAAGCTATGAAGATGGGTATTCAAAATATTAGTATTATGAGTTCTGTATCTAATGAATTTCTAATAAAAAATACAAAACAAAATATGGATGACACTAAATTAATGCTGACTTCAATTCTTAGTTGTAATAAAATGAACGTAAAAATGTACTTATCATGTATTAATGAATGTCCTATAATTGGTAAAATTGATAATAATAAAGTTATAGAAGAAATTATATATTATAATAATCACTATAAATTAAACGAAATATGCTTATCTGATACTTGTGGAAGTCTAAATTTCAATGATTTTAAAGAAATTATAGATAATTCTTTAGATTATGTTCCTTCTAATAAAATTTCTTTACATTTACATACAAATGATATTAATGAAGTTGAAAAAATTATTAATTATTCTCTAGAAAAAAATATTAAAAAGTTTGATGTTTCTGCATTTAGTAATAAAGGAGGTTGCAGTGTTACTATTGAAGATAAAAATAAATTGCAACCAAATTTAACATATGATCTATTTTATGATATATTATTGAAATATTTAATCAATAATCAAAAACCTCCTCCTTTAGAACCGGATTCAGGTACAGGTAGTACTACTAATCCTATACCTATTATAAGTGATACATTAATTAATTATAATCCTAATGATATACCACATATTAAAGATGATTATGAAGATTATGAAGAAGAATTAATTATATATGCGTAAAATAATATAAAAAAAATCCTTTAGGTTATTATATAAAATGTCCTCCGCTGAAGAGAATATCACCACTGAGACCGCTCCTGAAACCCCTGTAAAATCTGGTTCTGAACAACCACGCATTAACCTTGCTGACATCAAAATCACTGACCAAAACATGGCCCTTAACCTTCTTGTTGGATTTTTAAATATTGCCCAACGTCGTGGTGCTTTCGGTATGGATGAATCCGCCAAAGTATGGGAAGCTGTAAAATGGTTTGTTGTTCCTGCTGAACAATCCGGTGCTCCTATGCCTCCTGTATCAGAAGGTGATGGTGAAATCGAAGTTTCAAAAGAATAAATTTATAATATCATAAATAATTAAATAAAATTATATAATAAAAAACTATCTTTTTTTATTATAATGATTATAAAAGGTTACAAAGGTGTTATTGACCTCGACCTTTCTTTAGTTTCCCCTATACATAGAAAAGGTGCTATTGAACAACACTATAAAGATATTGAAGAATACAAAAAATATCAACTTTCTCTTGAGCCTCAATATAGATATGAAAATACTATTGAACGTATAAAAAAACGTAATATTGAAGTTGCATTAAATAGATTAAAAGCACAAATTACTGAACAAAATAGAAGATATCAACTTTGTAAAAATATTGCCGATAATTTAATGTAATTATTTTAATATTTTACATTGATTCTTATGAGTCTGCATTATACGCTTATTATTTGCTCTAAAAACATTACATATATCACATAAATATTTACCTTTCCCTTCCTCTTTTGTTGATGCTCCATATTTATTAAATAATAATTTACTTAATGACGGCATACTTATATTTTCTATATCTTCTATCGTTTTTTTACTAAAATCTTTCATATTTTTTATAATATTTAACTTATTCTCTATAAAATTCTTCATTTCTATATTCAAATCATTCATTAATTCATCTGATATACTATTCTCTATAATATTTTTATCTATTTCTCTTAATTTTGGTGCTATTGAATCTATTATATTTACTGCTATCCTTATTAAATCACTATTATAATTCACATTATGAACATATACTAACACATTTGTTCCTTTAAACTCAAATTGATAGTTATTCTTTGATGATATTCCGCTTTTTTGTGATAAAAATATAGCATGCTGATTCTGAACATCTACATCTCTCTTAAATTTCTCTACTTCTCTCAAATCTACATTCCTTCCATATTCTTTTGTTTCTATTAATATTATATCATACCCATTTCCTCTATCTAATTTAAAGTCACAACTTTGTGATATTTTTGATGTATTTGTTACTTCTCCTGATGGATACATCTGATTTAATACACTTTCTAGAAAATTCTCTCCTAATCCTCCTTTTACGCTTGAATTTTTATAATTATTTAAAAACTCTTGTACATCTTTCTGTTTTTCTTCCATATTATTCAACATATTCATTATATTCGCTTCATTTCTACCTCTTATACTTTCTAATTTCTCTATTTCTCTCGTTAATTCACTTCCTATTTTTTCTGTTATTGAATTTGTATTATTTCTCATCGCCATCTCTATATTATGTTGTAAATCTCTCGTCTGTTCTGTTGCTGATTCCTTTATTATTTCTTTTACATCATTCTTTGTTGATTTTAATTTCCAATTTTCAATCAAATCTATTGTCATCAAACATACTTCTTCAAAATCATATTCTGGATTTGATTCATAAAATTTAAATATTCTCTCATTATTTACTTTCATTTCGTATTTATCATTTATTAATTCATTCTGTATCGAATTATCTACCTCCATATTACTATTATATTATTTTATTTCTAATTTGTTTAATAATATATATAAATAATTCTCTCCTATTATCTCTATATGCCTATTAGTTTTGATATTGAACATTTAAGAAGACAATACAAATGCAAACATTACTTTGAAACAGGTATGTGGGACCCCGTACAAACCGACATTTCCTCTTGGAAAGCCGTTGAATCTGATTTTGACACTGTTCATTGTATTGAATTACGTAATGATTTCGTTGATAAAGCTAAAATTCTATTTAATGACCACATTAAAGATGGTAAATATTTCGTTTATAACGATGATAGTGTTAATATGTACAAATATCTCAATAAACACCCTTTTTTTAATAATGAAAAAACCATTTTCTTCCTTGATGCACATGTTGATAACGGTAATATACGCAATTTTTCTAAAAAATGCCCTCTTTTTGAAGAGCTTTCTGCTATTTCCAAACTTGATTTTAAAGAACATATCATATTAATTGATGATATGCGCATTATTACTAACCCTTTTCCATGGGGCGAAACTTCTTATGGTAATATTGACTTCCTTGACGCTATTAAAAGACAAATTCTTACTATTAATAATGATTATAACTTTAAAACCCTTGATGGACACGTTCAAGATGATGTCCTTTGTGCTTACATATAATTCCTTTACTTATATAGTTGTAATATTATCCATTGATGTAACATTGGTGGCTCTTTTCCATCTACTGGCTCAAATTGTCTTGTCCAACTATTCATTGTTGACCAGTAATTATGAAAATAATATGGATTATTCATTAATAATACTGGTAAATCTATTAAATTATTGTATATTATTTCCGGTTTCACACTATTCCCTATTTGTCCATACTTCTTTGAGTATAATAAATACTCTTCTGTCGCATCTTCCATTTTTAATACCTTATAATTCTCTGCATTTCTTACCAATCCATACTTTCCTTCTGGATATGACCCTCCAAATCCTTTATCTAAAAACCAAAAATCTATTTTTTCTTTCATTGATTTCTCTCTATCTCTGTGATGTATCATTGTTATTACTATTCTCTTATTCTTTGATTCTGGATCAAACAATACTTCCATCTTTTTAAAGAAATCTTTCCAAAATTCATCTGTTGATTTTGGATTATGATCTTGTCTAAAATGTTCTGCTGACCCATTAAATACTAATACATCAAATTTTCCTATATATTCATCCGGTATTTCATCATTTGTTATATCTATTATGAATACTGGTATTCCTTTTTTCTCACAGGTTTCTGTCTGATCTGGACTTATCGTACATCCTGTTGCTTCCGCTCCTCTCTCATTCTTTGCATAATGCAAAAAATCACACCTTCCTGACCCTATATCTAATACTCTTGTCCCTTCTTTTATATTTCCTTCATCACACATCCATTTAAATTTATTATCTTGCGCTTCTTTCATTGATAAACTCATATCTCCATCCCATTTACCCTCTGTATAATAATCTAATTCCGGATGTGCTCTTGATATTCTCTCAAACCAATTATAACAATTTATTGTTTTATTCTCTTCTGGATCTAATTGAAAATAATCATATGTATGACCTATTTCTATTATCAATTCTACTATAAATGGTAATGCAAATACCATCCAATTCCACTTATAATTCATTAAATAATATATTGTGAATACTATTGCTACGTTTCTTAAATAACAATGTACTGATATACTTCTTGATTTATCCAATCTTTGTTGAAATATATTCATTACTATAAATACCACTATTAATATTTTTACTATATCACGAATTATTACATTATTTATCCCTCCTTTTGTTTTTTTAACCATATTATATATAAATTAACTATATATAATATTATTATTTGTTAAATCCTCTAATTTTAATATTTCGGTTGGATATTTTCACTATTTTGGCGTTTTTTTGTCATCCTTTTGTCATCCTTTTGTCATCCTTTTGTCATCCTTTTGTCATCCTTTT
>Ga0181380_1000480_pt1 | contig 17887 bp, 10 predicted proteins | sample 3SPOviralmetaG_FD_130116 | JGI IMG/M metagenome (GOLD analysis project Ga0181380, IMG submission 130116) | Marine viral communities from the oligotrophic San Pedro Time Series (SPOT) site, San Pedro Channel, CA, USA - 3 SPOT_SRF_2009-08-19 | ecosystem: Environmental > Aquatic > Marine > Strait... | reverse complement strand
CCAGAGTGACTTGAATCGACTTTTAGATGGGAATTAAAATTAACGTCACCAGCTTCGAAGTTCACTCCACTATTGAAAGAAACTAACAGAGAGTGATTGGTGCTATTAGTGGTAGATCCTTCATGGTCTGCTAATATAACAGCTCCAGTGGTCTGGTCAGCGAAAGATGCTAATCTTCCTGCTAGAATTGTATTTTGTTGGCCAGAAGCTCCAAAATTCACCTGAGTCCCGTTTAAGAGGGTATTAAAGTTCCCAGATACATTAGTGTTAGAAGAACCATTAATAATAACATTATTTAGCCCCGTAACCTCGTTGTCTGACCCCCCTAAAACAAAACAATCATCAGCAATAGAATTAGTAGATGCTGTAGTTATAATCGGTCTAGTCTTAACTGTAGCACCATGAGTGAAGTTTACCAACCCACCAAGTTCCCTGTCTAGGTTAATCTGAACCCCAGTTGAAAGGTCAGTAAATGAAAAATCACCACTAGGACTCGTAAAAGTAGGTAATTGTAATTGTTGTGGTTGAATTTTGGTAAATGCCATGCTACAATAGATTATCTAAATAAGAATACACTTTTTCTATGAAATTTACACTTTACAAGCCAAATGCTAAAAATACTGGATCAGCATTCACTTTTGACTGTACTAAAGACAGAAACGGCAATCCAGTTCTTTTTGTCTCCATGATTCTTCAGCACAGCTGGAATAATGATCGTAAAACGGGTTCTTTTAAGGAGAATGCCAAGAATCCAGATAAATCCACTACAATTAAGCTCACAGACATCGAAGCTGGAGAGTTCCTGTCCTCAATGAAAACTAGGATTCCATTCGTAGGTTTTCATAAAACAGAAGAAAAAACAACAATCATTAAATTCACCCCTTGGGATAAAAACCGTATCATCAAAAACAAAGATGGCCAAGAAACCTTTAAATCACCAGCTTGGGGTCTGACGGTTACAAAAAATTCTTCTCAATTCTTTAAACTCCCAATCGAAGCTGGAGAGGCTGAATGCCTAGCTGTTTTGCTTGAAGGCTACATCAAAGAGAGTCTAACTGCTAAATCAGAAGCCTATAAGCAGGATCAGCCACAAAAAACTTACCAAAAATCCACACCCAAAGCGTCCGTAGTTGAGGATGACGATGACGATGTCCCATTCTAAAATCAAAGTCCTAGTTCAGTCTAATTATTCCCGTATGGTAACGGGTTTCGGGAAGAATATGAAAAATATTCTTCTCGCTCTTTATAATGATCCAGATATTGAAGTCGTAGAAGCTGCCAACGGAGTTCCTTATGGTAGGGATATAAGCACCCCTTGGGATTCCTACGGCACTTATCCTTCTAATCCCAAGATCCTTAGTGCTATAGAAAAAGAACCATCTAAAAAAAGAGCCGCGCAATATGGATTTTATGTAATTGATGAGATCGTAGAAAAAGTAAAACCAGATGTGTTTTTGGGAATCGAAGATGTCTGGGCTTTCAGGGAATATGAAAATAAACCTTGGTGGAACAGAACAAAAAAAATCATTTGGACAACTTTAGATAGCTTACCTATTTTAGATCAAGCTATCGAAATGGAACCAAAATGTGACAAAATGTTGGTTTGGGCTAGCTTCGCTGAAAAGGCAATGAAGGAGCTTGGTCATGAGACAGTGGAGACTGTTCACGGAGCTGTAGACTACAGTCACTTTAAGCCTCTGGATAACAGAGAAGAGTTGCGAAAACTCCACGGTCTTCAAGATGATTTTGTAATTGGGTTTGTATTTAAAAACCAACTAAGAAAGTCTGTCCCGAATCTATTGGAAGGATTTAAAAAATTTAAAGAAAAAAACCCAAAAGTCTCTGCGAAGCTCCTCCTGCATACGGATTGGGGAGAAAAAGATCATGGATGGGATATTCCAAGATACCTAAAAGAAAAAGATCTTGAAGACGGAAGCGTATTGGCAACTTATGTATGTCACAAGTGCGATAATTACTTTGTTCGACCATATTTTGGAGAAGACAAAAACTGTTCTGTGTGTAATTCTGAAAAATCTGTAAAAACCAAGAATAGCGGAAAGGGAGTAGGAGAGAAGGAGCTAAACGAGCTATACAACATGATGGATGTTTACTGTCATCCATTCACGAGTGGAGGTCAGGAGCTACCAATTCAAGAGGCTAAAGCTGCTGGACTAATTACTCTGGTTACAGACTACTCTTGTGGAACTGATTCTGCGTATGAGCATCAAGGTGGACTACCTCTAGCTTGGAATGAATATAGGGAACCAAGCACTCAATTTATCAAAGCTACAACATGTCCAGATAGTATTTGTGAGAGACTACAACAGGTTTATGAAATGGACGGAGAGTCTAAATCTAAACTTATAGAAACGGGCAAGCGATATGTTGAAGAAAAATTTTCAGTACAGAACACTGTAGACAAATTAAAAGACTATATCAAGTCAGTTAAAATAAGAACGAAGAAGGAAGAGGAAAAGGAGGACGAAAAGCCCAGTATCTCAGTAGAGGATTTCTTAAAGGACACTCCACTTAAAGATAGAATTGCCGTCGTGCTTCCTAGATCGGCGGGTGATGTCTTAATGGCTAACTCGCTTATGGAGAACCTTCATAATCTCTATCCAGACAAAAAGATATTCTTTGTCACCCAGCCAGAATTTTACGACCTTATTAACGACAATCCTTTTGTTCATAAAGTTATTCCTTATTCAAACTCATTTGAAGACTTGCATGTTCTTGAAGGCAGGGGGGATCATCAGGGTCTTTTTGATATAGCCTTTCTCCCTCACTGTATGACGCAGAAAACATACAGTTATAACCACAATGGGAAAGATAAAACTCAATTTAAATTAAGATGAGCCACTTAGTAGAAGTTTACGCAAAAGATTTGGGGGTTAAAATTGGTCAACCTCATTTCAAACCTCATTTTTTTCCTCTTCTTGAAGATAATTATATCACCATTCACAATGATAATAAAGTTCAATCCAAAGAATACGATTATTGGGAAGAGGTTATTTGCTTAGTTAAGGAGCAAGCTCCAGATATTAAGTTTATTCAAATAGGCTCTGGAGAAGAACCAAAAATAAAAAATGCTACAAAGTTTCTTGCTACTACCAGTATCAAGCAATCTGCTTATATTATTAAGAATAGCCTTATGCATGTTGGCACAGATAGTTTGCCAGTTCATATTGCCTCCTCCTTTGATAAACCTATTGTTGCGATATACGCACACACATACGCCTCTACTTGCAGTCCAGTCTGGGGTTCGAAAAAGAACCATACAATAATTGAATCTCATAGGAACGGCAAGAAACCATCTTACTCTTTAAAAGAGGAGCCTAAGCAAATCAACTTGATTAAACCAGAGGAGATAGCTAACGCTATTCTAAAAAAGTTACGCAAAAATACGAGTTCTAGAAAAACAATTTTTATTGGCAATAAATATAAAGAACAATTTATCCATATCATACCAGATAAGAAATATTCGGTATCATCTAAACAAACAGTTCTTAGGTTTGACTTACATCATGATGAAGAAAATACTCTCCACTTATTCGAAAATAATAATATTTCTATTCTAACAAACAAGCCATTAGGGGATAAAATTTTAAGTCAAAAAAATATTAATTGCATTAACTATTTCTGTGATCGATTCGACTCAGAGTTTATCGAAAGAGCAAAAAAGAAAGGGGTAACTTTGCGCTTATTTTGCACAGATGAGAAAGCCATTAATGAAGAAAGGTATAAGTTTTTCGATAAACAAATCTCTTTTATCAACGACTCTAAAAAAGTCGAGGAAGCAAAAAAAATGGTCGAACTCCCGAAAGAGGATTTAAAGATAAAATCTTATACAATTTATTTTAAAAATGGGCAAGCATATCACTCTCTCTTTGAGGCAAATAACAAAGAAAATTTAGACGATATTTTCATTGACTTGGACAAACTCATGCTTTATACTGATTGAAATGAGTGATAAAAAGATTTACGGCCCCGACCTTTACAAGCGTAATGATCACGGGCTTTTAGAAAATACAGAATACGAATTTAATGAGGACGGCTCTGTAAATTGGAGGGCCATGATTAAGCCAGAGTTTCTTTACCCAAATAAAGATTGGTTTGAAGCTCGCAAAAAGGATGTTCCTACTTCACCAGAGGGCTTGGATGACAAACAGCTTTTAATCATGCTGGGTGGTATTAAGGAGTTAGCTCGACTCAGAGGATTTCAGAGTGTTTCATTCAAAACCGACCACCTTAGTGATACTTATGTTGTGGCTAGTTGTGAGATTGTTTGGTCTCCCAATTACGAAAGTCATGATCAAGGGGTTGTTTACCAAGATGTCGCAAATGCGACACTACAAAATACAGGTTCTTTCGCAGCAAAGTTCCTAGAAACTATCGCTTGCAATAGAGCTTTTGTGAGATGTGTTCGTAATTTTCTAAACATTCACATCGTGGGAGCTGATGAGATTGATAAATCAAAAGGAGCTGTAAATTCTCAATCAGTTGAATTTTCTGACGATGAAACTATAGGAAGCATTCTTTCTCCTCACACAAGACTATTTCAAGACTGGCAAGAATATACTGGTGGGGGTAACAATTTTGAAGACTTCAAAAAGGGAACCTTGCGCTCTCTATGGAAGCAAGAAATTTATCAAAATAAAGACGCTCAAAACTGGAATAACTTTGACGAAATACCAGTCAAAGAGGTTCGCAAAATTAGGGCTGCTATTAGAAAATTATAGTCTTAAGAAATTCTTTTGAGCGGCTCTGAAATTAGTTTGATTCCTAGTTGCCAAAAATGCATTTAAATTCTTGTCAATAATCAATTGCTCGTCTGGTCTAAGGAGCTTAACAGTAGATTCATCAATCGTTGTGGTTACTCCAGATCCACCTAACTTAAGAGAAATTCCAGATATCGTTGGTTGAAATGTAGTGGGCAAACTGATCCCGACTATAGTTCTACTGGATTGAGACGTAGGATTACGCAGGGATTGAATAGCGGATAACTGGCTATTTTCCAATGCTTTTATATCTGCAATTTTACCGCTCTTAATATCTAATCTAATTGGATTGTAAATCGATCCAGTAGATCCGTTATTCTTCACGTTATAATATCTAATATCATATCTCTCAGCTAATTCCGCTAACTTCTGTGCTGCTTCATCAAGCTGTGCCTGTTTTTCAGCTCTCTCCTCCTCATCTTCCCTTGATGCATCGTCAGCTACCTCATCAGTTGGCCTTTTTGATCTAGTGAAGTAAGCCCTTGCAGTGTTTGGCCCACTCACCTTTTTATCTTGATCATTAAATATCTTTGGTGATGAGTCGATAATACTTTTTATCTTATTATTTAGATCTTCGGTATATCCTAAATGCTCATTAACTGCATTAACATATCGATATTCGCCATTATTAAATAGACCAAAATTAAGATCTTCTAGCCCAAGTCCTCGACTAGCTCTATTTGATCCATTAAGTATTCCAACAAAACCATAGTCTCCACCCCCAGTAGAGCCAGCGAATTCCATTATCTCCTCAAGTGTAACTTCGTCTTTGCCTTGATCAAGAGCAGCATGAAGATCAGCGAGAGCTTCTATCTGTGAGATTTTAGTTGTCTTAAGGAAAGGCCCACTTATGCTCATTTCAGAACCTGTCCAGTTTGTCCTCCTAGCTGAATACTGTCTATAAAAATTGGAAACATAAATTTTATTATGCAGTAATTCAAAAGCTAATTCTATTTTTGAAAAAGCTTCCCCTTGTGATGGTCTTTCTATCTTTACAATACTGCTTTTGTTTGCTAAAGATATAAATTTTGCTTTTCGGAGATCCATGATTCCATCTTTATTCAAGGCATCTATCATCCTGCTGCTCTTCAACAGTGTTGAAATATCTCCTGCTCTTGAAGACTTTACCGCAGCACTACCATTCCACTCCTCCTCCCTCCAAGTAATGCTTTCGGATAGTCTTGTTGCTACAATCCCCAAAACATCAAAATTGTCTTTGTTATAAGCTCCAGCGAGCCACATTGTATAATACAACTTAAGCAAGTTTTCCGTAATTTTTAATTTGTCTATAACTTTTTCAACGGGGACTTTTCTAAATCTAGTTAATCTCTCTCCTTGATCAAATTCAAAGGTTTGTTTTTGTTTCTCTATATTACCAGAAAAAGCATTAACAAATACAGGAGACATCTTATCTGTTGTAAAGGAAGCATCAACGTATGATTTTTGTATCTCTTGGGATTGTGTCAATGGATTTGTGATTGCTATGGTTGATGCCGCAATAGAATTTATAAACTTAATGACATTACTAAACGGATCAATAAACCAATAATACCCAAATTTTGAAGCTATATTAGAAACAATTGCGTCTAAAGTTCCAGACTCCTCAAATAACACATTTTGATTGGAGTTTGGAATATCAAGTTTGATTCCGCACAGCCCAAATCCTTGTATTGCCTCGTTCAACGTGTACCCAAAACGTAAATCATAATTAGCGTAATCTGGGTTATTTATGTAGTAAGAGCTAACGCCACCGCCGGGCGTTGGAGTCGTTAAATTATAACACAAATTCTCTTGAAGAATCTGGTTTTGATAAACCAAAGATGTTTTAACGCCATCTGAGTCAACAGAACTTTCTTCATTATAAATATTCCCTATTCTTACAATACCATTTTTATAAGATGGGCCTCTTCTCGGGAACCTTTGATTTACGTCTACAGGGGTATTTGTGCATTCACTAAAGTAAGGTACTGTAATTTCTCCTTCCCCATCTCTAGGATGACCTTGACTACCTCTGACAAGAAAACAATTAGACTTCAATAAAAGTGCCGTTCTATTAGCGTATTCTCTACTTACTTTTGTTGAAGTTCCATCTTTACTAATAGTCTCTTTAGTAACTACAAAGTTTTGCATTGCCTGTTGGATCTTCCCATTAGAAGACGTAATCCGTCCAGACTCAGAGCCTATAATTGTCCCAAGATTATTCCCATCTTGCGCTAAGTCTTTAGCACCCCTAACGCTTTCAGTGGTCATTGAGTGATCTCCTCCAGAGCTTGAAAAATTAAAATTCAAGGATGTCAGTGTTTCTGGGGGGTTTAAGGCCATTTAATTAATAATTTTCTACTTGTTGGTTAATCAAGTAAACGGAAGAATCTATTCCTGTTTCTATCATATACACTCCAGTATGAATTTGAAGAAAATCTTCGGTGGTTTGCTCCATTCCATTTATGTAAAAATCAACGTGATTTTCTATAAATTTAGGCCCATAAGAATCTGAAACTCCAGTGATTTCGTCAGTATTACTCTGCTTCTTTATAGCAAATAAAACCCCAGTAACACTATCTAACTCTGTATTTGAAGTGAAATCTTTAAGCTTTTGCCCATTAAAAAATAAAAAATAATTCTCTTCCAATTCTGCTTTGGAAGACGAGACAGCTCCAGCATCGATAGCAGCGTGAATGTTATCTAATTCTGTATTCCAAGACCCAGCTGATGTGCTAGTTTTGCCTTGGGAAAAGTGAGAAAGTAAATCTCTTTTGTCGTAATAAATAACATCTTGCTGATCTAAGTTTAAAACTGGGTCAAACATAATTTCCCCCTCGCCATTATTGAAATCAATAATGTAATCTCCTAAGTCTGTAGCTGATTGTATATAATAATTTTTGTTACGGGTGCTTGTGGTTGTAATGCCAGTAGCTTCAAGCATAGTTTGAGAATTAAGTGAAATCAAAGAGGTTTTCTCCCCAGTGATGATATTAATATCAACACTAAAGGGATACTCTTTATCTTTCCCATCTCCATCTAATCTAAAATGCGTTTTACTAAGCACATCTGCACCAAAATAAGCATCTTGATTTTTACCTGATATGTTCAACTGACTACCTGTTATAGTAGTATCACCAGTAGATATTACATAGTTATATGTCATGATTTACCTCCCATATAGTAAATATAATTCTTTTTAAAGCTATCAGAGCTTGATGATAAAATTGCTCCAGATGATGCTGGTTCTACAGATGCAATATAAGACTCTTTGAGAGGCGTTTGAGTTACACCACTAACCTCAGACAAAACGCCAGTAAGAGGGGTTTTACCGTATAGGTCAATTGTTATTCTATCTTGAGTTATTCCAGTAAACTCTGCATAAGTTTGTATTGATTCTGATACATCATTTAATCCTAAAGTATCGTAAGCGCCTTCTCCAGTGGGATAATAAATGTATCCAGAATTTGAATGAAGTTTGCCCAATTCTTCTTTATAGAATGTCTTAACGCTACCATTGTTCAAAGTATAATACTTGTAAAAACGTTCGCCCTCTTCTTTACTTTCTGACGAAGTCAGTGAGACACTACCAGTAAATTCTTCTCTTCCAGTCATAATCTCTAGCGTCCCTGTAGAGTTATAATTGTATCCTGTAATTCCAGTTTTAAAAACAATGGTCTCAGAATAACCTGTGACCCTTTCTGCTGATGTTTCAACGGCAGCATTATGAAAATAATTACCAACAAGACCCTCTCCCAACTCTTTTAAAAATGATGGATCTACAAATCCAGAGAAGATGGCTAAACCATGCAATGCCCCACTAAAAGTTGCAGTCTTATTATCGGTTGCCCTAAAGTAAGTGTCGCTCCCTCCAAAATTTAGTGATGTATTCGAATCTTTTGTAATAAAATTTTTAGATACAGGAAAATCTACGCTTTGAACCAAACTGTTAAAATAATCAAAATGACTAACAGTGATGAAACTTTCACCCAAGGATACTCCAATAACATTTCTTTTGGATAATTCTATAGAACTAATTACCTCGATTGAATCACCAAGACTACTATACGTTTGACAAAATAAGTGTCCTCTGTCAGTAACCCCAATGTTATATCCTTGTGAATTCCTTACTTCACTAGCTCCTACAGTATCAACTCCAGTTTCAAAACACCCAAGTATAACGCCATCATCAATATTTCCATCTTGAAACTCAAAATCAATTATGGCAGAAATGTTGGAAGCGTCAAGCCCCTCTAGAGGAACTTGAAAATTACCATAGGTTAAGTCTAATGTATCTCCTGCTAAAATATCACTAGCTTTATTTGTAACAGCTGTTTCATCGCTACCTGTCGCTCCAAGTAAGAACCCAGTGTGCAAAGCAGGTAGGTTAGAATAAATTGAGTTTGAAAATGACCCAGTAACATTTCCATCTGGCCCAGTCACAAACCCTACGTTCAGAGCAGATGCCCCGAGAAAATCATAAAGAGCAGATAGTCTTTGGTTTGAACCAAGACCATCCAATAAAATAGCATTTAACGCTTTCTCACTCATTAATAATACTTGGATAAGTTATAAGATATTGTATTTTGGCCCGTGGAATAAGAGTCCTCTATGACAAAATCACCGCTACATAAACCAGAAGTAAATTCTTTGAGGTTTTGCAGTTTAGCTCCATCATTACTACAATTAGCTGAAACGGAATAATTACCTAAGCTGCGTGAAATGATCTGAGAAGCTTTAAATCCCCCAATAGTTTCTTGAACATTGTTAATTGCAAGCGGTTTTTTATCCTGTATCGTTAAAGTTAAATCTTTTAAATTTCCTGACGAAAAGTCTACTTGGTTAGAGTAATTATAATTGTAAGAGATGGTATTTTCAACAGGATTTTTTGATATAGATAAGCTTCGCGGCTCTTCATTTATATAAGATGAGTTAATTTCATATCCAGTAGCAACGCCAGAAAATTTCTGCAAAGCAGATGTCGCTATTGCCTGTTGATCAACTTGCCCAAAAGCAGTCTCCACAGCTTGAAATCTAGGATTAGATTCAAACTCTCCTGTAGAGTCAATAAACAAAGATCCCAAATATTTTAAGTTCCCCTGAACTGCGATAGAAGAGACTGAAGAATCTTTAGATATACTTATTGACGAAGTATAAGAGTGTAAAACATTATTATTAATAACATCAACTTTGTCTGGGTCAGCGAAAGTGAAAGAAAAATTAAGAAGATTAGCTCCAGTATTTAAATCATAATTAAATGCTGTTGGGCCATCTTGGACAAAACTGTAAACCCCTGATTCATAATCAGAGTAAGAATTAACCAATGCATTAGTTGCTACCTCTGTGGCTTGCTCTGGAGTAAAGTTACCAGTTGATAACAAACCAACTTGACTGCCTGTATTTGCGTCCATACTGCCCTGAAGACTACCATTGACACTGATAGAGAGTTCCGAGTTGTCGCTAAATGAAATTGACGTAGAGAGGTTTAAAACGCCACTATCGGAGTAAGACTTGTCAGAATTATCTCTGTCTCCAGCGGAGTAAGAGTAAACTTCTGTAACCCCATAAATATTTTCTTTTCTATCTACGTTTTCTGTCCTAGAAGTTAAGAAGGCGTTATCTCCGCTATTGAATAAAGCTATATTTTCAAATCCATTAATAACCTTACCACTAACAAACTCACGAGCGTTATCAAAAGGATCTTTAGAACCAACTTTTAATCCTTTAGCTGAAACAGTATGGGTAGCAGTAATTATTTTATTATCTCCCTCCTCATAAGACCAAGAGTTCTGTGGACTTGTAACACCAAAATATTCTGAAAACGTTTCTCCAGAATAATATAACGCAGTTAAACTATAAGGAAGTACTGTAGTTGAGTCGCTTTCATTAAAATCAATACTTTCTATGAAGGCGCAAGGACAGGTTTTAGCCTCGTTTTCGATGGTTATTGTTAGGTCTTGATATTCATTCAGGAAGCCACTAATCATTTGCATTTTTTGCAAATCTAGCCCACTCAAATCACTACCAGTCAAAAAGCCCACTATATTAACTCTAATAGAGCTATGATCTAGCAAGCCGCCAAGCTTAACTGCCTCATCTTCTTCAGAAAAAAGGGGGATTGGCTCAGGGAAAGAGTAGCTTCCGTATGTAATAGAAGTCGCCATATTAAGCTATTATATACTCTATTACACGAGTTGTTGTTCCATCAACTAAATTAGATGTAATCACATCGCTTGTCCCGTGGAAATCTGTTTCTTCTAAAGCTGCGTTCATTTCCGTAGTTTTAGTATTTAAGAAATTTTTACCATGATTAATTCCATATGCTGGGTCTGCTGTAACAGTAGCAGTCACAGTAGCTGAACCTAGCGCATTTAAATCAGAAACAACAAGTTTTTGCTTTAGGTCTTTTACACTTAGCACTACCTCATTTCTCTTTACCTTATCTTTCTTTTGAATAGAAATGTTAAATTTTAAAATCCCTTTCGGCAAAGGCCCAGAATCATAAGAATCATTTGTAGTGTATTTTATATTCTCTGTTACCGATCCTTTTGGTTTATCAATCGTGGCAGATCTTGATTGTTCGTATATTTCTGTAGCTTCTGAAAATAAACCTACAACTTTGCTCTCATTGTTATCTTTATTGGAAGTCCACAAAGCTATGACACTATCATATCTTGTTTGTGAATTTTTGTCTTTAGCTTTGTATGTCACACTCAAATTGTATTCAAAATACGCACCTGCTTTATTTTTAGTGCAATTATAAGAAATGCTATTTTCTTGAGACAGCTCTGGGTCAGTAGAGAAACTAATAGATAGTGATGCTTTTCTAGAGTCTTTTGTTATGCCTTTTTCTATAGCGAATGGCTTTCCAAACTGGCTTTCTTCATCGGAAATTATACTATCTATAGTCGATCCTATGGCATTCCCTAAAACTTCAGACGAGTGATGCTTTAATGACGTTAACTCAACACTAATAACTTTGGTGAGATATCCTTTTTCATCAACTGAGTTAGAAGTGGTTATCTTTTTAGAAACGTTTTCTGAATCAACAATAAAAGAAGAATCAAAACTTTCTTGTAGATCAACAGATAAGTTTACTAAATCTATTGTCTGGTTGAGAGTTCCATTATAATTTTTATTGAATCTAGCATTTTCAGATATGCCATCTTCATAGTATCCTAAGCTGGGTCTATTAGCATAGTAGTAATTAGTAAGGAAGGCTTTTGCATTTCTCAAAAACTGATTTCCCGCATCTTGAGAATATTTTATAGATATACTTCTATTGTAAGAGTAGTCTGCATCTGATCTTGTAAAATCGTAGCTTTCAGAGAAGTCTTCTAATAAATGAGGGCTTGGGATGTATTTAGCAAAGGTTTTTGAACTGTAATCATCTAACCTCCTCCTTTCTTCAATTGTTATGTTTACAGTATCTTCTCCGTTTAGGGAGCCTTCTGCAAAAGATACCCTAGTAAGTAGCCCGTTTAATATTTCGTCTCCAGCTATACGAGCCGTTATATTTTGCCTCTTGTAAGCTGATCTAATGGCAGCTCTCCCAGACAGTAGAACACCGTCATTATTGTCGAACTGTATGTCTTCTACCTTTAGAGTATAATTTAAAGTAACCAAATACCCAAAAACTTCCTGACTCCCCAAATAAGAGTAGGAAATTTGAGAATTAGAGTTAATTACATTATTAACTAATAGGCTCATATTAATTTTCTCCAGTTAGTATCTTTACTTGTCCTCTGAGAGTTGCTACGTCTTCACTCAAACCTTCCAGTCGAATGGTTTGATCATCTATTGCTTTATTCGCAGTTTTCCCTAATTTTATAACCTTTGCTGATATTCCTCCTATCTCTTTTGAAGCGTCTACATATCCTTCAAGAGAGGTGGCAGCTGCTCTCAGTTTTGCACTCGTTTTATTGATTCCCTCCTGAATTTTCTTAGCATCGAAAGCTAAGGCGAAGTTTTCCATTTGATCTTTTATTGCGTCTCCTTGTGCTTTCAAAGCATCCATCATTGCTTGATTCTCTTTCAACTGCTCACTAAATTTTTCTTCTGCCTCTTTCGTTGCAGCATCGATGAATTTCTGTATAACTTCTTTACTCTCGCCAGTTACAGATAATCCCGCAGCGGCTGTTCTTTCGTCTTTCTCAAACTTCCCAGTTGTGAGTCCTCTTACAAAGTCCTGCCTTCCGGGATTTTGAATTTTAGAGATATTCTCTTCAGCAAAAGCTGATAATCTAGCAAGGTCAGCATTTTTTTCTTCTTGAGTTGATTCATTAAAGCGGCTTCTAATCCTGTCTAATTCTTTATTGAAAATTCCAATAAAACTAAGATCGGTCACTTCCCCTCGACCAGCTTTAGCCATATCAGATATTTGTTGCCCAGACCTCATTTTATCACGAGCAGCTATGATTTTTGCTCTTTCAGCTGTCGCCTTTGTAAGCTCACTTGCAGTTTCCATTTGCTTTTTGTGCATGAAAATAGCAGATTCTACTACCGTTGATTTAAAGTCTGCGGAAGCTTGATCTAATTCTTTTTGGATGGCATCTTTTTCTTCTATCGTTTTAGCTCCAGCTAAATCAGCTTCAAGCTCTTGAACTAAAGCTTTTGCTTGACCCGTATCTCCGATTGCTTGAGACATTGCAAGATCTCTGCTGATAAGATTACTAAATTGGCCTTGTGTTGCTGGATTTCCCTCCATCAAACGCTGACCGACCTCTAGTCTTTGCCTCTGTTTAGAAATGTCGTCTCCTAATTTAGCGGCGATGTTGTTTTTTCTTTCTTCGTCTATTAAAAGTTCTTTCTTTTTGATGTCGTTTAAAGTTTTCTGAATCCTTCCTGAATTTTTCATCAACATGCCAGTCTTTCTGGCAACTTTTTCATATTCTTCTTCAGCTCTCAAACGCTCAGTTGAACCTTCTTTTGTGGAGGCTAATGCTTTGCCAAGCTGCTCTAGCTGCTGCGAAGTATCAAAAGCCGCAACTCCAGTCTCTTTAGCCAAGCTACTTAACACTTTCTGAATATTTTTGTTCCCCACATTCATGCCGCCACTTTCCCCGCCAACAAATTCTCTTTTCAATGCCATCGCACGATTCTTGCCTCTCATCTCTGCGGTGGGTTTTGCTGCTTCCTCTGCAATCTTCCTAGCTTCTTCCTGCATTTTCGAAGAGTCCAAAAATGCTTTTCCAGCGCCTATCGCAGCACCAGCCGCTGCACCCATTGGCCCAGCAACCATAGCTCCAGCGGCAGCGAATTGTGTGATTGAGCCAGCTGCCGTCCCGAAAGATTCAGTTATGTCTCCAGCTTGTTGACTCCCCGTCAATTCTGATACCTTACTTCCCGCACTCGGAGCTAAAGCAGTCATAGCTTGCCCAGCAATAGTAAGCCCTATGCCTCCTCTCATAGAGGGGGTTCTATTTGTTAAAGGTTTAACAGCGCCTCTAACGAATCTGTTTTGACCAAATCTTGAATTAGCAACACGAGAACCTGCGTTTCGAGTTGTTTCAGCAGTCCTCCGACCCATGCGCTGAAAAGTAGGCATGTGCCTCTGCATGAAGGTTTTTCTTGGTGGCGCAGAATCCCTACCTTTCAGTCCCTGATCTAGATCGAAACGCTTTTGCTTTGACTTTGATTCATCGCCCACTTCTTCGTCTTTTCCACCTCCTAGAGTGCCTCCCATGCCTCCCATGCCCAACATCATCAGCATCATAGGATCTATGCCGATTCCACCCATAGACCCCTCATTGTATCTTTTGATTTTGAGGTTGGGCAATGAGCCTTTTGACATTCTAACAAATTTCTGATCAATCTGGGCCTTTGACGCATTGGAACCGCTAGTCATGCCCAGACCCTTATTGATCGTTGATAGGTTCTTTATTACTGGGCCTACTGGTTTGCCTTTCTTACCTAATAATCGAACTCCACTTGGATAGTTTTTTTTGAAATCCGAACCTGAAGCTAATCCTTGTTTATTCCTTGAAGAATGAATGGCTGCCCCCATGTTTGAAACTCGGAATATCTTTCTAGCGGTATCTGCTGCTAAAGCATCATTTCCTGATCCTTTTACCTCACCAGTCGTAGCTCTATGTCTCCTAATATTATAGAATCCTTTCAGAGCTTTTTGCCCAGATAGATTTAAGTCAAAGGTAGATCCAGTGCCTTGTGAAACGTAATCGTTAAACTGATCATCTGTTAATAAACTTCCTAACCCTAATTCTTGGATATTTCCTGCGAAAGCTCTAACCGTTCCTTTGTTAATTTGCGAAGAGATAGCACTTCTTATAGCAGACTTCTTCTTATTCGGCATTTTATTGTTAGAGATCGCTCTAGCTACTCTTATTGCCTCATCGAGACTGGTATTCCTTAGTTTTTCTACTATAGTATTAATATCTCCAATACCTTTTTTACTTCTAGGAATTCCATATGTAGGAACATTGACTAAGGTTTTATTGGTTTCAGTCGGGCTTTTAGTTGCCTTGGTAGCGCCTCCTCTTGGATCTACGCCCATGAAAAAACGATTTAGTTTGTAGCCAGTTCTTTCACCATGCATCATGATGAATTGTCCATCTCTATTTAAAGCACTACGGCGTTGCTTTCTTGCTAGGCCAGAGCCTTTGTTGAATCTAGGAATTTGATCTTGACGCAAAATCTCTTCTCTTCCATTGATGCGAACTTGCATTTCGGAAGTATTCATAACAGCAGGTTTGCCTCTAAAATTAGTAACATAAGGCGTTGCTCCTCTAGGAGCATCTCTAGCCTCATTCATCATGGCAGTCATCAAGTCTGGCTCCATTTCTCCTGCTCCTCCAGCAGCGAAACGCTTGCCTCGCTTACCAGTGAAACCAGCTGTTCCACTAAATCCTGTAACGCCTTTCGCAGCAGCTTGTCTAGCTATACTCCTTACTAGCTGTTCTTGCTGTGTAAGTAAGGTATTTTCTCTTTGAATGGCCGCGATTACAGCTTGTTCTTTTTGAGCCTGTGTCGCTGTGGTGCTTGCAAGTGTCTTTCTTAAGTTAGCGTCTTTTTGTAATAACCCAACAATACCACCTTCAATATTCTTAATTCTTTCGGCAGCGGAACCCATCTGCATAACAGTCTTAAATCCTTCTTTAGCAAATTTAAAAACCGTTCCAAAAATTTTAGCAAAAGCAACTGTAAAGAGGGCTAACCCCGGCCCAGATAAGAATCCTCCAATAAATTTAAATAATCCCTGTATAAACTTATTACCTTTTTCTGGATCTAAGGCTCCATCAAGCATATCTGATAATTTAGTGGCAAGCCCGACTAAATTTTGTAAAAGAGGCCCAAAAGTAATGCCACCTAGTTTCGCCCCTAAGCTTGTAACAGAGACAACGAGGGAATTAAGTTGAGCTGAAAGCTGCTCATTAAGTGCAATGTTTTTACTTGTAGCTTCATTAGTAGCATTAAAAGATTTTTCTGTAGCTTGTCCAAAAACAGAAGCATCACTACCAATGTCTTTTAACGCAGCACTAACAACGTTAATCTGGAAAACTCCACCAGCGAGTTCTTTGATTTGACTTGCTACAGTGGGATCTGTTATATTTTCTAAAGCTTTAGAAAGCGCTTGGAGTTTTTGAACCCCAGTCTGGGCAGCATTAATCTCAACTCCCAATGATTTAAGATCTTCAATAGTAGTTCCCCTGCTCAAGCGAGTAAAAATTGATTTAAAAGCGTTACCGATAACAGCTCCACCTCGCGCAGTTCTCTGCTCAACAGCAGTAATTAGTCCCAGAAGTTCATCAAAACTAACTCCAGCATCTTCAGCTGTAGACCCAGCTCGACTAAAACCCTCGGCAAGGTCTTGAGCGGAAACAGCGAAAGCGGTATCAACAGCAACAATTTTGTTGACCACTTGCTCCGCACTAAGTCCAGCAGAGGTGAAACCATTCATAGCTGCTGTCAAAGCCTTTACAGACTGCTCTGCTCCCAGTCCAGATATTCTGGTTAATATAAGGGCAGCTTCTAACCTTTTGGCACTTTCTGTAGCGCTCAAACCCTGCCTTGCAAGTTCAGCAGCGCCTTCAGCTACGGTATTAAATGACTGCCCTGTAACTTTGGCTACTTGAAAAATTGAGTTTCTATATTTGTTAAACTCTTTCGCGCCAGCTCCCAAAATCGAATTAATTTCAACTAATTTAGATTGAACGGTTATTGTAGTAGAGAGGAGGGCTTTAAACGATTGGTTTACCCCATTAATAACAGCAGTCGTTGCTCCGAACGCAAAAACACGAGCAGTAGAGGCATCTAGCGATTTTTGAAACTCAGAAGCTTGACCTGTAATCCTGCCTAAAGCTTGCTGCACCTGCTTTGCAGAGGCATTGATACTAGCTGGGTTTAGGTTTAAATTAGCATTAATATTTAGTGGAGCAGCCATTGTAATTAAATACACTAAAAGTCATCAGCAGTCAGCTTTCCCCCCTTTTGTGACATTTTAGCTCTAAGGTCAGAGACTCCTTCTGTGACTTTATCTCCCTTAGCTCCATCTTCTTTTGGCTGGAAGTTATACACCTTTACGGCATCTTCCCTAATATCATCAGGAATATCAAGATTTTTAAGTTTATTTAAAAGGACGGAGGCGTAAGATAATAAGCTTTTTTGCCAGATTGTTATTTTGTAAATGTTTGTATCAAGAATCTGATTTGGGTTCCTATAATTCAAACAATATACATCAAAAAAGTAAGATTCATAAGCAAGTTTTAATAAATTCTCAACACTTGTTAGTTCTTGTATCCTTGAGTTAACCTCTGAAATTAAAAAAAATAAATCTTCCTCACTCACATTTCTCGTCATCTCCTTATCGTAAAAGAGGCTGAGACTTATTTCCTTATTAGCCCTTTTTCTTTTCCCAAGATTTTCAGCACTATGATTGGTGAACTGATTCTTTTTTGTTTCTAATTCAGCGAGCTGATTTACCTGCTTTGCAATTGAGTCCTCAAAAGATTTTTTAGTATTATTATCTGATATTTTCGCAGAAGCTTTTTTAGACTTGTCGATCATCCATTTTAAGTCTTTCATTGAAGACTCCTCCTCTTTTGACCAACCCCCTCTTTTTATTGCCAACTCTAAAAGCTCATCTTTACTCTTGATGCCTTGCTTTTTAGCTT
>Ga0181380_1000476_pt1 | contig 17913 bp, 24 predicted proteins | sample 3SPOviralmetaG_FD_130116 | JGI IMG/M metagenome (GOLD analysis project Ga0181380, IMG submission 130116) | Marine viral communities from the oligotrophic San Pedro Time Series (SPOT) site, San Pedro Channel, CA, USA - 3 SPOT_SRF_2009-08-19 | ecosystem: Environmental > Aquatic > Marine > Strait... | reverse complement strand
TTATGACAAAGCAAATCCGAATCACGACTGATTCATTCAACCCACTATTCAAAGCCTCAGTTGGTTTTGATAGATTAGTAAACGAGTTCTTTAACGAACCTCAGTTTAATAACACCACTGGCTATCCGCCATACAACATTTCAAAAGATGAAAATGATGTCTACGAAATTACTCTAGCAGTTGCTGGATTTAAGAAACCAGACATTGACATCGAATTGGAAGATGGCACTTTGAAGATCACAGGAACTTCAGCAGTACTGGATACAGGTGATACAGCAATCGAATACTTACACAAAGGTATTGCAGAAAGAAATTTCATTAGAACTTTCAAACTTGCAGAATTTGTAGAAGTAAAAGATGCTAAACTAGAAGATGGTATTCTTAGAGTACAACTAGTTAGAAATGTGCCTGAAGCACTAAAACCGCAAAAGATTAATATATCTTAGTAGTTATAATAAGTAATTGTAGGGGCAGCAATGCCCCTACTCTAAATGGAAAACACACATGAGTCGACAGACACAAGACGCAACAAAGACGATAACCGAAATCAAATACCCCGACAGATTTAATGTTGTGCTACTCAACGACGACTTTACTCCGATGGAGTTTGTTATACAACTTCTTGTTGAAGTTTTTAATACTAGCATCGAAGAAGCGAAAGAAGTTATGATTAAGGTGCATGAAGAAGGCAAAGGTATTGCCGGTATGTACGGATTAGAAATTGCTGAACAAAAGCAACAAGAGTCAACAATCATTTCCCGTCATCATGGACACCCATTGAAAGTCATTCTTGAAAAGGTGGAGTAATGAATGACTTATATCCCGAAGGCTTTGTTACTCCAATTGAATCAGAAGACTTCGAACCAGGCCTAACAAAAGATACAATATTAAAACTAAGTGCTATGAAAGAGGAGCCTGAGTGGCTCACTGAATTTAGATTAAAGGCCTTCGATCATTTACAAACAATCAAAGAACCCGAATGGGGAACAGTAAACTATAAGCCAATAGACTACCAAGGTATGCGTTTCTATTCGGCACCTAAGTTTACAGACAAAGATGATATACCACAAGACATATTAGATACATTTGAAAAACTTGGTGTACCATTACACGAACGAGATAGCCTACTAGGTCTCAAACCTAAAGTAGCAGTTGATGCTGTGTTTGACAGTGTTAGTATTGCTACAACATTTCAGGAAGAACTTGCGGTACACGGCATTGTGTTTTGCAGTATTAGTCAAGCGATTAAGACTCATCCAAACTTAGTTAAAAAATATTTAGGCAGTGTAATATCATACCGTGACAATTACTTTGCTACACTGAACAGTGCTGTGTTCTCAGACGGCACATTCTGCTACATACCAAAAGGTGTTAAGTGTCCACTAGAACTAAACACATACTTTAGAATTAATGCTCGTAACACAGGACAGTTTGAACGCACACTTATTGTAGCAGACGATGAGAGTTTTGTTAGTTACTTAGAAGGTTGTACTGCACCAGCATACAGTGAGAATACATTACATGCCGCAGTAGTAGAACTAGTAGCAATGAGAGAAGCAGAAATTAAATATAGCACAGTACAAAACTGGTACCCAGGTGACGAAGAGGGTAACGGTGGCGTATTGAATTTTGTAACAAAAAGAGGAATATGTAAAGGTGACGATTCTAAAATATCTTGGACCCAAGTCGAGACGGGTAGTGCTGTTACTTGGAAGTACCCATCCTGTATATTACGAGGTGATGGTTCCGTTGGTGAGTTTTATTCTGTTGCAGTAACAAAAAATAAACAACAAGCAGACACTGGCACTAAAATGATACATGTAGGTAAGAATACTAAAAGCACAATTATATCAAAAGGTATAAGCAGTGGCGACAGTGTTAACACTTATAGAGGTTTAGTGCAAATAGGCAAGAAGGCACATAACAGTAGGAACTACACTGAGTGTGATTCTCTAATGTTAAATAACAGTCAGGCCTTGACATTACCCACCGTTTCACAGTATAATAGTACTAGTGTTGTAGAACATGAAGCAAGTACAGGTAAGTTAAGCGAAGAAGCACTGTACTATCTACAATGCAAAGGGCTAAGTGAAGAAGATGCAATCAACTGTTTGGTAACAGGATTTTGTAAAAGTGTCTTCCAAGAATTGCCATTGGAGTTTGCCGCAGAAGCAAACAAGTTGTTAAGTGTTACATTAGAAGGAGCAGTAGGATGAAGAAAGTTACCATAAACGATATCGGTGGAGAAGTTGTTAAAGATAATGATGTATATGCATTAAAGGACAACAAGTTTGGTAATAACTTAACACTAAGCAGTACGCTTCTAAGAGCAAACAAATCTACCAATGGACACACCCACAGTGGGCAAGAAGAAGTCTACATGTTTATAAGTGGACACGGTGAGATGGAAATAGATGGCAAAATATTTCCTGTAGAAGAAGGAGATGTTGTGTGTATAGAAGATGGAGAATTTCACAAAGTGTATAACACAGGACACTTAGGATTATATTTTGTCTGTGTGTTTGACGGAGGAAGAAATCACTAATGCTAGTTTTACAAGACCTAGAAATAAAAACAGAAGGCAAAGAATTATTAAGCAATGTTAACTTGGAGTTTGGTCCAGGTATACATTTTATTGTCGGACCTAATGGTGCAGGTAAAAGCACACTAGCTCATGCAATCATGGCTAACCCTAAGTATGATATTAACGGTGGCATGGTGTACAACGACACAGTACTAGATGATCTTGCTACATGGGAAAGAGCTCAACTAGGTATGTTCTTAAGTTTTCAAAACCCTACTCCGGTAGAAGGTCTAAGTAACTTTAGACTTATTAAAGAAGCAATGTCAATGGGCAGTACTAGTAGTATTATGGACAAGCTCAATGGCTTCAGAGGTATTGCTAACGAGTTAAACTTACCAGAAGGTTGGGATAAGAAAGAACTAAATGTTCAAGCAAGTGGTGGTGAGAAAAAGAAAAACGAATTAATACAAATGAAAATGTTAGACCCAGCAGTTGCAATACTAGATGAGCCTGACAGCGGATTAGATGTAGATGCTATTAACATATTAATCGACCAACTAAAAGATTTTAACAGCGAAGACAAAACAATAATCATTGTTAGCCATTATGAGAAACTACTTAAAAGTTTTGAACCTGCTACAGTAACAGTTGTTGCAAATGGCACAACTACACAAACAACTGATACAAGTATTGTTGACAAGGTATTAACAGATGGCTTTAGAGACTTCACATAAATTCCAATTAAATCCTATTTACAAGCACATGGATATTAAGCATGTACTTGATACTGAATACGACTTAATGAACCCGCTTTCGGTAGCTCACGGATTTAGCGGCATAGGAATTACACCTGAAAAAGTATATAGAGATATGTTTACTGACAAGGTGTATAAGTTCAATGCATTAACAAGCGAGTATGGTCACTTCTTTAAAAAGAAAAACATGATAGGTGATTTAACATTATCTGATGATGCTAATTGGATTAAGGGTTTAACATTTACTAACAAAAATAAAAAACAAGATAGAACAGAAGTTGCTTATGCTGCATCTGATGCTGTAATTGATCAACTGTTTTCTGTCTACATAGAAGTAGAACCATATTGCACAGCAATGGTAACAGAAAACTTTTACAACGATGCAGATCTTAAAATACACAAGATTGTATATGTACTCAGAGAAGGAGCCACACTAGACATTGTGAGGAACATCAATGTTCAAGGCACACACGAAACTGTACAGGTTATAGAAAGCGAATTTGTGCAACACCCTAACAGTACTCTTAATGTGTATACTAGGGAAGGCATGCAAGGATACTTACAAGATTTATACTTTGTTGATGCTACACAAAATACAACAACAAATATGAAATGTCGTTACAGTGCAAAAGCAGATAATAGTGTTCATGTGGTAACAGATGTTAACCACCAAGGTAAGAATTGTAGTACTAACATTGATGTAAAGTCAGTCACAGACGACGATAGTAAATTTACATTCTCAGGAAATCTTAATGTAGACAAGAAGGCAGAAGGCGCCGATGCCCATTTAAAAAATAAAAACTTACAACTAGTTGATACTGCTACTGTAGTCACTGAACCTAAGTTAGATATTAGAACAAAAGAAATTGCATGTACACACGGTTGTACAGTCAGTTCTATTGATGAAGATCAACTTTATTTGTTAAATACTAAAGGTATTAATAACAATATCGCAAAGCAACTACTAACCGAAGCCTTCTTAAATGGATAACGAATTTAACAACATCAAAACAGTATTTCCTACTTTGGATAATAATCCTACACTTGCATACTTTGATAGTGCTGCAAGTACACAGACTCACTACAGTGTACTGAAAGCAATGAACGAGTATTACGAACATGAGCGTTGTAATGTACACAGAGGTGACTATCCTATTAGTAGATCAGCCTCTGACAAAGTAGAGACAGCAAGACAACAAGTAGCAACATTACTTAATGCACACGAAGATCAAATTATATTTACTGCTGGTGCTACAGATGGACTTAACATTGTTGCTGATTGGTCTCAATCAGTAGAACATGTTTTTATAACAGATGCAGAACACACAGCAAATATACTTCCTTGGATAGGACATGGGAGAACAGTAGACAACGGCAAACTAATTGTATTGCCTACGCAGGACGATGGAAGTATAGATTTACAAGAAGCAGACAGAGCTCTTTCTAAACATCCTGGTTCAGTATTAAGTATGATAGCAACAAGTAATGTCACCGGAGCCACAACACCCTGGCGTACACTTGCTAACATGGCCAAGCAATATGGCATAACAGTTTGTATAGATGCTTGTCAAACAATTAGTTCACACCAAATGGATATGCAGTCATGTCCTGAAGTTGACTTTGCAGTGTTTAGCAGTCACAAGATGTTTGGGCCTACAGGCACTGGCATACTGTATTGTAAACATGATCTTTCTAAGTTACGACCTGTTAGGTTTGGTGGTGGAACAATTGATCACTATGACTTTAACGGTAATATAAATTGGGCACATGGACCTCACAAACATGAGCCTGGTACTTGTAACATTGCAGGCATCATTGGTACAGGAATAGCTGCCGAATGGATTAATTACATTGGATACGATGCAATTGATAAAAAGTTATGCAGTATACACAACTACCTAAGAGAGTTAGGTATATATAATATACCAAGCATGTCTGTGGTAAATGGCGACACTACAAATGTATTAAGTTTTGTTTGTCAAAGCCACCCAGGAGACCTTGGTGCATTATTAGGCAACAATGGCGTTGCAGTGAGAACCGGTAAACTGTGTGCTCACCCTTTAGTAAATAGACTTTCGGAAAAAGGCGTACTAAGATTGAGTTGGCATGTGTATAACACAGATGAGGATTGTGAAAAACTAATGGACGAATTATGGAAGATAACACAGAAATTAGCCTAGACAAACAGATATACAATAACTTAGAAAAAGTTGTTGATCCAGAGATTGGTATTAATATTGTTGACTTAGGTTTGATATATCAACTAGATATTGACAACGATAACAATGTTACAATACTGATGACTTTGACAGCACCCAACTGTCCTTTTGGCGAAGAGATATTAGAAGGTGTAGAATATGCTGGAACAAGAATTGACGAGGTTAACGAAGTTAAGATAAACTTAACTTTTAATCCGCCATGGAACCCAGACAAGATTTCTGACGCTGCCAAATATTATATGGGTATAATGTAACCCACCACTAAATACACACACAGAAAAACGGAGAATAAAATGGCTTTCGAAATTGGAATCCCACAAGTAACTTTCAAAATGAGAGTTGAAACTGACGAAGCACCAGGCTTTGAGTGGAAAGAAGTACCAAGTATGGAATTGTTCGCTGGTAAAAAAATAGTACTATTTGGATTACCAGGTGCATTTACACCTACTTGCTCTAGCACACACTTACCAGGATATGATGTAGAATATGATAAACTATTAGAACTAGGCGTCGATGATGTCTATTGCGTTAGTGTTAATGATAGTTTTACAATGAATGCATGGTTTAAGTCGCTAGAAATTAATAATGTAAAACCAATACCAGACGGTAGTGGTGACTTTACTCGTACACTAGGAATGTTAGTAAGCAAAGACAATCTAGGATTTGGTATGAGAAGTTGGAGATACAGTGCAATTGTTGATAACGGTATGGTTACACAATTGTTTGCTGAGCCTGGATTAAGAGATAACGCAGAGGACGATCCATTCGTTGCATCTGATGTTCACTCAATGATAGAGTTTCTCAGTAAGGAAGAAACTTCTTAACGTAAATATTAGCGTCAGCAGTTTCAGTTTCTATATAACCGCCTACAGTTTCAAAGCCAAATTTGGTATAAGAACTAAGGGCGGTTTTTCTTGGAATGCTCCACACTAATAAACAGCCTTCGACTAATGCTTGATGCTCTGTCATACTAAACAACATCTGTGCTATGCCTCTTCCTCTATAATCAGGATCAACCCAAATACCTCTACTTCGATATTGTACATTGGCTGTACGGTGTCCTGAATTAACTCCTACTAACTTGTCATCTATATACACTCCCCAAAAGGTAGGTGTGTAATCAAATATACTCATATCTATAGGTTCTGGTGAACCTTCGAAAGGCCAAGTCATTGCACTCATAGGCTCAATAGCACTTTGTCTGTTTGGCCAAAGTTCATTTTGCCATATGGGTAGGATTGTTTCAAAAGAAATCTTTCTTGTGAGCATGTAGTTATTTATTGAGTATTATGTGTAACTAACTAATACTGTGGCATTACCGACTGTGCTGTTTCCTTGAGTTACATATAACTTAATAGTGTTATCAGCATCTAGTGCATTGACATAAACATAACTTGGTGACACTTCGAATGTAAGTGCTTCAGTTAAATCAACATACTGATTATCCATTAGCCTAGTTCTCAATGTGTCGTCGCCTATTGTGATAGATGTTGAACCGTCAAATGCATTAGTAACATTTACTACAACACTTAGTGGTCTAGAACCTGAACTAACATCGCCTAATGTAATAGTACCACTGTCGAAAGTAAAGTCTGCTGTCATTGTTGCAGCATCTGTAGAACCACCACCGTCTTGTGTACTAACAAGTGTTAGGTGGCTTATTGCAGTTGGGTTATCTTGTTTAGCAATGTAAATAGCATACTCGCCGTCGCCTGCATTTGATACTTCAAGTAAGTCACCTTCGTTAATAGAAGCATCAGCATACACTGTATTTAAGTCTGCTTTACGATGAGATGTTGTTGCACCAGTAGCATCAGCAGACAAGCCTAAAGCACCTGTGTACCTAGCACCAACAACATAAATTACATTGCTGGTTCCTGTGCCTATTGCTGTTGGCAAGTTATTACCTATAAAGTGTAACACGCCTGACTGATAGTCAAAGTACCATTGGTCATCGTTGCCTGAACCTGTTTCAAATAGTTGGTCGCCCACTGACTGTGGATTAGATTGTCCAGTGGTTGCAGCATATACCTTTAACTGATATGTTGCACCAAACCCTGGTGGTATCCAATTTGTTAATCCTGTTTTCCAAGTTCTGTTATCAGTAGAGGTTGCGTCTTCTGTGGTTTCTAAACTACTTGATAATGCGTCACTGTATACAGTTAGCACATTTGAATTTGCTCCAGGTATTACACTAGGAATACTAGAAGCCTGTGCCCATATTTGCGATGGCTTAATAATAAAGTCTGATGTAATGGCTTCGTTGGGTGCTTTCTTTTGAGCATTGGTATCCGTCTTTGTTTTACCAAAGCCTACCTTCTTCCAAAGTAAATCAACTTTTTGTGAATCTGATATTGCCATTATGCTATGTTCAATCCTGTTATATAATCTCCAGACTCTAGTTTAAATCTTACTAGTATCTGATTGCTGTAGGCGTTTGTTGCGTTTTGATCACCAAGTGTAAATGTAAAGTCATCGTTACTGTATGTAGTACCGTCTATAACTCTATCACCTGATGTAAATGCACAACCATTACTACCATTACCACCGTTGCCTGTATCAGCACCAGGTGTACCCGCACCACCATATGTGGTACCACCGTCCATCCATCCGTTAAGTGTACTTGCATCGTCAATGTCTGTGCCTGGTGCGGCTATAAAGCAACCGCTAACCTTACCTGTTAATGTAAGAGTGAAACTTGACAATGTTCTTCTTCTAAATGCATAAGTGATATATTGTGTTCCACTTCTACCTGTATTTAAGTCTGGGCCTACTGGCAAGTAACCTGTACTGTAATCAACAGTGTTATGCTCTACCTGTCCAAATCTAACTACTGCTTCGCTTGTGCCAGCAATAGTTTCTGCTCCAGTCCATGCATGGCTTGAGAAGTAGTCTGTTGTACTACTGTATGCAGGAGTATCAGCAGCACTACTAAACTCTGTAATTCTTTTTGCATCGTCGTTGTAGAAGAAGCCTAAGTCATTATCTACATGTATAGTTTCTTCATCAATTGTGTTTGAAGAGATACTTTCTCTCCATACTTGTATCTTCGTAGGATGATCTGATGTATAACCTGATCCGCCATTCATGTTATGTGCAGAGAATCTAATAGTTTCAACTGACTTCACATTACTTGTTGTTATTGGTATCGACACATTACCAATTGCATATGGTGTACTTACACCAACATTTGCAAGTGGTGTGCTACCATTTAACATAGAACTTGCACCATCTATATCAGCGTATGATCTGTAACCTTCTGTTACCGAAACACTACTTGTTGATTCATAATTAGTGCCGCCATCAATATAGAAAATGTTATTGCTATCGTAGTATGCTTGTCCTGTTAAGTTGCTTATAGTTGCACCTACAAGTTTTACACTAGGTGAACCTGAATTATAATAAGGTATGCCAGACACATATCTGTATGAGCCTGCACTATCTTCTTCTAGTGTTGCACTAGCAATACTAACTGTTGGTGTGCTAGTTAAGTTATCATATACGAAATAAACATTGTTAGTTGTACCTGTAGCATCATGACTTATAGAAAGTGTGTGCATGCCGTGGTCCATTGCACTGATATCCTTAACAACTCTTGCACTGAATACTTTATAGAAGTTTTGAGGATATGTATTTGATATCTGAGAGTATGCATCACCTTCTGCTGTGATAACCAATGAACCAAATGTACCTGTCTCTCCGTCTGCTGATGTAAATGCCTTTTGACCATCTGCAACACCATCAACTAAAGCAGATGCTGTTCCAGTGTAACTATTGTAAGCATCATTTATAAGAGTTGTTTGGACAGTAGTTGTACTATCAAATCTTCTTATAATACCTGTATCTAAATCTTGTCCTGCACCGTATCCACCATTTGTATCGTCCACTGCACCATATGCTAGTTTAGATGTGTTACCTTGGTTGTGTCCGGTTGACCACGATATGCCTTTACTGCCTACTCCTGCTGGTGCCGATGGCACATCTTCTACTGTAACAACAATTGTTGTTGAAGATGTTTGAACTGTTATATCTGGTGTTCCACTAGCAGCAAATACTAATGACTTATTACCTGTTGTAGTACTGCTGTAGTCATGGGTAATGTTTGCGCCTGCAACTGAACCTGCTGGTGCACCTGATTCATTAATTTGTCCTGAGCTAGTAGTGTCACCCCAATCGATGTTATAGAAATCAGCGTTCTGCGTAGTGTTATCCACTGTGAGGATAGCACGGTTGTTGCCTGACAAGTCTGTACCTTTGTACAAAGTTCTTTCATTGTCGTTAGCTCTTAGATGCGATGTTGTACTTGATGCTGTTGCAAATACTCTTACATCTGGTTCAACATGCACCGTAAAGTTTGAACTAATAAACGGTGAGTTGTCATGTTGTGATATAACTTCTAAATTACCAGTGTAGTCTTGTGATACTCCGTTTGCTTGATCACTGCTACTTAATTCATAAGTATGTTGAATTGTTTGTCCAGTATCGCCTGATGCAGATGTTCCTGCATTTACTGTAGTTGTTTGTCCATCGCCCCAAACATATCTATACTGTATACCAAAGTCTGCATAACTACCAATTGTGTTTTCAGTTTGGTTAGTAATTGTAATTGGGAATCCACTAGTTGCATCTTCGTTGATACCACTGTGAGAGGCTCCAGTAAATGAAGGTGTATGTTCTGCATACACTTTGTGAACTTCAGTGTGCGTTGTAGGTACAACACCTGGTGCCGCAGTACTGTGACTGTCTAGTGATAGTTCAACTGTAAATGCTTCGTCAGTTTCTGCTGTTGTTGAGAACTGATGACTTAGTCTTGCTGCAGTATTATCTGCTCCACCTGCTGACGAATCTGAACTAATTGTTTCTTCATTGCCGTCGCCCCAATCAATTGTGTATTGAATTGTTGCGCCTTGTGTATTAGTTGAATTGTTATCTAAATAAATTGTATCGCCAATATCGGAATTTGATATTGTACTACCACCACTTGCACCACCATACAAGGCAAAGTCTGCAGCCGGGTCAGCAGTGAAGATTGAAATAAAGTCTTCTTTAACTGTGGTTGCAATACTACCTTCACCTGTACCATTAGAGTTTCTTGCTACAATTGTTACATCGTAAGGCGAACCACTGTTAGAAGTATAAGTGTGAGATGGGTTTATTGAACTTGCTGAAATAGCATTAGAGTAACTACCGTCTCCCCAATTAACATCGTAATGTGTTGTATTCCCAATTGATGATAAAGTTAATTGCACTGATAACGGAGTACCTCCGCTTGTTACATTTGCAGTAGTATCAACACTCTTTACAAAAGTATTGTTTCTAACATTCTCTAATGCTTCATTTATTTTATCTATTGATTCTTTTACTGTGGTCGTTGTAGTAAGAGTTTGTACAGCACCATCTGACCATGAACCATCTTCAGGATCACCTAATTGTAGTACACCAGCATTTGAACCGGCAACTACATTGTCCATTTGTGCCTTTGTTACAAAGTGCGTGGCTGCTGTTGCATTAGAACCACCCATTTTTGTAAGGGTGAGACCAGACCCGTCCACTACATTGAATGTACCGTCGCCATTACTCTTTAGATGCGGACCTTGTTTACCTAGTTGTACTGTTTGATTTACACCGGTAAGTCCGTAGTCTTTATGCTCTGCCACCTATAAAATCCCCTACTAACTGCTTGATTATTAATAGTATTTATCAACTCTTTGTCATTGACATTGATAAGTATATCCTGTATAATATACACTCAAGTTTAGAGAATTAGTTATGAAAGGAACACACTTAATTATTGGCGATGTACACAGTATGTACAACCCTTTTGCTGATGCTGTAAGGTTTGCAAATGCAAATAAATTGCATTTAGTGACTGCTGGAGACCTTATCGATAATGGTCCAGACGGCTATGCTGTTACAGAATTGATGTTACAAGAAATGTTTGAAGGCAGAGCTTCAGGCGTTATGGGTAATCACGAGTGGAAAATCATTAGATGGTTACGAGGTAACGATGTTAAACTCACTAATCCTAACTTCCCAACTGTAGAAGCAATGGAGAAACAACCAGCATTCAAAGATATGTTTGCACGATATGCAAAAAGATTATCATTTAATTTACAAGTTGGTGAGAACATGTTTGTTGCTCACGCCGCTGTAAAGCCTGAATGGTGGGCTGATAGAACGGAAGGTAGAAAAACTAATGAGTACAACATGTATGGTAACTCAGATAGTTCTAAACTAATCGACTTTAGGGGAGAGAGATATCCTATTAGACTTTACAACTGGGTCGACCATGTTCCAGAAAATGTTAAGTTGTTTGTAGGACACGATCCTAGGCCTATGATAGGTGAGCCTGACTTTGATAACTTCCAAGCAACACCTCTGTCTGTTAAAAACAAGCAAGGTGGCATAACCACATTCTTAGATGCTGGTTCAGGAAAAGGTGGCAACTTGTGGGGTGCGGTAGTAAATAGTGCTAACAACACTATCGAAGCATTGATAAACTTTGGACAATAGAGATGAAACTAAGTTATAAGGATTCCGGCAAGATAGGATTTACATGTAGCACATTTGATTTGTTACATGCAGGTCACATCACAATGTTAGAAGAAGCAAAAAGACATTGCGACTTTTTGATTGTTGGATTGCAAAACGACCCAACCGAAGATAGACCAGAAAAAAACAAGCCAGTGCAGAGCATTGTTGAAAGACAACTGCAACTGGCCGCTGTTAAGTATGTAGATGAAATTGTAATCTACAACACAGAGCAAGACTTAACAGACTTGCTATTAACATTACCTATTGATGTTCGCATACTAGGTGATGAATATAAAACAAAAGACTTCACAGGTAAAGAGATAGCAAAGCAACGAGGCAGTAAAATAGTATACAACGGAAGAGATCATTCTTTCAGTAGTAGCAGTCTGCGTAAGCGAGTTGTGTTTGCTAACAAAGAATCCAAATGAATAGATTCTTAAGAGAGAATACATACTATCCTATCAGTGAAGAAGACATAGAGAAGTTTGCTCAGAGTGCTGTTCATCAAGGACACCCTGGACTAGAGTATCATGTCACACAAGACAAAAGTCTTATACGAACTACCTTTGCTAAGAACATGATTAGACTAGGCAGGAAGTTAGGACTTAAACTAAACACAGTTGGTATGTTTACAGGCAAGCCAGGCTGTGTTACAAGTAAGCACATAGACGGAACATTCGACCATGCATTTACTTGGAGGGTGGCATACTATGCTAAAGGTGAACCTTCACCAATAACATGGTTCAAGCCTGTAGAAGAAGAAAGTAGTATACGGATAAAAGAGATTGAACATGTAGGTGATGAAAGGAATGCTCCTCCAGCAGGTTATACAGAAGTAGACGCCACTGAAGCAGTACACACAGAGTTACTCGATATGCATTCAGCCTTTGTGAGAACTAACGAGCCTCACCAATTGGATATGACAAATACAACAGAACCTAGACTAACTATCACTGCAACATTTACACCAGAGATAAGTTGGGAAGAACTAAACGAGAGATTAAATGAACTTGAAAGAAACAATTAAATCAGCAGGCCTATTAGTGGCAGTGCTAGTAGCAAGTAGACTTATTGGACTACCTGCTAATGTTACACCATTGCTTGGACTTGCAGTGTTTGCACACCGAATGAATTTAAGTCCTTGGATCACAGTAGGCATACTTGCAGTGACTGATGTATTCTTCTTAGGCTTATATGCACAGATGCCTGTGGTCTATGCTTGTATGTTTAGTGCATACTTCATAGGCAAGTATATGAATAATGTATACGCCTCAGGTGCAGTTAGTGTACTTGTTTGGCATGTTACTGTAAACGGTGCTGTTTGGTTATCAAGCGGTGGTTCACTACTACAAACATACATTGCCGCTATTCCTTTTGATTTCAAACTGCTAGTTAGCACATTGGCATTCACAGCATTACTTGATGTTACACAAAGACTCACCCACATAGGAAGACTTGACAATAAACAAGTTTTATAGTATAATATATGAAAGATAAGTTTATTAGTGCATACATGGATGTCGCAGAACGCTTCGCACAACTTAGCCATGCCGAAAGAGCTAAAGTAGGTGCTATCATTGTTAAAGATGATCGTATCATAAGCATCGGTTATAATGGTATGCCCAGTGGTTGGGATAACAGGTGCGAGGATGACTATCAGTTTGAAGATGGTAGTAGACAAGTTAAGACAAGACCAGAAGTCTTACATGCAGAAGCAAACGCAATTACTAAACTAGCACAAAGCAGCGAAAGTGGAAGAGGTGCTACATTATTTTGCACACACTTACCTTGTATAGAGTGTGCTAAACTAATTTACCAGACTGGCATAACAGCAGTGTACTACAGAGTAGAGTACGATGCCGCCAGAGGAAATGGTAAAGATTTTTTAACAAAGAGTGGCGTAAGAGTTACTCAATATTGAAGGTATACACATGACAGCAAAGAGTACAACACAAATGACCAAAGCAGAGTTGATTGAAGAGATCAATAGACTCAAAAGTGTTATTGGAGAACTTAATCAAAAGATTGACGAACTTGAGGGCATGGCTATACAAAGTGATGCTATCCCACTAGATGCTGATACAAGCAGATTGTTAAGTTCAATGAATGCTAGAATCAAAGAACTAGAAAACAAGATTGATGGATAAAGTATTTGTCTATGGCACACTAAAGACTGGTGGTGCTATTCGTGGATTGGATGGCCAGAAGGGTGCTAAACTTGTAGGCGATGCAGTAACCACAGATGCACACTACAGTTTGTTTGACTTGGGTTCCTTTCCAGCAGTTGGATTAAAAGGTGACAACAAGATCAAAGGCGAAGTGTGGGAAGTAGACGAAGAAATATTTGCTTCACTAGACAGAATAGAAGGCTACCCAGACTTCTACGATCGCAAACAAGTATCAACTAACAAAGGTAAAGTGTGGATGTATTACTTGCCACGCATTGAGCAAGAGTATAACATCTACCGAGACATAACCAAAATAGAATCTAAACCCGGAGCAGAGATTGAGTGGAATGAAAATACTACTTGGGGGTGACAGTTTTGCAGAACTAGAAAAGTATAGTAATCACTATACAAGTTCAAACTACAACATAAGCGATCCATCAGGCAAAGACAACTACGATGCATCAGTTACGCATTGGGTAGAGATGTTAGCAGATGAAGTTGGTGGAGAAGTTGTATCACATGGAGTACCAGGAGCAGGTGTTAGTTCAAGTGGCTTTGTTGCATTACAACAATTGATCACAGGAAACTATGATGCATTTGTATTCTGTGTTAGTCATCATTGTAGAACTATCAGCAACAAACATGTTCGTGGAAACTTTGATAGATGGAAACAAGCCACACTAGATGACTTAGAGTTTAACAGTGGCATTGAAGTTTACAAAAACAATCGCATGTACAGTCGCAAGTTTCCAGATACACACTTGGATGGAGAGCAAGGCATATTCCATTTGAATGCAGAAGAGTACTTGGCAATAAGCAGAGGAGAAGCACAGTACCGAGACTTTGGTATGAATACAAGTGCTGAACCCAATGAACAACACTACTTGGATAACAAAGTAGGCTACAGTTACATACATGATGCTGTTACCACTGTGGTAACACTAGACGCATATTGCAAAGCACACAACATTCCAGTGGTGTTTGCTAGTGCATTCCCCAACAGTGTAAGCGAAACTATAACTGATATGGGTATACCTTACAAGCATTTTCCGTTCTATGAAGCCGAAGTTGTGGGTGGATTTAGTGTGAGACATGAGTATCCTAGCCACTATAGTACCGAAGAACACAAACAAATATACGCCGTATTCAAACATTTTTATCCAGAATACCAAACTATGTTCACTAAAAAGAATTAAATATACGCACACAGAGACATTTATATGACACACAAAAGCATAAAAGAACTATACTTCTCACTTAACAAACGTGGGGACAAACCTTTAACACTAAGCAAACACTTCGAGGACAGTTTGGATCGTCACATTGAACGCGGCGAATTCGACATAGATCACATACCTCAAATTGGCTTAGGCATTGTACAACAATTGCGTGAATACAGCAGTAAGCACAGAGTACACAAAGTTGTAGTGGGAATGAGTGGCGGCATTGATTCAGCACTAACAGCAAGTTTATTCAAGAGTGCAGGTTATGATGTAACAGGTGTAACTATGCCTATACATCAAAGCGAAGAAGAAACCGAACGAGGCATTGCAGCCTGTAAAGCATTAGACATTGAACATGTTCACATAGACTTAACCAAAGCATTTAACTACATGGTAAAGTTCTACAAAGACTTAGACATAGACTTCAACAAAGAACTTGTAGACAAGAACATGAAACAACAAGCAGTACGCAAAGGCAACATTCGTGCAAGACTGAGAATGATCACACTGTACAACCTAGCATCCAAGCAAGGTGGCATAGTGGGTAGCACAGACAACTACTCAGAACTAGCCGCAGGCTTTTGGACACTGCATGGTGATGTAGGTGATGTTGCTCCTATACAAAGTTTAAACAAGAGTTGGGAAGTACCAATGTTAGCAGATGTACAAGGTGTACCACAAGACATAATTGATGCAGTACCCACAGACGGCTTAGGTATAGATGCAGGCGATGAGGCACAACTGGGTTTCAGTTATGCTGAACTTGACATTGCATTACTCAACACACTACATGGCGATCACGGTGACAATCCTACACAACAGGATCAAGACACCATCGATAGAGTTATTGAGCGGATCGGTTCAACAGTTTACAAGAGAGAAAATCCTGTGAACTTTGACCATCCAATCACCGCTGACTGGCGTTATCAGCAGCTAGGCGGTCTTGATATGAACCTGATAACACCAAACCTAGGAGAAGACTAATGGATCCAATTAGCATTATCATCGGGTTAGTAGTAGTTGCAGCAATTGCCACAGTTGTATATCAGAGCAAACAAGATAACAGTTCTGACTTACCAGCAGTGGGAAAAGTGCCTGCAAAGAAAGTTGCTGAAGCAAAAAAAGCACCAGCAAGTTCTACAACACCCACAAAGAAGAAAGCAGAGCCTAGTGCAAGAGTAAAAGCACTTAAAAGTTCTGAAGCAGTTAAAAGCAACGCACCGGTAGCAAAGAAAGTGCCTACCAAAACAGCATTGCTCAAACTCACAAAGGCCAACATTGAAAAGGAAGCCCGTGATCATGGTATTGAGCTAGACGCTCGTAAGACCAAAGAGAACATGGTTGCTGACTTTCAAAAGCAAGCCAAAGCAAATGCAAAAGCTGCTATCAAGTAGTTAATGCACAACAGCACAACGGAAAAAGGGGCACTATGCCCTTTTTTTCTGATAAGTACTAAAGAAGGGGTAGGCAAGGGCAGGCACACGATTACCGTCCGCAAAAAATTTAAATTATGAGCAAAGTAATAAGATACCGCAAAAGAATCACTGCAGACATGGATCAACTCCAAGCCTGTATGGAATCACAACAGCACATTCACAATCCGCAAACAGTGGCAAGTCAGTTAGAATCGTTAAGTCTCCGTTGGAGTTTTTTAAGTGAAGAAGATCGAGACTATGTGCAAGGTTGTCAAACAGCATTAGAAGAGGGCATAGAATGGAACGTGAACCAATAGAAACTCGCATACAGCATAGACTAACCTTGCTTGAGTATGCACTATGTGATAACTTACATTTAAGAGAACCTGATGGAGTACAAGCACTTATACAAAAGATTGCTGTACATGACGCTATTCTCAGTGATGAAGATAGACAATACGCATTGAGTGCCCAAAGAATACTCGATGAACAAATACCTTATGACGGCAGCTAATAGTAACAACACTATACCTGTGTTAATGATACCTCTAAATCGTTACACTACTGCTAAACATCAACTAATAAACATAAAGAACACACTGAGTAGTACTCTTGGATACGATCCACAGTGTAGTGTTCATAGTGTTCCAAGCGGCGGTACACTATGCAGAGTAGAGTGTGTCAGTCATGAACATGTAGCACTGTTATACTTCTTTAATACATTTGAAGGCTCATATAGACTATAAGCAAAAAGTTACGTGTAAAAATTTTTAGTAGCGAGTAAGAGCACCTTTTTATAGTGTACCCAATATAGCACACTATACACCTAACACCCACTAATGTAACTAATACTGCACACTATAGCAATAACCTAGAGCTACACGCTCTTAAACGCTATATCGCGAACTCTATAGCGTTTAGGTTCTTTTATACACTATATAGAGAACAATTGAACACAGTGCAACACAGTGCTTATAGTAGAGGTCTACACGTATAGTATAGAATTTGATGTACGCAATCGAAAGCCCCCAGAGTAATTTTGTCAACCTTTTAACGTGTTAACCCCCTACCCCCC
>Ga0181380_1000475_pt1 | contig 17920 bp, 17 predicted proteins | sample 3SPOviralmetaG_FD_130116 | JGI IMG/M metagenome (GOLD analysis project Ga0181380, IMG submission 130116) | Marine viral communities from the oligotrophic San Pedro Time Series (SPOT) site, San Pedro Channel, CA, USA - 3 SPOT_SRF_2009-08-19 | ecosystem: Environmental > Aquatic > Marine > Strait... | reverse complement strand
TAAGTCGATAGCAGAGCTAGAAGTAATTAAACCTCTTAAGCCTAGGGTAAGATCTTTAGAAGACTGGGTTAGAGCACTAAAGGTTTTTAAAACTTTAGCCCAAGAAGATTCGATAAGGTCTCCTACTATAGGAAGTTGCTTTAATAAAGGAATTATGGCTACAACCAAGAATATAGCGTTTAGTGCTGTTGCCGCCGCTCTTGCAGCAAATGCTAATCCTTTAACAGCTACTGTAGCAGCTCCAATAGCTAGTTTAAAAGTTTTAGCTACAACACTCTGTCTATTCATAGCAGCAGTAGCAAGGTCTATTCTTTTTTGCAATATAGTTTGATCGGCTGCTGAAGCTGCTACAGTTGCATTAAGAGTAGCTAGTTTCTTTTGTGTAGCAGCTGTTGCAACTCCTTCAGTATTTATTGACTTTATAGAAGCCTGCGCCTCAGAATTACGTTGTCTTGCTAAAAGTATTTGTTCCCTCTGAGTCTTAATATAATCATCTAAGTTACCTTGTGTTAGTAGTCCTGCTTTACCTAAACGAGTAAATTCTGTAGCTACAGCTCGTTGAGCTGCAGATCCTCTGTAGCTCGTCTTTTCAACGTTAGCTAGTTCGTTATTCATTTCTTCAAGAGCTCTAGTTCCTTTCTCTGCAGCACGTGAGTTATCTAGAATAAAGGTTCTAAAGCTCTCCATTCCTTTAGACACTTTTTCAATACTCTGATCAAACTCTCTAAAAGCTACTCTAGACACTTGGAATAAGGCTAAACTAAATAAAGAGATAGCATTAGTCATGTCATTAGCAAAGAAATTTACTAGTGGGAGAACAGAATTAGCTATCATTAATCCAAATTTCATTCCTAAATCAGATACAGCGGTAGCTAGTCTTTCTAATGATTTTTGGGCAGAAGGAGCCGTAACATCGATTGCACTAAACTTACGAAGACCTTCGTCAATAACTTCATTAACAAAAGCTTGACGCCTTTCAAACTGAGTTAGCTCACTAGCTGTCTTACCTAGTTGTTTAGCATAAGCAGCAGCAGCCGGTTCAATTCTAGTAAAGATACCTAATTCGTCGAGTAGTTCTGGTTCTAGCTTTGCAGCACCACGTACAAGTCTTTCAAAAGCATCCCCTAGATTTCTACCTAAAGCTTTAGAAGCTTTCAAAGATACTTCACCCAGTTGCTCAATTTGTTTTGTATTGAATCCAGATGCAAGGGCAAGGTTAGCTTTCTCAGCCGCTTCTACCATTGTTAACTGACCTTGAGTGATTTCTTGTAGAGAACCGATAATTTTATTACCACTTTCTCCAATAGCGGAGGCTAAGTTTTGAGTACCTCGTATAATAGTTTCTGCTTGTGCTGCCCTGTTAAGAGCTGAAAAAGCTTGTTGCAATGCAAAAACGGTGGCCGCAGCACCTGCATAGGCACTGACGAGACCACCGAGTCCACTTGCTTGAGCACCAAACTGTCTACCTGCGGAGGCAGAGGCTTGTCCAAGTCTTGTTGTAGAGCGTGTTAATGCTACTGAATCTTCACTAGTTTTTTTAGTAGTCTGACCGACTCGACCTAATAACTTATTAGTTCTCTCTATAGTCTTCTGGGCTTGAGGGGCTCCAGGGGTGGAAAACTTAGTTACTAGATTGTTTACTATGTTAGCCAATCATACTCTACCTTCTTGATTTGGATTTTTGTGCTTTTTGTTTTTGTTGTTGCTTGTAGTGTTTATCTGTTTCAGAAATTAGTATCATTATTAAATCTAAAACTTTAGCACGTTCATCTACTTCATATACTTCTAACAACGTTCCTAAACCTGAGAAGTCTTTTCCTAACCATGATCCTGACATACCTTCTATGTTATCAGGTAGCATATTAAATATTTTCAGAGCCATTTGACAGTTGAAATCTAAATCTCCATAGTCAATAGGAATCTCTTCAGGTATAGGTTCGTTGCCCATTTGTTCACACATCAGAAAATATTGTTCTTTAGTAATTCCCCCAGTTTGGAGATTTTCTGATATGTAGCGGGTTAGTTTTTTTCCGCTGCTTCTGTTGTATCTCTTTCAAAGATCTCAAAATCATTCATACAGTCTGTAACAAACTGGTCAAAAATTGTTGAGTTCTTGAGAAGTTCTAACGCATCATCCTCAGAATAAGGCACGTCTTTATCCATATCTGCACCTGTAGTGTCGATAGGTAAAATTCTAGCCAGTTCACGAATTGTTAAACCTTTCCATCCTCGAATCACTTCACGAGAATACTCTTCTAGGAACTTATCGTTATCTACTTCTTCTTCTCTTTGACGAGTGCGTTTATTAAATTTAAATACTAACGCACGGTTACGAATTTTCATTAGTTTGTCTCTACCGACATAAGAAAGTTTTACAAAAAAACCGTCACTATCTGGAAATTCAATTTCAATGATCTTTTCATCGATCATTAAGTTTTTAATCATACTCATAGGTTTCCCCTCCTTAAAAAGAAGAGGCAGCTATCATATCTAACTTACAACTAGCGAGGGGGTACTGTTGCGCGTTAAGGATAGCTGCCTCATAGTTAAATTCATAATTCATGACCCCCTCGAACATGAATTAATTTATTAGCTTACTTCTGAAGCAAATAAAGTTACTTCGTCACCACAAGTAGCCTCAGACTCTTGAGCAAGGAAGTCAACAGTGATTCCAACCACATCGTCAATCGAGTGTGATGGGAAGTCAAACTGAACTGCTGGCATGTTAAGTGCAAGATATGGAGCGGTTGTTCCACCGATCTGCAAGTTAGCACTAGCACCAGTAGTCTGTGTTGATGTATTAGTAACAATATCTCTCAAGAATTCAGCTGACTGGTTTGCACCAGCACGTAGGTAAGCTGTAAAGTTACCAGTGATGTTTCTTGAACCTGTAAACTGACCGATAGGTGTATTAAGAGCGGCTAGTTCTTCAGGAGTTAGATATGTTGCGTTGTTAGTGTATGACCAGTTAAGACCTGTTACTGGGAATACATAAGTCTTAGCTCCACCAGATGCTGCAGATATAACACTGATTGAACTTAGACGGTTCTTGATAAATGCAGATGTTGTGGCAGCACCAGCAACATTTGACGAACCGAATGGGTGGTAAGTTTGACCCGGAGCATCGTCCATGTCGAACTCGATAGATGTGTTAGCAGCTGCTGCTGTACCACTATTCAAAGTTCCACCAAATACAGAGATAGCTTCATCTCTTGTTGAACCTGTAAGTTCGTGTAGGTTAGTTCCAAAACCACTCCATGCTGTTGAAGCAATTGTGTCAATAGCTGCATCGACTGTTGCTTCGTTGGTAGCTGCCTGAGTTACCTGATAAACAACGTTATCAACTTTAAAGTAAAGCTGATATTCAGTCATTGATGGGAAGTTAGAGCTGTGTGCTGTAACGTTTGCATTAGAAGCGGCTACAATATCAGCCTCATCAGAATAACCTCTATGCTTTAGGTGGAAAATACCATTGTTTTCCCAAGCAGACTGCTCTGCTCCACCAGCTGCAACAGCTGTATTTGACATCATTGATTGCCACATAAACCAATCGGCTAGGGGCTTAGAGTTTCCAGTAGCTGAATCTTCACCGTCAGTTGTTACTGCGCCTGTTGGACGAACGTAAGTTGTAAAGCTCCACTCAACTGGGTTAACAGCTGTATTAAATCTTTGTGTTGATCTATCAGGAGTATTTCCTGATTCTAGAGTAGTGATATCCTGGTTGGCTGCACTTTGATTAAAAGCATAACCAGCAAGAACTTCCACTCTCCATGTGTTAGTAGGTTTCATGCTAGATGAAACACCACCACCGTTTAGGTCAATTGTTGACCAGAACACTTCAGTATTTCTCTGAAGGTTAATTTGTGTATTAGGACCGCATTGTGCCATTTATAACTCTCCTTATAGGTTGACTTCATAACTAATTAGGATTTGTAATTCTACAATTCCGTAAGGAGTAAGAAGTCCTTCATCAGTATTAATAGACTGTATAACTATGTCTAAAATTTGATAATCTGAATGAGTTTTAGGTAAGTTGTATATAACATGCTCTATATCGCTAGTTAGATTACCATAGTTCTCATTTATTAGTTCGTACTCTTCATCATAAATATAAGCTCTAAGAGCTATTAGTAATTGAGATTGAGTAGTACCAGCTGTTTGATAGCTTCTTGTTTCTTTTCCGGCTACTAAGTAAACTGCTGGATAGTCATTTATTTCGTCAACAAATTTGTACCCTCGATATACGTTTTCATGTAAATCTGTTTTAAATCTATAATTAGATAATGGGGACTTAGTACCATCAATAAGTTTTAAATTATCAACTAAGAAATTCACTATATTTCTGCGTTGAGACATATTTTTCACCTTACTTTAATTGAGTATATCATAGACCTTCGACTCGGGCAATTATAATTTTTTAAATATCATCACGTATCAAGTTAAATTGTCTTGCGTACAAACTTCTAGTTATATCCCTAAGACTTCCTTCTATCAATTCAGAAACATCATACCCATACTGTTCTAATGAATAGTATATAGGGTTAGAGTAGTATCTAATAATAGAGTTTCTATAATTAACTTGGGCTACTCTTAGGTTATCGATAAATCTTCCAGTTCTGTAAGTCAGTCTAGGGGGTGCAGCAGGATTAGCACCTTTTCTCATTTTACTTTTTGCTACATCTTTCAAAAGTTTTGTCATAACTACAGCAGAAACAAATTGACCTGTTTTTTGCTTTCCTCTTTTAGGGGCTAACGTTTTAGGAAGTTCACTACCGATTGTCCCTAAAAGGGCTGAAGCATCTACTACAAAATCTAAGGGAATCGAGCTTCCTGTAGGTATAGATACTGAAAATTTTAATTGATCAGTTGTTATACCTGCACCTAAAATAGCTCCTAAATCTGTCTTATATCCCGCTCTAAAACCAAGTTTTCTCCAATTTTTCGATTCAACTGTTAAGATAGCATTCTGATCTATTTTCTTTCTAGTTTCTGTTAATAGTTTTCTTTCAAATCCACTAGTAAAAAAGAATTTGTAAGTTATAATACCTTTTGCATTCTTTTCATAATAAGAGTACCCAAGATCATTATTTTGAAATTTTAAACCAACAAAAGTTTGAAAAAACCTAAGCTTTCTAGCCCCAGGAGCATCTACATTTATTTGGGCGGTTAAGTTTGCAGCTTTGTTTTTTAGTTTAGTTCCAAAAGGACCGTTCATAAACTCATTCCAATGATTTTCTAAAACATTTTTAAATAAGCTATTTAAGCCTTCAACTCCCCCAACTTGCGATATAAATAAATCTTGAACATCTTCTACGTCTTTTTTACTTATCTTACTCAACTGTTGAAGCTCTTCAAACTTTTTAGCTACTGAAGCCTGTAAAGAAGTATTGCCTAGTCCTATTCGTATTAATTCAGTAATAAGCATTTTTTGTCTTTGAACATAATCAGCATCACTTGAAGATCCTACTGCTACAGTAGGGGTAGCTTGAGTTAGTTTAAGCTGTCCTGCAGATAAATCGGTTTTTCCAGGAGCTAATTGTCCCATAGTAAATTTAGCTTCGATGTCAATATCTCCAACACCCATGCCCTTTTGAATCTCATCTACTACACTTTGTTCTAGTACTCCAGGCTCTGCTGTTTTCATTAGAGAAGCTACGACTTGAGGAGGAATACCTTGAATATCCGCTTTTCCAGAAGCTGTGGTAGCTTCTCCTTTTCCTTTAAATATCCCTTTTACCAGCTGCTCACCTAAAACTCCTAAGGCAGCGTTCTTATTGCCTCTTCCTTGAATGTCTTTCAAAAGTTTCTGAAACTCTTTATCCTCTACGTAAGCTAGTACTGATATCATTACATAGGTAACCTGTAAAGATTGAGAACTCTTCTAATTTGAGGAGGGAATCCATCCATCGATAACTCATGAGAAGTAGAATCGTCTCCTTGAAGTCTTACAGTTTTAGCTCCTTCACGCCCTTTATATAAAACCTTAACCATTTCTAAAGCTGCAAGTTTTAAATCAGCAGGAACATTAGCAAAACCTCCAGTATAGTTTACTTTAACACCGTTAGCATAGTTAGCGAACTGTCTTGGATTAAAAAAGCCTAAGCGAGGGGTTCCCCCACCTCTGCCTGAATCAAAATTAATCTCACCTGTATCTCCATACCATACAAACTCATTTACTTTTCTAGAGAAGTCTGTAATATTATTTTTATTCTGCCCCTCGTTAAAATGCAGTAATAGTTTAGTATCTTCGTCAGACGTTAAAGGAGAAGTTAGAGAAGTAAAATTAGAAGAGTACCTATCAATCCAAGAAACTCTTACTTCATCTATATTTCCGTTATAGTACTTTTCACTTCCAGAAATATTTATACGACCTATTTCTAACGAAGAGTTTAGATCAGGTATTGTATTTGAAGAAGCTGTAGAAGATCCGATTTGGGTTCCATCTTTGTATATTTTAAACTCAGAATCATCCCTAACCAAGGCGATATGAGAAAAAGTATTTACAGTTAATACGTCTCCTTGTACATAGTTAGTTTCTACTCCCGCTTCTACAGACTTAAATATAACTCCATTAGTAACATCGTAAGATAACTCCCAATAGTTAGAATCATCATCTGCTCTTGTAATCATAGAATGATCTGTTAAAGCTTTGGGTCTAGTATATAATTCTAAAGTAAACGGATCACTTCCAAAATCAAAATCGTCTGAGGAAGGAACACTAAGGTAGTCCCCAGTTCCATCTAGCGCTAAGCTGGAAGTTCCATATTTTTTAATTCGTTTAGTAGTTTTTGCGTCACCTTGAGCAGAAATAATATGGCTACTACCATCTACATCTACTTGTTGCCCTATAGGACCAGGGCCTCCTAAAGCATCATATTTATCTCCTAAAAATTGAGAGACTTCGTTAACGCTGATTATAGGTGGATTTTTTATGAAAACAGAGGTAATACCTCTATCAAAATATTCAGTATAAGTGTTAGAAGCAAAAGCTCTGCCACAATAAGACTCAACTAGGGATGATACATAACCATTAATAGAGTTTAATCGATCATCTTCAGAGTCGTTATCTAGTTTTATTTTAAGAAATTCTTTTATCTCAAGTAACGTTACAAGCATTTAGTCCTCCTAAACTAAAAGGGGATGGGGCTGGAGGCCCACATCCCCTTTATTTAAGTATTTAACTTTTTACTTACTCAGCGCCACTTAGGACGTTTACAGCGTAAGAATAAGTTGTACTTAGAGCTGCAGAGGACTCAGTTGTAAGAGCCTTCATGTCATAACGAGTTGACATATACATTGCAGTTACCTGACGCTCAGGTAGGTACTCACTCTCGATCTCCATAGAGCGACGCTCACCGATCAAGAATCCTGGCTTATAGATCATTGTAGCAAGGACGCGGTTGTTGGCTGTGCCAGAAACAGAATCCATGAATTCAGAAATATAAAGCGGAATACCATAGATGGCTCCAAGTGAACCAGTTAGGTAGGTAGCTTGTGCACCAAACTTATCAACAGTCTGGAAGTCGTCTTCTGTTACAAAGCTATTGTAGCCTTCAACAGATGTCAACATTACAAGGTTCTCGCCAAGAGCAAGACCATACTTACCCATAGCAGCACGAGCAGATGCAACAGTAGCGGCATTAGCTTTTGCTGTGTTAGCTGTAGTACCAGTTAGACCGACACCGCGATATAGGTTAAGACCCCCAACTGCAGCAGCATGGTTGATAACACCTTTAATAGGCGATCCAACACCACCGACACCAGTAGTAGAACCAGCTGACATTGACTCAGTTGCGTCAAAACCAGTGATGGCACCTGTACCACGAAGTAGAACCTTATCAGTAAAGCGTGCTAAACGACGAGTTGCAGCTGAGCGTAAGAAGTCAACCAACGGAAGAATTGTATCTTCTTCTTCGTCTTTAGCAATGTGAGTCTTAACCATGAATTTATGTGGTGTAAGCTCCACGCTCTTGATAACGTTTTGGTTTGTTGCAGGGACATAGTTGTTTGAATCTGTGGTATATGTACCAGACTCAAACTGTGCAATTGCATCATCTGTGTCCTCATCAGCTACAGGAACACTGAACTGACGTGCGTTAACCTCAATACGGTTGAAAAGAGGAGCAACAACAAGCTGTTGTCTCATTTCTTCGTATACGTTTGTTGAGAATGCGTTTTCGAAAGCATCTACTGAGTTACCAGCAACTACATCTTTCATGCGCATACCCATCTTTGTCTCCATTGGGTTACGGCGAAGTGCCTTGGCTACAAAGTATGCATTTGATAGGTCTTTCTGCGAGAATTGTGTATTTCTACGAGTGTTCTCCTGATAGACCATTTTGCTGTCTGTATAGGACTGAATCTGCTCACGATAAGCTTTCATCTGACCTTTTAGTTCAGCGAGTTCTTCAGCTAAACGACTATCGTTATGCTCTTCGTCGTTATGCTTAATTTTTTCTTCAGACTGCTTTTCAATAACTGAACCAGCTTCTTTAACTAGTTCTGCTACTCTAGGCTCTGAAACCGAGTTTACAACTGTCTTTTCTTCAACAGCAGGAACCTCGGCGGCTTTTGTTTCTACAGTAATGGTATCACCAATATCTTGAGTTGCCATCTTTGTGTTCTCCTTATTTTCGGTTTTATAACCAGATAAACTTAAAGCGAAATTTCTATCTTCTTCCTCTGGAAGGTCGATTAGAGCTTTAATGGTTTTAGTGAATCTTTGAGCTAGTCCATAGTGTGTATCACTCCATGCTCCAGCTTCCATGCTTTTTAAATTGATTAAGTTATTTAAGGTTGTTTGTAGTTCAACGCTTGCTTTAATCTTTTCATCATTCTTAAGAGAGTATAGATCTAACTCAGAAGCTTTTACTAAGTTAGCAAAGTCACTTTTAATTGTCTCTCTGTCTGAATCTGTGTAAGCACTGGTTGTACCATGATCTACGAGTACAACGTCATACTTAGTATTAATATCCCATGTATTTACCACTGATAAATTCATGGCGTCTACAGTAATTGTATTATCGCTTGAATTGCCTTTAATGTCAACCTCTTTAAACTTAAAAGATGGACTTTCGGCTGTAGCAATTTTAGTTATTACATAACGGGTAGTATCCATTTTAATAAAGTCTCCGTTATTTAACTTTGCGGTTTCAAGGCTCAATAAATTATAAAATGGGATTGGCTGACTTGGATCATCGTAAGAATCTTCAATTTCAGTTTTTTCTTCAGAAATAGTCTCCACTACAGGAGTAGATTTTTCTTCTTCAAGTTTAACTTCAACCACTTCTTCTTCAGTAGCTTTTTCTTCTACAACTTCTTCTACTACTTCTTCTTTGATCTCAACAACCTCTTCTACAGATTTTACTTCTTCAACTACTTGTGTAGTCTCAGGAGTAGGATCTGCAAGGTCTTCTTCTACTATTACCTCAAGGTCTTTCATATTATTCTCCTCAATAGCTTTCTCAGATACAAATTGATTTTTAAAGTCTTCGTATCCTTGATCGTCTTCAAAGCTTTTTCTAATGCTAAACAAAGATTCTTGATTGGCAGGTACACTAACTACACTAATCTCTAGTAGCTCTACGTCTTTGATCATGAAAGAGTCAGAAGCTCTATCGTAATCTGCGTCTTTAACTCTAAAACCGACACTGAAGCTTTTTAAAGCTCCATCTTTAATTAGAGTTTGTACGCCGTGAAGCTTCTCAGCAGCCTCTGAAACAGAAGCCTCTACAAAAATACCTTTTTTGTCAACACGCACTGTGTCTGATCTACCAATAGGTTTTCCATGATCATGTTGATATAATAAAACAGGATTCTTGCGATAGTTCTCTACACCTTTTGCCCATGCTTCGGGGAGAACGATATCGCCTGTCCTGTCTTTGTCCTTAGTATTAGCGTATCCAGCAATTTTGAATTTGCGTTCTGATTCACTACTTGCTTTTACTTCAATGTCAGTACTGTTGATATAAAATTTTTTATTACTCATTTAATAACTCCGTGTTGTCATCTTTAGCAGGTCTTCCACCTATTTCAGGATTAGTTGCGCTTCCTGTTATATTCTGAGGTATTCTAATTGTAGAAGTCGCCTCTTCTTCTAACTTAGGGAAGTAAAGCTTTTCTCTTGCTTCATCTGCAGTTATGATCCCTGCGTTCACTAAAGACGTAAAATATTGTGCTTGCGTTTTTAAATCAGGCTGTAACGCTGGTATATTTCTTAATTCCGGTCTAATCTTGACTGAGTTAAAGAAATGTTCAAAAGCACTTGCAAACTGTTGTACTATTGGAATAATTGTATGCTCATAAAATAGTACTTGATTTGTAGCTATATTAGCATTATTCCCGCTTTTTAATAGCACATATGGGACACCTAATGCTTTTGCCATATCCTGTTGTAATCTTTCTACACTGTTTTCAAAGTCTAAGTTTTGGAAATTGATATCGCTAAACTTATCAATTTTTAATCCACCATCTAATATAGCTGGATTTCTAGCACCTTCAAATATTGTGGTATAGCTAGTTCTCCAAGATTGTAAAAGTCTATCTTTCACTTTTGCACTCATTACATTGTCTGTAGTAAGCACTACTCCTGGGATTGCATTGTTCCTAAAAAATTGTCTTTGGAACTTTAACAGTGCGTAGTATAAATTTATTAAATCTGTTAAACTTCTTAATCTACTTTTACCTCTAAAGATACTTTCTTCATTATCATCTTTAACGTGAATTACTTCATCTGCGCTAAAGAATATTTTCGTATCTTCTTTTACCCCATTAGAGGGAGGTCTATTTCTTCCACTACTTGATCCTACAAAAGGTTCAAAACCCGAGTCGTAACTAGCTCCTGCACCGCTTAAGAGGTAAGTATATCCTTTGACAAATGCTTTTGCGTCTGTTTCAATTTCAATATCGTTCGCAGGAAGAATATAAATATCATTACTATCATAGTAAAAAAATGCATTTCCGTCAATTAAAAAATCAAAGAGTGCTCGACGCAAAAATCTTATTTTATCCTCAAAGGGGTTAGGCCTCTCATTCAAAAGTTTATTAACTTTTTTGACTGGTCCTCCGCCAGGAGCGGATTCAACTGCAAAAGGAATACCTACAGCGGAATTAATTATCATTTCTATACAACGGTGTACGATCTCAACCTGATCGTATGCAGCTCTATAATCTACATTACTATCAGGGTGTACTAGAGGCTCTTGACTCTGTAAATAAGGTTGTATAGGATTGATCTTCTGTTTAAACCAACTAAATGGGCCCGCCATTACTATCTCCAAATTTATTCTTCTGAACCTCTATCCATGTATGAACTTTCTTTGATCTCCAATTGGAGTATCTTTGTCCATATATAGAGTGTAACTTCTCATGATGAGGTCTACATAATGTAAAAAGATTATGCTCTGCTAAAAGATTTTTATGTTCCTCATAAAATATCTCTCTCAGCTTTATGACCTCTTCGTACTCAGTAACTGAATAATTATTTTTTTCTAACCAAACATTCCATAATTCAGATATACTATATAAATGATGAAGCTCTAAAGATTCAGTTTTTCCACATATGTAACATTTAGAGTCGTATCTATAATATTTTTTTATATAGTCCCTAACATATTTTACTGGAATTCTTTTTAATTCTGACATTTCTTCAATTATAAACTTAAATTATTTAGCAGTCAAAATTTAATTTTCTATGTTTTCTTTTTACTGCGTTTCTGTTTAGTTACAGTGAGTAATCCTCTGGCTTTACGCGTTTTTGTTGACTGCTTCTTTTTATTGGTCTCTAAGGTGTGAAGGGCAATTTTTACTGGATACCCTTTTTTCCTTAGTTTAGATACATCACTTTTTAGAGTTTTATTTGTATGTTTTTTACGTAAAGGAAACATTCCTCTACTAATTTTATTCATTGGTTTTGGTTTTTTAGACATAAATACTCACCGAAGAGTTCTTGGCATATGAGTATACTGCATACCTTAAAGCATCACAGCAATGAGAACTCCAATCATGTAAAGGTTTTGACTTTTCACCTTTATTATTCCATCTATAAGCAGAAACACTAGAATACGTTCTTTCAGAATTTTCAATATCGAAAAATATATTCTCGTTCTGTACTAAAACCTGTAAGTAGCTTATTCCATCGTTTACAGATTTTATCGCATTTTCACAAAAAATATCATAGTCGTATGCTAGATCAGCTTTTGTTTGTTGGGCTGCAGAGTCTATGTATATATTTTCTATACCCCAATGCTCTACCATTTCTCCAATGACTTCTGCGTGCGAAGAAGTAGTTCCCTCTGTAGCAACATACTCGTCAACAACAATAAAGTTTTCTCCATCAGTAGCTAAAACAACAAACGCTGTATCATCTCTAAACCCAATATCTAATCCTGCTATAAAAGTAAATCTCTGATCTTGAGGAACTAAATGCTCCTTTACATCAATAAGATGAACTGAGTCATCTACTTTATAAATTTGTCCCTCAAAACTAGTCCACTCACAGTAATACTCTTGCTGAAATATAGTAGGAGGAAGAGTTCTTTTAGCATCGTCAATATCATCTTGACGTAGAGCAGGATTAACATGCCAAGGAAATAAACCACTACCCCATTCTGAATAGTTTGAGTCTTCTCCTCTAAGCCAGTAATTATACAGATAGTTTTGCTTACCTCTAGGAGTAGATATAAATAAAGCCCTACTACCTTTATAGGTAGATAGAGCTGGTCGCAAATCTCTTGTGAAATATTCGTCATCAGGAATAATAGCCGCTTCATCGACAATGAGTAGATGAGCAGCTCTACCAACCAAACTCGATCTGTTATTAGCAGATAGTAATCTAAAAGTACTATCATTGATAAGCCTAACAACGCGATCTTTTAGATTAAGTCTTTTTGTTTCTATACCAAAGACTTGAATTAATTCTGTGGTGTAATCCCAAATGATGGAGGACAGATTATAGTCAGGAGCTACAACAATGACTTGCTGTCCAGGTTCTAATAACTTTGCAAGTGCTAATACTGAGGCTGCACTAGATTTACCTGTACGTCGTGCTGATATATGCGTCCAAAATCTATGATTTTCAAGCCCCTCTAGCATCGCTACCTGACTAGGATTGAATGTATTAAATCCAAACTTGTCAGGTAGCTTTGATACTAACTTGTCCACAGGGACTTTAAAGTATTGTTCTTCTTGTTCCATTAAGCAGTAGCTGTTGCATCCTCTGCAAAGGTAGATAGTGAAAGCTCAAGGGCTTCAACACCGTCAGTAACGGTCCCGCCATTAAGAGCAACAGAAGATGATTGTGCTACAGTAATTGTCTCACCACCAGATAGCGTAGCTGCTCCAGTAAAGATGATACCATTCCAGGTATCTCCAGATTTATTTAGTGTGACCGCTGATCCATCAACGTCTACAGCTAATTGTGGGGTTCCAGAAGAGACAACGCCTTTTCTAGCCCATCTTACAGTTACAGAAATTTCATTATTTTCTGTGTCTGCTTCAATACTTGCTGATGCTGGTTTATTTTTATGTTCAGCTACAATAGCGTCCCACCAACTACCCATAGCAGCTGTAACCTCATCATTGCTCATAGTAATATAAGATCCTTCATTTTCTGGATCTTCTTTTTGCATTGGGTTATTACCATGCATTGTAAGCGCTCTAGAAATAGCAGCAGCACGATCTACGGCTGTTACTGAATCTGGAACATAATACTCTCTCTCAGCTAGGTTCGGGACCCACCCAAGATAAGTAAAGTCTGCAGGATTAAAATGGTGTCCACCATCTTTGATCCATGAAGGGGCACGTTTTGCGTCACCGCGCCCTACTTGTTCTAACATGTATTCTACAATCATTATTGATCTCCTTATTAAGATTCATTTTTGAATAAGGCTTCTTTAAGAATACCCCCGTCCAATCCTTGTAAAGACATTCTTACATCATCAACATGGAGTTGATCAAGTAGTTTATCACACATTTGATCTAAAAACTCGTACATACTGGTAACAGTATAATCTGCATTAGACTCTTCATGTGCTAAATATCTCATCATATCATGGAATATTTTACCAGGATTTACCCCGATTTGTTCTAAGTACTCTTGTTCACCTTTAGTAATCCGTCCGCTTTGACGTATATCTCGTAAACACTGCACTAAACTTCTCTTTAAATGAGACTTTGCTTCTTCTTTTTCAAAATCTTCTTCAGTATAGCCCTCATAAGGAGCCTTTAACTGGCTATATAATTCTGATAAAGTGATGACATCTTTCATAGCACCTTCAACATATTTCATGCCTGCAGCACTACTCTGAATCATCTGAGCTAGTTCTATTTCTAAAAGTCTTAACTTATTTGGGTCTTTCTCTTTTTTTACTTGAGCTTTTTTAATCTCAATTTTGGCTTGTGTCTTTAAATAATTCCACTTAGCCTCTTCTAGCGCTTCTCTTTTAGAACTGACCTCAGCACTTACTTGTCTGAGATTTTTCATAGGAGCTGCATAGCTAAGGTTAATATGTCTCCAAGTCCACTGTGAGTGTGACCTATTCCAAATTCGTTCTGTTTCTGTACAGTTTAAAATTGCAGCCTCTGCTAAAGCTGCGTTTTCAGAAAATGTTTTACCACCAAAACTTTTTACTGATGGTAAGTTTTCTGCAGAAAATACTTCGCTTAAATGAGTTGATTGGTGTGAAGCAATCCAAGTATTTAAATCTTTAGATTCTTCTTCTTTGTTTACTATATCGTTACTCATTTCTTCCCCTTCTTTAATCTTATCGGATCCCATTCATTTAGATCCTCTTGTGGTTGTGCTTCAAAGCAATTTGGCCTTACGACAAATTTTCTTAATTTACAACCAAATATTTCTTCTACCTCTAGTTGATTTCTTAAAAATCTTCCTAAAGGCACAAATTGATCTTCTACTTTACATAAAACGATTACTTTACAAGTTTTTACTTTCATCTCTTTTAAAGCTGCCAGTCTCTGCATTCCCATACCGACATGATATACTTTTCCGTCATCGTTTTTATTTCTAGCACATAATGGATATTTTAACCCATTTTTATGTATGCTGTCAATTATAATTTTTTGCATTTCTATAAACTCAGGACGATTAGTAAAAAAGCTAGGTGGTCTTGGAAACTCAGGCTCTAAACGGTTAACAGGAAAATTTTCAACATAAGAGAGAATCATGTTGCATTATTAGGGTAACTTCTGCCCACTCCCCAAATAATTCTAACTGCACCACCTTGACCACCCATACCTGTACTTCCTGTTATAGAAGTGCCGCCAGCACCACCACCATAGGCACTTGGAATTCGTCCATTAGCATCACTTGCTCCAGAACCGCCGCCTCCGCCTGTACCATTATCGTTAGTTTCGCCTTCTCCACGTGCACCACTAGTACCTTCGCCAAGCATGCCAACACCACCTCCGCCTCCAGAAACATAGCTACTTTGAGAGGAGGTTCCACCACCACCACCTCCGCCTCCTCCAGAGCCAGCACTACCATCACCGGAAAAAAGAGCGCCATTTCCGCCATTACCAGAGTAACCCCCAGCACCTCCGCCTCCGCCAGCGTAAGAACTGTTTGCTCCTCCAGACATGCCGCCGTTATTTGCTTGTCCTGTGACTCCAGTGCCTAAAGAACCTTCTCCTCCAACGATATAGTTTGTAGTCTGCCAATCACGACCGGTTCCTCCTGTTGCTTGTAGTATCAACTGACCGTCTCTACGAATGTAAGAAGTTCCTCCATCACCGCCATCACCGCCTGCAGTGCTTCCTCGGCTACCACCACTACCTCCTGCACCTACTTGTATATCTAAAACTTCACCTGAGGTAACAGAAAAAGTTCCCCAAGCACTACCTCCTCCTGCTCCGGCACCAGATTGAGAATAACCTTGAGTAGTAGGACACCCAGAAGCACCGCCGCCACCGCCTACTACAAAAGCAGACATTGATGTTACTCCTGCAGGCACGCTTAAAGTGTGCGTTCCATTTGTATAAAGTTGAGTACCTTGCGAACTAAACGTTTGTATTAACCCAAACTGATTTGAGCTTGAGAAACTAAGAATATATGTATCTCCAGTATTAGCAGTGGGCCCCATATCTAGAGATTTTAAGGTTATATTCCTAACATCAGCAATTAATTCTCCGTTTATATGTGATATACCTTTAAGTTTTGCCATCAGTCCTTTCTACCTAAAATGTTGAGATCCATGTATCCAAATTACTAGACTCCATCTAGTTCCTGCTGTAACAGGAGAAACTCTATGAATCATATAGCTTGGAAACATTATAACTGTTCCTTGTTTTTTTGGGGCTATAAAAGTATTACCATCGTTGACCTCTAGTTGACCCCCTTCATACTCGTCTTCATCACTAAGCTGAATGATATAAGAAATCTTACGACCATAAGAGTTGCCTCCACTGATATCAATATGCCAGTCATAATGTTGCTCTGTTTTAGAAGAGTACTTTAATACTTGTAAATCATGCATAATCCCAGTTATTTCGAAATTAAAAGCGTTTTGATTAGCGTAGTCTACTTGATATAGTATTTTTTGATAAACTCCTTGAGTAACTTCATTTCTAGGCATACCATAAAGATAGACGTCTCTAGTCTTCCTTCTAACCTCAGACTCTGCTCCTGCTCCTACCCCTGCAAACTGAGGAGTTTTCTTCTCTGCCCATTGCCTAATCCATAAACATTCTTCCTTACTAAAGTATAATTTTGAATCATTAGGACATGTGTTCTCATCATGCACTACAAAACTAGGAGTAGGGGGAAGTTCTTTTTGTAATAAAAACATAATTATACCTCAAACTTAAAGGGTTTAGTAGAATCTATTTCTACGCTAGGTTTTTCAATTTTAGGAGTTTCAACAGGTACTTCTCTGGTAACGTATTCAATTATTCTATCAGTCTGTCTTTTATAATCTACTGAACTCTTAAATATTCCAAGGTGTTTTCTACCATCAAAAACATGATCTTTAGCGTAAGGACCATCAGCTCTTACATAGTGTACAAAAACTTGCACTTGCCATTCTCCTTCAAATTCGTCTCGCCAATGAGGCACTTCACATCCTGAGTACATCATTAGCTCTCCAATACCTATATGTACAGGCAACCCTACTTTTTCATCTTTGGTGCTGTCAGCTTGACCTACATAAATAGGCCATATTTCATTGCCTTTAAATCCCAGAGTCATAGTACCAGAGATCTCACAAGAGGGTCTATCGACATGCCACTCTAAGATTTCTCCAGGTTCATACAAACGTGCATATGTATAAGCAGGAAGCAGTTCCATTCCTAACAAGTTTCCTATAGGACCACAAAACTGTTGTAGTAGAGTATCAAAAAGTGGATCACCGTAAATACTCCAACTTTTTGAGCATTGAGTATCTGTTCCTCCCATAGATACAGGGGGTTCTAGGTATCCTGCTTTTTGTTTTAAAAACATGTAATTTGTTAATATATCGCATGTTTCCTTAGATAGTACCCCATCGAATACTACGTACTTATCTTTATTAAATTTTTCTATTATATTCATTTTTTTACCTTTCGTTTAATTATATTTGATGTCCAGCAGTAGCGGATCTAGCTTGACTTAATTCTGCAACATCTGTTGAGTTAGTATCTGAAGAAAAAGGAAATTTTTCTATAGTGTTAAAACTTCCATTATTATTAAAACCTCCACTACTATAACCATAAGAAACTGATGATTGTCCTGACGGGCCTTCTCTTACTCCCCCAACCAAACCCCCCACTCCAACTCCATTAGAATCAGAAGAGAAAGATAATTTTTCAATATGACTAGTGTATGATCCTGGAATCCAATCATACCCTCCCGCACTATATCCATGAGTTTCTGAAGACTGAGCAGAATGATAAAATCTAGCTTGAAGCATTTCTCCAATGTCCGTTGCAC
>Ga0181380_1000474_pt1 | contig 17998 bp, 28 predicted proteins | sample 3SPOviralmetaG_FD_130116 | JGI IMG/M metagenome (GOLD analysis project Ga0181380, IMG submission 130116) | Marine viral communities from the oligotrophic San Pedro Time Series (SPOT) site, San Pedro Channel, CA, USA - 3 SPOT_SRF_2009-08-19 | ecosystem: Environmental > Aquatic > Marine > Strait... | reverse complement strand
TTATTCGAGCGTAGGGTTTTCTTACTCTCCATTTCATACTATTATTATATCAAAGTTCCTTATCGTTGTAAACCTTTTTCCAAATTTGGTAGTCTTTATCAAGATTACACGAAAGAATCATTAAGATATTGTATGGCTTATATAGATATTGTGCCATAAAATCGTACCGTAAAAATATAAGAGAATATATATCTCCTATATGAAAAAGTATTCTTGATAGTAATGTTCTCATATTTTATATTGGTTTGATTTCAAATTTGTCATTGTGATACACCATATACATCTTCTGTTCGTTGTCAATGCACCAATTGTCTAATCCATTCGAACTTGTTTTGCACTGAGGATTATGCGCAGAATTTGTATGACCACAAATAATTCTCACTTCATCTAAAGGTTTAAACTCCTCAAAAAAGTCTAGCCAAACAGGCGAGGAATATCTATCCGTACCGCATCGGCAAGGACCGACTTTCCCGATCCAATGATCAGCATCGAACATAAAAGTTGACTTTGACTTTTCCCAATCAGCATACATCAAATTGATATTCTGCTCTTCAGTCATATATGGCTGAAACTGTTCGTGAGAAAAGCCAGCGTGAACGCAATAAGCATCACCAACTTTACAGCACAGCTCAATCTTTTTAAGCCATTCTGGATCGATAATACGATTAAAGTCTTTTGCTTTGCTTCTTGTCCAGCCCGAACAACAGAAGTAATTGACCTTTTTAGGGAAAGTGCCTTTTCTATAAGATGAAATGTATGAAAGATCATGGTTACCTAACAGCCATATAAAGCGATCATCATCCAGTTTAGAATTGATCCACTTACATGTCTCTTTCATCGAATAAGCTACCTTATTATCGATATCACGAAAAGTATCAAACCAATCGCCAAGAAAAACACAATGATCGAACCAGTCTTCTTTTGTCAAAATATCATTTACAAATCCAATATTTTGATGCACATCTGGAATGATAAGGGTTTTACCTTTATTTATATTTTTCATATATCTTTATCAATATGTTTAATAACGAGCTTTGTTGATTCTAGATTTTTTAAACGGTCACCCCATTTCTGGCATGCCATTGCATTGTTTAAGTGTTTATGATAGGCTAAGCTTTCTTTGCACTTAGCTATATACATATTAATCGTGTCTATCGCAGGTCTTAGCTCTGAACGTGGAGTTCCTTCCGTGTCGCCATAGCTGTTCTCGAAGTAAGTCACGTTACCGCTGGCATCATACTCATACTTGCACCATGAGCCATTGCTGTTATCGTAGTAAGTCTCGTTGCCATCGGCATCATACTCATACTTGCACCAGATGGCATCGCTGTCCTCGTAGTAAATCTTATTGCCCTTGGCATCATACTTCCGTTTATACCAGAAGCCAGCACTGTCCTCGCAGTAAGTCAGGTAGCCATCGGCATTTCTAATCTCGATAGGAAATGTAAATGCAATCCCTAGTTCTTCGTATGTTTCACTTAGTTTTTTCATTTTACTGTAAGGTAGTATGTACCTGCTTTGTTTGTATCAGCTTTAATCTTTGTGACAGTTAAGCATTCTAATTCCTTATGCACATCACCGAGATTTGTGCCGATAGCAATATATGGCCCGCCATTTGGATCAACTGAGTGTAGGCTACTATCCTCATTGAGTGAGCATCCAACATGCTCAACATCCTTAAAAGAATACTCAACACAATTCTTAGCAATGATAGTGAATTTTCTTTCATCACCATATCGGCTTTTAACTACAACTGATTCACCCACTTCTGGGTCATACACACCAGAGTGGGTATCTTCTTTTCCTTTCATCCAATCAATCATAGAATTATCGTCATCATGATCGACGTTATCTTCAGAGAATAGATGTTCGGTCGCTTCTCGACCCTTATCATAAAAGCACTCACCTACAGTTTCAGGGCAATAGCCAGCGGCAATACATAGACCATATAACTTATCAGTCAGTTCGCTCATGTCCATTGAATCGTGTTTACTTTCGTATGTAAACTTATCTGCGTAAACTTCTATTGTAATTTTCATAATCTAATTATATCAGTGTCCCGTTAAGCTGTTTTATTATCAGTTAAATTGCTTCTTTGCATTTGTATTAATACATGTATCTGATCTATTCATAAACTTCGCAGCTTGCTCTCTCGAAATTATATGTTCAGTTAAAGTACCTTGCTCGATTAAAACAAATCCTCTAAAAATATCAGAATAATCTAATGAATATTTGTACATATATCTATTATATAGATGTTCCTGTCGTTTTTTTATTGAAGAAAAACACATGATCAACACACGAATATACCCACTGACGATCTTTTTCGGTTATAGATTCATTCCAGTCTAGAATGAACATCATTTCATCTTCTGTAAAAGTATCTGACGGTGACCGATGTTCAGTAGTCGGGACTGATTCAAATATAGCGTGGTTGAATTCTGAGCTACTCATACAAAGTAGCTCTCTCATGCGATGTTCTTTAATCTTGTCACCGTACTGCTCGAGCATATCCATATATGTTTTACTATCCATACCTTTATTATATCATTGTTCCGACTACTGAAATCTTATCTTATCTACATCATTCCCATCGGTGGCATTGCTGGCGTTTCAGCGACGTTTGCTGAAGGTTCATCAACGATTAGACACTCTGTCGTTAATAACATTCCCGCTACAGAGCCTGCATTCTGCAATGCGCATCTAGTTACTTTCGTTGGATCTACAATACCAGCTTGTAGTAAATCAACATAATCTCCAGTAGCTACATTGTAACCTAGTTTGCTTTCATAAATCTTCAATACGATTTGTGAACCATCTACTCCAGCATTTTTACATAACTGTCGAATAGGAGCTTCAATTGATTTCTCAACTAATCTCGCTCCTATCGCTTCATCACCTTCAAGCGTATCAACAACATCTGCAATTGCACATTTTGCTTGTAATAAAGCTGTACCACCACCAGGTACAATACCTTCTTCAACTGCTGCTCTAGTTGCCGCGAGAGCATCATCAACTCTATCTTTCTTCTCTTTCATCTCAGGTTCTGTCTGAGCGCCTACATTAATTACACCGATACCGCCAGATAACTTAGCTAAGCGCTGCTGTAATTGATCGCGGTCGAAATCAGAGCTTGATTCTGAAATAAGTTCTCGTAGCATATTAACACGAGCTTCAATTGCTGTTGTATTCCCTTTACCTTCTACGATCGTTGTTGACTCTTTAGTAACTGTTACTTTCTTAGCTTGACCGAGATCTTCGAGTTTAATATTTTCCAACTTAAGAGTATCGTCACCTGTTACGATTGAACCGTTAGTTAATACTGCAATATCTTTTAACATTTCACGTCGACGATCACCAAAGCCCGGTGACTTAACTGCCGCCACATTAAGAGTACCGCGCAGCTTATTAACAACGAGAGCTGAAAGAGCTTCACCTTCTACATCCTCTGCGACGATAAGTAGAGGTTTATTTTTCTTTGCTACAATTTGTAAGAGCGGTAGTAGTTCATTAAGATTATTAATCTTTTTATCGCATAGTAGAATTAGAGCATTATCAAATACCGTATCGTTACTACCTTCGTTTGTTATAAAGAATGGGCTTAGATAACCTCTATCAAATTGCATACCTTCAACCACGTTCAATGTCGTTTCGAGACCAGAAGCCTCCTCAACTGTAATAGTACCGTCACTACCAACCTTCTCCATTGCAGCAGCAATAATATCGCCAACCTCAGTATCCCAATTAGCTGATACGGTCGCGATCTGGCGAATATCATTCATATCTTGAACTGGCTTACTTTGTGATTTAATACTCTCAACAGCTGCAGCAACTCCCTTATCAATACCACGTTTAATATAAACTGGATTAGAACCGGCAGCTACGTTTTTAATACCTTGCTTATAGATTGCTTCAGCAAGTACCGTTGCAGTTGTTGTACCATCACCAGCGCTATTAGCAGTACGTGATGCAACTTCATGTACCATTTGTGCGCCCATATTTTCAAATGGATCTTCTAATGAAATTTCCTTAGCAACTGTGACACCATCTTTCGTTACAGTAGGTACACCAAACGACTTGCCAATCATTACGTTACGACCTTTCGGTCCTAAAGTAACCTTCACAGCTTTTGCTAGTATCTGTACACCTGTTAGGATCTTCTTACGACCATCTTCATTAAATAGGATTTGTTTACTCATATACGTATATTATAATCTAAACTTTGCATTAAATCAACAAAAAAGCGTAGCCTCTTTCAAGATTACGCTATTTAAATTATATGTTTATATTTTATAACTAGTCAATAATAGGCCGAATAGGTTCTTCGGTTTTTTCATTTAGTAGTTCAGTAGATGGCAATTTAGACTGTAAAGGTTGCTGTAATTGAATTACATTACTCAGTGCAATTGTTAATATACCAAAATAGATACCGTACCGAATATCTATAAAAGGAGTGATCACCGTTAACGCTGTCACCGCTTTAATTATTTGCTGCTTATGATTATCTTTCATTTAGTATTTCCTTGTTTAACCTTTTCTTGCGTTAATAGCTTTGTCAATCTTCCGTGTAACTTTAACACCTACATGTTCGTTATAGACTAATGGACCGTGTGAGCGGCCCATACGTTTTGTATTAGTTGGATTTGGTGATCGTAGATCAACACCTGGTTTTGCTCTTTTACTCATATTTTTTTAACCGTTTAGTAAAGTTAGGATTTTACTCTCAGGGACGTATGTCATATTTTGTGCACCATTACCTTCAGATACAAGATAAACATTTTCCATTTTACCCATAACCATCTCTTGCTTAACTGATACTACCTCGCCGTTTGCGTGCATATCTCCCGACCGGTAATTAACCGTTTGACCTTCTTTATATTTTGCATTCATAATAATATTATAACTTATAAAGGTTAAGATTCAACTACGGGTCTGTAAATTTTTGGTTTGCAGCTAAGACGTCTCTGATATAATTCATCAGCTATTTTATAGCCTGCCTTAAAAGCTAATTCCGGAGTGTTAAAGTTAATTTTTTCAGTACCGCAGCTTATATAAAGAATATATTTATTTTTATCGCGCTTATGACATTCATCAATATGCTGATCCTGCCTTCGTACATTCATGTAGAATGTCTTATAATCCATACATTGCCAGTTATCAAACCCTTCTACTTTAATGAAGCGTTTTCTATCTGGGTTATCTGAAAATTTACTCATTTATTTGCAGATTGCTTTACTAAAATTCTTAACACAACTCCTGCCCCCTACGGGTTGGTAGTAATGCTTATTACGCTCCCAACTCTCATTAGTAAAGATCTGCAAGTTACCAGTATCTTTAGCTGAATAACTCATTACTCCTCTACGATTCTTCGTAATTTCACGGGGCTCAGGTTCATCTAAACCTAGAATAGCTCTTACATTTTTATCGATTACATTTACCATACTATTATTATATCAGTGTTCCTACCACCATCTCCAACGGCATTAAACATATAACATTACTATCCGGGTTGGTTATATAATAGTAGTTTGTTTCCTCCACAGAATGTAATTCAGGCTTTGTATTATACACTGCTGAAAAATGCTCAGCAAAGTATTGATTTAATAACTGTTTAACCTGACCGTCCATATTTTGATACTTCTTCTTTTAGCGTATCTATCTCTGTTTTAAGAACATCAATTTCACCGCTTTCGATGAGACTCGAAAGCTTTTCAAGCTTTAATACGATTTGAGTTATAATAACTTCTGTAATATTATTTTTCATAATTTTTTATTTTTTGCAAAGTAGTAGAAGTTATATCCTACAACTGGTTTAATATAATAATTGAAGCTCCGCTAAGTATTTTATAGCGGAGCTTCATTTATATTTATATTTTAATTTTAACTTACACCGTCTTTATCGAGATGATATACTAAGATATAAGCTACTTCCATCTCAAACTGCTTCTGAGATTGAGCTTTGAAGTTGCTGATATATACCGGTTCTAACCCGGTAATACTACCAACACTATCATATACTTTAATAACTTCATCATCTTCTTGAATGAACGTATGGCCAGATGTAATTTCTTTATACATATATTATATTTATTTTAAGCGTTAACAATATTAAGAAGTTTCTCACCTCGATTAATCGTGGTATCTACTAGTTGATCGTCGTTAATAACAGTCCAGAAGCTCTGCTTATTCATTCGACCTAGACCGAACTCAGACGAAACATACTGATTAGCTCGATTCTTACCACCACCGCGAGTGCTATTATGCGTATAATAATCAGTAACAGCAGAGAATGCATCAGCATAGTTTTCACCGCGATTACCAGCACCACGTTTGAATAGATTATCTAAGCTTTCAACTGTATTCAAGCATCGCGTACTCACACCCTCGCGAGGATTATTACGTGTAAGAAATCCGGTAAACAACTGCTTAGCTTTCTTACTATCGATCTTTTTCTTGATAAGATTTTCAAACTTCTTACGAAAATCTTCTTGAGTACCGAGATAGCTATCAATTAGATTAGAAATATCAGCTAATTTAAGCTCAATATCACCGCGATGCACAACACTGCCAATACGACCTTCCGCAGAATTTAAGTTAAACGAAAATGTATTGTCGCAAACGGTACAGATATTTGTATTATTAACCCATAGCTTCGATGTCTGGTCATGAGCATTGCCGAAATTCAAGAAATCATTAAACTCTCGATCGCCAATTTTATACTTACCGTGATCGTCTAAGCTCACAGTAACAAATACCTTACCACGATTACAAACGCTACCGATACTCTCAATCTTAGCTTTCGGGAGTCGGCTAATAGTATCGCTTACAAGATCCATAAACATCTCATTCGTAACAGCCTTATATGAAGGGCTCATCGGGCGACCGATAATTTGATCATCATCAGAACCAACAAGGATACCGAAACCGGTCTCAATTTCTTCTTCTGCGTTATTAATATATGTAAGCGGTTTACGCTCTACGTCCCAGTTAGTGAGGTAATTATCCTTCACATCAATGGTATCGACTACTTCAGTGAGTCCATGCCATGCTTGCTTTAATCCGACCTGACGGTCACGCTCTGTTATGTTATGAGCCATATTTTTTCTTTCGTTTTTGTTATTTTTGTTATTTTTATTATAAAAATCTCTTTACTCTATTATTATATCTGAGTTCCTTTTTTTCAAAAAAATTTTTATTTTTTTATTTTTTTATTAAATAATTATCTATGAGTAATTTATCAATCAATCTATCGTCTGCAAAGACTGTCGTAACACAACCAGAAGAATCAGTAACACTCGAAGGAGAAGTTAGTATCCGTCGTATCGTTGATATTCCGGGCGAAAAACAAGTCATAGCTTTTGTCGAAGGCCTAGGCCGTCTAGAGTTGGATGAGCTCAGCGGTGACAATTATGATACACCTGCTGAATGGTCTAACGCTGACGTTGTAACTGCTGTTACTAATATTATTAATAGTTAGTTATATCTTTCTATAATTCATTCAACCGTCAATTCGCGTATGATTGGCGGTTTTTTGTGTTAAATTATATTATCAAGTAGTATTTCCTTAGATTATAAATTCTCGTAATATACTCTATCAGCTAGATTTAAAAGCTCTTTCGGTAGAGATACGACTGTATGGTAGAACGCAACAACTGATGCCCATACAGATACCGGTAAGATGCAAATAGCTATACCGAAAATCACAAGCATATCATATAAGAGTTTTCTAATATCCATTTAGATATTCACCTCCGCTTTTCGAATTACCTCTTCTAATTCACCACCCCAGCGATTAAAGTAACACTTATTTAAAAAATCTAACTTTGCTGCACGGTCAGAGTTTGTTAATTTTGAATCTTTCTTAAATGCCATATACGCAGTAATTAAATATTTACGATAACCTTCAGGGCGGGTATTATATTCCTCCATATTACCATCTTTACCGTAAAGGGAAGGTTTATTGCCTTTCTTAATGTACGATGTTTTAAATAATTCCCAGCGGTTCCTATACTTATTCTTAATAAGATTCGCTAATTGCTTATGATACATTTTAATCTTCTCACCGGAAATAGAGCATCTGACTTCAACTGAGGAAGGTAATACCTGCTTACAGTCAGCAAACTCGTAATTATATAATTTTTTCTTTCTAGCCATACCATATTATATCATAGTTCCTAATAAATATCTATATGGTTGAAGATATATTTTTTAGTTTGAGAGGCAACATATCTGAATTTACAGACAAATACTTCTTTGACTATGAGAGAGAGACAGTTCTCTTAGAAGTACATCCAGATTATTTAGACGAAATTTTTAAAATAATAAATGCCGATCTCATAGGTTTTGATATAGTATTTGTGAAGGCGTTAGAAGCTGAAAATGTGACGGTGGTAGCGTGCATACCTCAAATAGTAGATGTATTACATGAAATAGAAGATGAAGATGGCGAAATAACAGACTAGTATATAAATATTAACATAGACATGGCTAATAAACGTATATCAGAATTACCAGCAGCTGGTGACTTAATAGGATCAGAAGTTTTTATTATTGATCAAATAAACTCTGAATTTATAACAGGTCAGCAGACAGTTAATATTAATTTAGATAGTATACAAAACTATGTATTATCCGGAGGATCGTATCTAGAAATTGAAGGTAACGCTATTATAAACGGTGATTTATCAGTTACAGGTGTTCTTCAATTTGAATCGTTAGAGGTGAACGGTGATATTTCAACAGAAGAAGGTAGATATTTATCTGCTGGTATAGATTTACTTGATATTTTTCAACCGGTAGTCGATGGTGGGATAACTCAGACAATAACAGCTGGTAATATGGAAATAGAAATAACTAATGGCGTTATTACAGAAGTAAATGATATCGTCGATATTCTAGGCGCTTAATTGATATAACCAAAAGCTTTTTGATACCAAGCGTATTCGGTATCGATAAAGTTACATGCAGCCTCTCCTAGGATTTCATTATAATCTTCTATAATAGGCTCTACTTTATTTTTAATTGTATGTAGGTCATTATCAAGAGCATGTATAACATCATTCTCTTTTGTTGTCTGTTCTACATTGTTGAAATTATGTGTAAAGCTTTGAATGTCGATAATGTTATATATCTCATTCATTATCTCCTGAGGTCTTGAAGTTAAATCCTCAGCGCGTATAAATATTACAACACTGCCGTCTAAACCTAATTCATATAGCTCTTGAATTCTATCTAAGGAAATATTGACCGGTATATTTTTCATATACATATCAACTCTCTTAAAGACGGTCGTACCTCTTACTTCTCCTTCAATCAACCACTGCGATGTCTTATCGGGATTTTTTCTATGTAGTTTTTCAAACGACGCAGCGATACCTTTTAAGTTTCTAACCATGCAAAAGATTTTAGGTTTATCTCCTAAGAAGTTTGTCATCCAACTAACATTACCTTTCCAGCCTCTACCCTTTAAAACCACAAACTGCTTATCAGTTAGAGTATTAACATATGCATCTAAACCACCCTTACAGAAATTACGCCAAGCTTGTAAGGATAGATCTTGATCAATAGCTGCTTTAAACTCCGGTGCGGTAGTAAACCTCTCCCTGGCTCCCGCTAGTAGGTCGAGTACTCCATCCGTCGGAGTAGCATAAAAAAGCGGATTTTGATTAAAGATGTTTTGCAGCAAAGTACTACCAGACCGCGGCATCGATGAATTGAATAGAATGTCTTTCATTACTTTACGACGCTATCGTAGACATCTTGCAGGTTAAATATATCATCCGAATCATATGGATATTCATATTCCGGTCCGTTAAAGTCATAATCGAAGAAGAGACTGTTAATATAGCTAGTATTATTTTCTATAATATCTTTTGGTCTGATATTATCATGTATATCATATCCAAAGACTTGTGGATAGGTACCTACCCATAATACTGTTGACTGTAAGTTAAGAGCAGCTGCAGCATGCTGCAAGCAACTATCGATAAGTAAACGCTTTTGAGATATAGTTAATAGTAGCATTAAAGTTCTTTTATCAACCTCGTTAATTGTTTCAGTATTTGTTAGAGTATTGCACCCAGCTCTAGCAACATGTAAAATTGCAAAGTTCTTACTTAGTTCATTTGCTAATATCTGAGCCTGTGCATGTGGTATATCTCTCGTCCAGCAATACTTTTTACTCTTATCACCATACATACCGCCGTTAGTCTGCATAACAAGGATAGGTTTATCTCTTATAATATCCTCACGTACCTTTCTGAGCTCTAGAGGAGTAAAGAATAATTCCGGTACATTATTACCATCATATTTTAGATTATGCAACTCACACCACGACTTTGCAAGTTGCTGTTTATTATATAAGTGACCGGTATTAAAGTATGGCTCTCCCTTTAATACAATAGATTGACGGTCTTTAATATAATCTTTATAGAAGTAAGGTGTACTACCTGAACGATAAACACGCTCAACGTTAGGATTATTTAGATAAACTTCCGGCCACGGCGTGACTACAATAATCTTATGATCTGGGTATGTAGCTCTTATATTACGTACAACAGCTGTCGATGCGATTATCTTACCTAACCCACCTTCAGGGTTAAAAATTACATAGTTATCTTTACTTGACATATATTATTAGTTATTTGTATGTATCTGAAAATCCATATACGCTAATGAAGAAATTTTATCTATCCCGGCATAGCTCATACAGCTCTGAATACCTTGATTAATTCTATTAAAGTATTCAAGATAAGTTTCATTTCTCATATCCATATATACCGTCTGGCCTTCTACAAAACCATTATGGCCTTTATTAGTAGATGATGCACTACCATAGAATTCTTTATGCGTAGTATATATACCTGCTGTAGAGTCCCTTAATCTCTTGATAATCTTAGCTGGGCTATCTTCACATTTAACAAACTCACTACCAATCATTACCATATTAGCTCCAGCTACTAATGCTTTACATACATCGCCAACTTCTCTTATCTGCCCATCAGCGATGATTGGTATTGATACCTCATGATCTTCACCGGTAATACCTCCATGTTTTTTTGTGACATACTTAGTAAATTTCTTTCTTGCAATAGACGAGACAGTACTAAACATAGGGGTACCAACACCTGTACAGTTATACGTTGTACAGCTCTTACCCATTGACAACCCAACTTTAACTGCATCTGCTCCCCAATCATATAAGTCTTTTGCAGCTTGATAAGTACCTACATTACCAGCAATAATATTAACTCTTAATTTATTATTAATATAAGTAATCATATGCTTCACCAATATATGGTGGCCATGAGCGACGTCAATAGTAATAAAATCGACACCTATATTTCTTTTAATTATCTCATCTATAAAATTATAATCCTTTTTATTGACTCCAATAGATATTGATATGGTTCTCATATCTTCATTTTCGATCATCCAATCTAGAATATCTTCATAATCGTAGAATCTATGCAACACATAAAAGTAACCAGCCTCACTTAGCTCTTTAGCTTTTTTAAAGTCGACAGTGCATTTCATATTAGCTGGAATAGCAGCACTTTCGAATCGTCTTCCTAGAAATTCGACTGAAGCATCTAGTTTAGACCTAGATCTAACTTCAGAGTATGCCGGCTGAAGTACTATATCTTTATAACTATAAGAAGTTTTCATTATTTTATACCTTTCATATAAGCAGTTAGACAGTCATACGGGTGAAAACCAACATTTAATAATTTAACGTATTGATCACAAAATTCATCTTGCTGTTGCTTACTCTCAATATCTCTCAAAAAGGTATCGATATTACCTTGGTATTTCTTATCAACCTCTGTACGAAGCTGCTCTCGTATTTTTAAATACTTACTCATATATAGTTTATTATAATGTATAAAGTTTATATATCAAGTTCTAAAATTAAATATTAATTATGTTTACAGTTGGAATGGCCACATATGATGATTACGATGGTGTTTTTTTTACGGTCCAGGCCCTGAGATTATACCACCCTCTTGTAACGGAGATAATCATAATAGATAACAATCCAGGCTCAACTCATGGCCGTGAATGTGAGAGATTATCACAAATAAGTGACATGATCAAATATATACCGTTTAGCGAAAAAATCAGCTCATCCGTTAAAGGTGAGGTATTTAAACATTCAACCAATGAGTATGTTGTTGTTTGTGATTGCCATGTACTTTTTATCGATCGTAGCTTCGAAGCTTTGACGCAGTTTTACCTTAACGATCATAGACCGTATGATCTCGTTCAGGGACCTTTACTTTATGATAACTTATCAAATGAAAGTACTCATTTGAAAGAGGGCTGGGGTACACAATTTTTTGGAATATGGGATACAATGGAAATTAAAAATACATTTACGGAAATTCCAGCACAAGGCATGGGGGCGTTTTCATGTAAAAAGGGAGAATGGTTAGGGTTTAACGAAAGCTTTAAAGGTTTCGGCGGTGAAGAATACTATATTCATAAAAAATACAAGCAAAAGGGCGGTAGATGTATATGTGTAAAAGATTTTAAATGGATGCATAGATTTAATAGACCAAATGGTATACCTTTTCCGAATATGTTAGAGGATAGATTACATAATTACATTATCGGCAGAAAAGAATTAAATTTACCATACGATGATGTTATAGAGGAATTTAAAGAGGCTTTAGATGTTAAAGTTATAAATGACGTTGTTGAACAAATAGCCTATACTTAAATATAAATATATGGCGTGGTTATTTACAGCTAGTACGATAGTATATACTTTAACATCTGATTCTGCTTACGGTTCTCCGGATATACCTGGTGATAACCCTACTTTAGATTTAAAGTTAGGTGCAAATTATGATATAGTTTTAAGTGATACTGCTTTTAATACTGCTATAAGAAATAATGTTTCAGATACTAGTGATGTTGAAGGGGTATATAATAACGATACTACTAATGGTAAAACAGGTGAGATATTAATGTGGACGCCTAAAACAGCAGGTACATATTATTATGTAAATATAAATAACACATCAATTAACGGTCAAATTATAGTAAGCTAATGAATATTCAAGAATTAAGAGAAAAATTATCAAAGGTAGATCTACTATCAGCGTATCCGTTCATAAATGGATATGGTATTTCCACAAAAACTAATAAAAAGACAGGTAATGATGAACTGGTAGTAGAGTTTAATGTAAGTAAAAAAATAGATAAATTTAATATAAAAGGAGAATATCTATTACCGAAAAGCTTATCTGCATTCGATATAGATATAAAAACAAAAGTAACTGAGAGGTTAGTACCGTCAATTGACTGTAAATTTCAAATAGATGAAATAATTAATTATACCGGTACAGTTGCTAAACATGATGAGTTTGATAAAATGCAAAATAATTTTTTGCCTTTACTAGAAGGAGCAGAGTTATTAGGTAAAGATTCAATCATCCCTACTGCGGCGCGGTGGAACTCAACATTCAACGTTGAACCGGTTAAAAGTAATAGACAGAAGGTAAGACCGCTTTCCGGTGGATGTTCATCTATATACTACGATAACGGTACAGACGCTACTTTAGGTTTATTGGTAAGAGATACGCAAGATAGAAGTATCGTGGCTTTATCTAATAGTCATGTTTATTCAAATGTTTTATTAATCGGTGAAGAAGCGGCTATATACGGTACAGAAAATAATATGTTAGCGTTGTCAGCTAGACAGCCCGGTAATAAGGTATATAACGCTTTCGGTAATTTAAGCCCGGCTATAGATCATATTGGTATACCAAAAAGAACTAGTTATTTATCTATATTAAACGATAAAAATAATTTTGTTGATGCATGTACGGTGGAGTTATCTAGTAATTTAATAGATGAAAGTTCTAATTCTGTTATTTGGTTTAAAGAAAAAGGACCGTATCAATTTGCTACTACAGAGGAAATTTACTCTCTCATGGATCCATCATCACTAAACTATCGAAGTCCAGTTTTTAGAAGCGGTAGAACTCTCGGACCTCTCGGATACCCCGGTAACATAAGAGAGGATAAAACCATTCCAATTTCAATAACTTCTTACGTTTCAGCAATAGATTTAACACCCAGTTTAACTGCATCTGATGGAACGAATATATTTAGCGCAGGAATAAATTCTATCAAAACACGTCTTTTTAGAGCGTTCGATAATGAATATTTTACAACTTTTTATAAAAGCTCGGATAATCAAAAAGTTTATATACAAGGCAATAGACATTTCGGGTGGTTTAATAGACCGGATTACTCGACTCTAATCGGCTCGGGAAATCTTTTTCCCAGTCTAACTGGAGACTTTAAAGATGTTGAATTAGCTATTCAGGACAGTAACGGTATAAAAACTTTTTACAGGGGAGTTTATAATGCGTTTTACGTAAATGATGATAATCAAATATACTGCAGCGGGCAGAGACCTAATTACGGTATTACTAATGTAATACCTATATCAGCTGATCCATATTTCAGTCACCTCGAAAATGTTAGTAATAATAGAGGTGAGGTTTATCTTGACCCGTGGACGGAAATGGTTTTAAATAATACTGATATAACAGCACCGGGTATTAAAAAAATCTTTTTAGGTTCTGGGAGAAATTATATCTTAACAAACAACGATAAACTCTTTGTTAAAGGTTGGAATGCAGAGCCACCCGGTAATAGCTCTAGTTTACCTGGTTATGAGTATAACTCTCTCGGGCATGGTAATAGCACTCAAATATTTACATCATTCACTCAAGTCCCGGGTGAGTGGCTGGATTTTGCAGATTTTGGAACTGTAATTCTTGCTATTTCGAGTGACAACAGGTTATGTGCTGCTTTTAACCATACAACTAATATAGGAAGTTCACTTGGAACAAGTACTGATATATTAAACGATCCTTTAAGTAGTTATAATTCCTTTGGAAGTAATGCTGATGGCGGTTTAGTAGATGATTACACCACCGTTACACATAAAGCATCTGCTTACACAACTGGGTTTATTTTTAGTAGATATCTTTTCCATGCGTCGTATAATTTAACTGATAATATTATACCTATAACCATTGACAATAATGAGGTTTTTGTTAAAAAAATTATAACTATAGATGATAAATTAGGTAGACCTCAATTAATAGATGGATGCAATGCAATAAACTTAGTTACAACGGATGACAAGTTAATTAATTTATACGGTAAACGGAGTATCGGTGACGGGACCAATAATGCAGTATATATAAAACATAACAATCAACCCGTTATATGGGATAGTACATGTAAAAAACTTGGAGATAATCCATCCAGCTATACAAATACTGCTTTTATATCAGGTGGAAATATATTCATGTATGGTAGGAATATAAAAATAGACAGTATCCCCGGGCGAGATGATGGGCGTTATATGGAAGGGTTTGGTAGGGATACTACATACCCGTTATTACCTATTCTCGATAAATGGGGTACAACAGAATGTAACGGTACTAGTGCCTTTAAGTATGATAATTTTCCTAATTTTGATAGTATTGCCGGTCATTTCGGTGCAATAAATGTTGGAGATGATTCACCTGGGTATAATGCTGTATTATATTTTTCTAACAGTAACGGTGTTTCTGCTATTGGATCAAATTACAACGGTGTTTTTGGTGATACGGGTTACTATAAGGATAAATTAATAGTAAATAGTGTCGATACGACATCAAACGTTAATTTTGGCTTACCAGCACCGATTTTCTTTAAAAATCTATTTACCATCCAGTCAAAGGAAAAAATATTTTCAGTGGCAGAGGGTGGAGATTCTGGTACAGCAGTCTTTGCGCAGCTTAGCTCTACCGTACCAGCAGCGAGCGCATGGAAATGTATAGGTTTACTTTTTGCTGGCGCACCAACCCCTGCAAATGATGCGGAAGGAGCCTGTGTAACGATAGAAAACATAGTAAACGAACTAGATATTGAACCATGGGAAGGAGACATTTAAATGAAAAGAAGAACTGATATAATTTCTCTAGATAATCAGGCATTAAATGTTTATAAAGTTACTCTTTCAGGTAGAGAATATACCGCGGTAGGTGTTTCTGATGATCATACCACAGTAAACGCTAATACGCCAGATAGAAACTATCAACCACCGGTCTCGGATGTAACAACGACTACTACAACGACTACTACAACGACTACTACAACCACCACAACTACAACTCCAAATCCGTTCTTAACCACTACGACAACCACAACACTACCTCCGCAGCCGTCTCTAACCACTACAACAACTACAACTACCCCGGCACCTGGGAGTTTACCGAGCTTAGACTCACCTACAGGGTTAGATACAGGTAGGTTTTTAAGCAACGTTGTATATAATCAACCGTTCGATCCAAGAGATGATATAACTGTATCATTTTTATACTCGAGCCCGTCAATTGATACAGGAGATAATTTGTTGCTCGAAGGCGGGGAATTTGACCAGGCGCTATTTGAACTTGAAACTTCGGGAGATTTTCTTATACTTAATTCAGGAGAAACTAGTTTTAACGGATTAGGTGTATTTCTAATAGATGGTGGTATTAATACATTAACAGGCGGGGGAGCTGGCTCAGTAGATGTTACTCTATCTTCATATGACCCCGGTATTGGAATGGTTACTGATACAACAACTACAGCTAGTAGTGCTATATCCGGATTTATAGCGGCTGTTGCTTTAGACCAATCCGGTGCTTTCGGCAAACAAGGCAGCCTCGAGCAGTTTACAACCGGTACAACGTTATATCACCCTGGTAATATAGTCGCGAGAACCTTTAATTCCGAAACTTCAACATTTCCTTTTAAAGGTTCGGAGACTCCTTCAGCTCCTACAGTTGTTGAAGAATCTTTTAATATCTTTAGAGTAGGATTTAAGAGAAGATTGCAGGATATTGTTTTTTATAAAAAGGAAGGTAATATTTACAAGTCTGACGTTTCATTCACTACAGATATCGCTCTCTCATCGATACCGGAATCTGTTAAGATAGGCTTTACATACAGCGGTACAAAACCTGCTGACTTAAAGAATATAGCTGTTAACGGTATGAGGTTAGGAGATATACAATCGGCACCACCACAACCGGCACCGCCATTACCTGAGTCAATATATATAGGTTTAGAGAATTATAATATATTAGGTAATGAATCTAGTATAGGTTTAGGCACGGAAGATCAACCTTAAATTTAGGCAGGTTATAATAATGGTATTATATAACAGCTAATATAAATAATTATATGCCGAACTTTAAGTTAACAGAGTTAAATAATATCACAGAATCTAAGGCGAGTGATATTATATATATTGTACAGGATAATATATCTAATAGTATTACTATAGAATCGCTTGTTAGTAACTTGCCTTCGGATATTAATACCATCGGTGAATATCTATCTGGTACTGAAACATTAGCTACAGAATTAGGATCTTTCTTTGCAGCTAAAGATACTATACAATACGAAGAATTACAACTTACTGTAGGTAATGAATCATTTGACCCTACTAATTATGGCAATTATACAGTAGCTTTATCTACAGGTGTATCGAGAATTATTGTACCGGTACCTACAGGTTTACCAGATGGATTTGCAATTAAACTTATACAAACAGGTACACAGCAGATAGTATTAAGTGCCGCTAGCGGTGTAACTATTGATAGCTCAAATTCATCTCTCTCATCAGGCGATCAGTATGAGACGATGGAGTTATATAAACAGCCTATTGGAAATGATAGATTTTTATTAGGTAAATATGAAGGTAGTGGCTCAACTGGGGGCTCATCTACTAGTGGTACTGGACCTGCTGGACCTGCTGGACCTGCTGGACCTGCTGGTGCTACTGGACCTGCTGGTGCTACTGGACCTGCCGGTGCTACTGGTCCTGCTGGTGCAGCCGGCGCTGACGGCGCTGACGGCGCTGACGGTGCTGACGGTGCTGACGGTGCTACTGGACCTGCTGGTGCTACTGGACCTGCTGGTGCTACTGGACCTGCTG
>Ga0181380_1000473_pt1 | contig 17999 bp, 25 predicted proteins | sample 3SPOviralmetaG_FD_130116 | JGI IMG/M metagenome (GOLD analysis project Ga0181380, IMG submission 130116) | Marine viral communities from the oligotrophic San Pedro Time Series (SPOT) site, San Pedro Channel, CA, USA - 3 SPOT_SRF_2009-08-19 | ecosystem: Environmental > Aquatic > Marine > Strait... | reverse complement strand
ATTAACGATAAACATTTAGAAGTTATTATTAAACAAATGACAACAAAAGTTTTAATCACTTATGAGGGAAATACTTCACTCTTACGCCGTGAGATTATTGATTTATATCACATTTATGATATTAATCAAATTGTTCAAAAACATAGTAAGCAAGTAGCTTGTTATGTTCCATTATTATTAGGTATTACTAAAGCTGCTCTGAATAATCCTAGTTTTATTTCCGCAGCTAGTTTTCAAGAAACGACAAGAGTTTTAACAAAGGCAGCTATTGAAGGTCAAATAGATTGGTTACGTGGGTTAAAAGAAAATGTTATTCTAGGAAATTTAATTCCATCTGGTACAGGTTTTCAAAATTATCAAAATTGCTTTAAGAAAAATTTATCAGTTCTACCAAAAGTTCAAACAATTTTTAATGTTGTTTGTTAAGACTAAACAAAATCTGGACAAGTTTAACAATTTCTGCTACTATTAAAATTATATGTTTATACATTATAATTAATTAAGTAAGCTAAAAGTTTATGTCAAATATCAATTTATCTCAATTACTAGAAGCTGGAGTTCATTTTGGCCATAAAGCCTATCGCTGGAACCCAAAAATGTTTCCTTATATTTATAGTGAAATTAATAATATTCATATTTTAGATTTAGTTCAATCAGCATCCTTATTAAAAGAAGCAAATAAATATGTGCAATTAGCGGCTCAAGATAATAAATCTTTTTTATTTGTTGGGACAAAAAAACAGGCAGCTAGTTTAATTGCTCAAGAGGCAAAACGTTGTGAGTCGTATTATGTAAATTACCGTTGGTTAGGAGGGATGCTAACAAATTGGAGTACATTAAAGGAACGAATTGCGTACTTAAAAGATCTTGAAAAACAAGAAGCCGAACATACATTTGAACTTTTAACAAAAAAAGAAGCAGTATTACGTCGAAAAGAATTAAAAAAATTACGTCAGCATTTAGATGGAATTAAATCTATGGAAACATTACCAGATATTGTTATACTTATTGATCAAAAACGAGAGATGACTGCCCTTAAAGAATGTCGAAACTTAAATATTCCAATTGTTTCTATTTTAGATACTAACTGTGATCCTGATCTAATTGACGTTCCTATTCCAGGTAATGATGACGCTGTTAGGTCTATAAAATTGATTTTAAAATCTTTAACAGATAGTATTATTATAGGAAAATCTAATACAAATTCTTAATTAAGAATTATATTGTTCACGCTTCTAGAAAATGAAAGCAATAATTAATAATTTAAGTTGGGAAATTATATCTAATTAGCCTGAGTTTCATCTTCTAATAAATCCTTATTGTTACAATACGAAGATTTTTCAATTTCATATCAATCGGCATATTATAATGAGGTGTTTTTATTATCTTAGAAATTATAGTTTCAACTATAATTTCTAAGTTTTTAAATTGATGAGGCAATCCCATCAGCTGCAGCAATTAAAAAAACTAACGCTACCCAAGCTTGAAATCCTTTTATAAAATTATCTTTTGAACTTTCCCATTCACCTGGTGTTGCTAATGCTACTGGAACTGTTATAACTAAACCTAATGAAACTAAAACTAATAAAGCTGTTAACGCAGTTATCATAGTGATTTTTATAAAATTTTTGTGTTGATGATCAAACTAACTTAAAGATATCAGAGATTACCCTTTTTTAATGCTAATAAAACAATTACTGACACACCCGAAAGCATGATCATACCTGTCGCTATTAGTTGTCCTAAAACTTGCCAATTAACCATTTGTTTACATCCTTATTTATCAATTTTTAAGTAATAAAATAACCTATAATGTTATTTTACATTCTACTTTAAAACTAAGAAAATAAAAATATTATTTTAATTAATATTTTAAAGTCAATTTCCTTGAAATTATTAATTGAAATTTATTTTGAACGCTTAAAAAATGTAATAAATAAAAATTATTAGTTAAAAATACTTTAATATCTTCATTTACTCATGCTAATATCTGACTAAGGGTTGCTAACTCAATGGTAGAGTAGTCGGCTTTTAACCGATTAGTTCTGGGTTCAAGTCCCAGGTAACCCATGTTAGAAAATAAAAATTGTTAATATTTCTGATTGTGTCATTCTTCATGAAAAAATAGTGAATAAATAAGTACGTAACTATATTCTTTTGTTACGGGCTATAAGTATCAAATATTTGAACCAATTTACTTTAATTTTTTCATATCCTTTAAACATAAATCTTTTCATAGTATTTTTTTTCGAATTGGTCTTAGCTGAATAGCCAACTAATCTAAGTATGAATGTTGTATGTAGATTTTTTAGAATCTTTACAAAGTTTACCTCCAATTCGCCAATATTTTTCAGATAGGGATTTTCGAAGTGCTTTTATTTTTCCTTATTTGGAAGTGAGGAGAAAAAAACGTTGGTGTTTAGAATTGGCGGTTTCCGAAAGACTTTATTTCTATCAATATCCATTTAGTTTTCCAAAAAAAAATTTTTAATTTGTGCTCAAAAATATCACTTAAGAGTTAAGCTTTTCTTTTTACAATCATTTCCGATAAGTAGTTTAAAGAAAGAATTTTATATTCAAGAGTTTTTAAAACGATTTAATCTTTCTAATAAGAAACAAAAGAAACAAACACAAATTAAACAGATGATCATTGAAGCAATTTCTGAGCAAATAAAAAGTCAATTAATAAAACCACAGTTTAAAATAATTCAAAAAGATGGATCCATTAGAAAAATTAATAAACTTCACACTCAAGATAAAGTTATTTATTTCTATGAAAATATCGATTATAAATCTTTATTTAAACAAAAGTAAATATCGTATTTAAACTCTATAGTTTGATAAAAGTGAATCTTGTTAAACTAACCGGTCTCATTTTTAGTGAAAAACTCAATTTTAGAGTTCACTCTTTGGTGATGTAAGCTTGGATTTGTAGGGAATAAACAAGAAAAAACACAAACTTTCTTATAGGTGTAAAAGTGATCCATCTGATAGACACTTTTTACACTTATAAGAAAGTTTGTGTTTTTTAACGGTTGATTAATTCATTAAATCAGCAATAGCAGTCACGTTTGTTATGTTACCACTCGTTACATTTCCCATTTGTAAAGTGTATTTACCCAAGCGATTAAGCGCTCGAGCACCAAATGATCCTATAAGACCCGTTAAAGGTATTCCCAGAAATGATGTTGCTAACGCAGTCCCAGAGGACGCAGCTCCTGCCACCCCAAAAAGACAACTTGCCCCAAAACAAACTTTTGAAACTGGATTTGGCGAGCAATAAAAGTTAACTGCAGCTCGACCTGCAGTACATGTACTATCAGTAAGAATCGCAACGTTACCAATAACGGGTACGCTATCTGTAATTCGAGTTGACGATTCTATAAAAATTGTTGCTGGAGTCGGAAATACATCTACCATAATAAAATAAAAAGTTGAAGTTAAATAATATATATAACTATATTAATAGATTTTTAAAAAGTCAAGGCAAAAGGTATCGTTTTCGAATTGGATATATTACACAGTTATGGAAAGATTCCAAAGATATCGAGTTTGTCAAACAAACCATTGGTCATTGAAAATTAGATACTACTTTGGCCTACGTTCATAAATTCTCTGACCAAGAAAGACAGGATCGAGGATCGAATTGCTAATATCTAGATCTTTAGTTAGTAAGTTAAATGTTTTATGAGAGGCCGAAAATATTCGATTTAAGGGCACTTGATAAGTTGAGTAAAAATCTTATACTTATAGAATGGCTTTTAAGGGATTTTATTTTTTAAAAATTTTTTCGACGTCGTCTAATGGATCAGGATTTTTTGAAAATAAATCAAATCCTTCACCCTCTATCACAACCGGTCTCTCAAATATTTCAATTTCTAATATATTAATTGGAGTTGAAGCACAAAGTTCTTTTACATCAAGGCTACCAAAACAAGCTAAATGACAAATTTTAGCACATTTAACTATTTTAGTAGATTTTGTGATTAATATAGTTAAGAAATGAGAATTGTGGAATAGGCAAAAAACTTTATTTAGAAATGTAAAAGAACTTAGAGACAATGAAGGAGGTAGAGTATATTATTGTAAGGCTGATGGAAAATCGAAATTTTAGCAAAATCGGATAAAGTTAAACGTAACCAAGAAAAAGTAATCAATATCCTTAAAGATCTATACTAATAAAAAAATTTTAATAAATTTATGAAAGTAAAAGAAATTAGTTTTCCAATTCCGCTGAAAGATGTTGAAGATATTTATAATGATAATACTGACGTTTTTGTAGATTTAGAAAATGTTCGCAATTATACAGTAATCGTAGGGACTTATCAAAATGTTCTATCTTTGTTGAATTAAGAAAATAGTAACTTTTTACCCCCTGGTGAACCTATGATTATGGTTCGTAAATTAACGATGGAGGTTATTGAAGAGGCAATTCAAGCCTATGTAACACATAAAGAGGCCTATTGGTTAAGATTGTATCATTTTTCATTATTCATTGAACCTAGCATGTTTGGTAAATTAGAAAAAGCCGAAGATGCGGGATTCATTGAATTAGACGAATTAGACAATGAATGTAAAAATCTTTAACTTTCTGAAAAAAATTTAGAAATTAATTATTCTAAATTTTTTTCAGAAAGTTAAAGATTTTTCTCTCATTTTTGGATTATGCATTTTTAAAAGAAATGTCTCGCGGGTATCAAACACATTGGGTCTTTCTTCCAGTCTTTGACAATCTGTGTAAAATCCCGTTCCCCGGAAATATACAATGGCATCTTTTTCTTCTGTCGAGAAAAATTGTTCTGAAGAAGAGACTCCTATAGGACTCATTTTTAATTTCTTTTGTGCCGACTCATAAAGCTCTCGTTGTTTTTGTTCGTATTCTATTCGTCTTTCCCAGTCCGGAAAACCTTTTGAAGAATCCGATGAAAATTAGCATCGAAATTTTTTGGTTTTTTTTATTGAAATTGGATGCTCCCCCGCGTACACTTATAATTTTTTGTGATTGTGAATCAAAATTAATATCTTCAAATGAAACAAATGGGACTGGGTTTGAAACCCATAAGTATATTAAGAAACTATTCAGTACCCTCTATAGAGCATAGTAGCACACAATAAGATAAGAATCAATAGCTAAATTTAAATAGAAATATTTCCATTTTACCTTGACATTTTAAATTTAATTATTTAAGTTTAATTATTTAAACAATTAAATTAAAGAGTTTGTTATGGCATTTATTCTATATAAACCGGAACATCCTAGGTTTGCTTTTCGTAATTTGAATTCAACACAATACAAAACATATGCCCATCAGTATTCTAAAGCTAAAGCTGGCGGAATACGTTGTGTTTATGGTTGGATGAGTGGTGCCGGGATACTGGGGATAGCTACTGATGTTGGTAAAGGTATCGTTATTGATTATGGTAAACGTAAATTCGCTGCCGTTTGTATTAATACAGGTGCGTATATTCTTTCACCTGCTGTAGTTGTGTTTACTAATGCATCAAAAATTGTAAATATTGCAAAAAGCGTCCATAGCAGCGCTGCATTCTGTTTTGAGTGTATGGAAGACTCAACAAATTTAGCTTTTTTACCAATAGACCTAGCTTTATTTGGTCAACCAATTCCAATCGGTGCTTCAAATCGTTTCAATTTGTTTGGTAATCATACTGATTTCTTGGATATTTAATTTTGTAATATTGTATTCAGTATAATATTAAATCAATATTTGGTTGGTCAGGAAGTTGCTTGGAAACCGTTCGCATAACCTTATTAACGCCTTTGGTAATTCCTTCGCGGCGTAATTTTTGATAATGGTTGGCTTCCGATGTAAAAATATAAGCATCTGGTTCTTTGATTAAAAGAATAAATTGAAAATCTTTTTTTCGATCTTGAATAATTTTCTTACCTTCCTTGGTAAGAAATACCTTATGACTGCTAGACCCGTGTTTGGAGCGATCAATGGCAATCCAAGATTCTTGAGTTAGTGTTTTCAGTTGAGATACACCACCCAAAATAAGCAGGTTTTAATGCTATAAATAAAAGATAAAAGAATTAAGTTGGAAAATATGATGGAACAGACCAGTTAAATATTCAGAATATTCCCGAAGTTTTCACTGTTTATGAAAGGTTTAATTTACAGTTTCATGTATTGACTTGTGTACTTATTTTTTGCTTTAATTTTATTTAGAGTTGGGTTATCAACTAGTGATTAGGCATCACTTTAAAACCTCGCCTAAAAGGTTCGATTACCGAACTTTAACTACCAATTAAGGGTAGTTAAAAGTAAAGTTTCATATATATCTTATCAAAAACTAAAAATTGTGACAAAAGATAATAAAACATGCCTAACTCGTGGGAATTGACCTTTAAATATTAAATTAATCAAATGAAAAACGCTATGGTATTTGGATCAAAAATTGTTGGTGCCACTTACGATATTCTTCGTGGAGCAAATGCAACTGTCTGGGGTGGTGTCGAAGGAGCAGAGAAAGTTGGGAAAATAGTTAAAACAGGTATCTCTGGAGCTGATGTTGTAATAGGAACAAGTCATGCGCTTGAGGATTTTGGCTGTAATGATGTCGTCTGCGGTACTATTGACGTGGTAGGAAGTGTTTCAAGTGCAGTCGGTTTAGTATTAGGTAATATTCCGGCCACTAAACACTTAACTGTTATAACTGGTTCTGTGACTGTTGGATGTCGCTCTGTTAGATATTATTGCAAAAAATATGGTACATTTTGGGGATGTACTGTTGCTGCAAGCCAAGGTGTTAAAGAAGCGATAAAATTTACTGTTAAACAGTAAATTTAGCTTCAAACCTGTAAAAATCGGCCAAAGGAATGAATAACCTTAAATATTAAATATAAGGCTTTTTAAGGGCCTTCTGGAGGTATCTCATAATCGGTCGATACGTTTCTGTCTCTTTCTTGATTAGATAATTTGTTAACGTAGGCAGAAGTAGTATCTAATTTTTGATGACCAATCGATTGTTTGACAAACTCAATGTCTTTGGAATCTTTTCACAACCGAGTCATATAGCTAATTCGAAAACTGTTACTGGTAACATTTGGTTGGCCAGGAAGTTGCTTGGAAACCGATCGCATAACCTTATAATTTTAAACACATTAACATTATGTAAAAAAAAATTTTAATTACTCTTTCAGCTACAATTCTTGGAATTGGTTTAGGATGTACACCTTTAAAAAACTATAAAATATTCAATATGATTATGGAATTTCTTGGTTCGGGAGGTCTTTTTTAAATGATGCTTCCCTCTCAATTATTTAAACAAACTCTGGTAGTCGGTTCTATTCATGGTTTCTATAGAACCACAAGTAAAGTTTACGATTTCACTTCACCTGGAGGTGCCGTTAAAGAAACGGTGAAAGGACTGGTACTTGATTGTACACCTCCCACTATCAAGTACCCAGTGCTCTGTGCCTCGTTATTAACAACAGGTGCTGCTTGTGTAGTCACGGATAGTAATCCCTTAGCAATTTCTTGTTTTATTAATACAGGACGTCTAAGAGTAGAGGCCTAATAACCCTCAAATAATTATAGAATTCCTAGATTTTAACATAATTTAGGAATTCATTTTTATTTCTAAAGAAAATTATTTTATCTTTCACCTTCAATAAAATATGTACCTAAAACCAATTTAAAGTTTCTTTTAGACAGCACGAATATAATCCCGAAGACAAAAGTTCTATTAAATATTTTTAAGGAAAATAGATAGGAAAACTAGTTAAATCTATTTATATCAATACCTTACGAAGCTGTTAAATTAGTAATGCTTATTTCATAAGAGCATTAACGGCACCCAAAATTAATATTTAATACTGTATAATAATTATAAAAGAAAAAATATAAGTTTGAACATAATGGAAATTGAATTATTATATTAAATTAATTTTCAAAATCTATAAAAAAAACTTATAATGATAGCTTGAAAACTCATAATTAAAAGAAACTATTCATTATAACTTCTTTATTTTTTTTGAGAGTTTCAGAAATTTTGTCTCCCAACAAGGAGAAAATGAATGGCAATAAGCTCAACAGACCGTCGCTCAAAAAATGTACAAATTTTTGTTGAAAAAGATGCAGTTGAAACGAGTTTTGAAAAATGGGCACAACCAGGTCATTTTTCAAGAACGTTAGCAAAAGGACCAAAAACGACTACATGGATTTGGAACTTACACGCAGATGCTCATGATTTTGATAGTCAAACTAGTTCGTTAGAAGAAGTTTCACGTAAAATTTTTAGTGCGCACTTCGGTCAGCTATCAGTAATTTTTTTATGGATCAGTGGCATGCATTTCCATGGGGCCTATTTTTCTAACTACTCAGCTTGGTTAACGGATCCAGTTAACATTAAACAAAGTTCTCAAGTTGTATGGCCAATTGTTGGTCAAGAAATTTTAAATGGAGATGTGGGAGGAAACTTCCAAGGTATTCAAACAACTTCTGGTTGGTTCCAAATGTGGCGCGCTGAAGGTATTACTAGCGAAGTTGAATTATACTGGATTGCTATTGGCGGTTTAGCCATGTCAGCTATTATGTTATTCGCTGGTTGGTTCCATTATCATAAAGCAGCACCGAAACTAGAATGGTTCCAAAATGTTGAATCAATGATGAATCACCATTTAGCTGGTTTATTAGGATTAGGCTGTTTATCTTGGTCAGGTCATCAAATACATATTGCATTACCAATTAACAAATTATTAGATGCCGGTGTAGCTCCTCAAGAGATTCCATTGCCACATGAATTTTTAATTAACCGTGAGTTAATGAGTCAATTATACCCAAGTTTCTCAAAAGGTCTAGCTCCATTCTTCAGTGGACAATGGGGGGAATACTCGGATTTCTTAACTTTTAAAGGTGGTTTAAACCCGGTTACTGGAGGTTTATGGTTAAGTGATACAGCTCATCATCATTTAGCATTATCAGTTCTATTCATTTTTGCTGGTCATATGTACCGTACAAATTGGGGTATTGGTCATAGTATGAAAGAAATTTTAGAAGCTCATAAAGGTGACCCATTCTGGGGAGAAGGTCATAATGGTTTATATGAAACTTTAACAACATCATGGCATGCCCAGTTAGCGATTAACTTAGCTATGGTAGGTTCTTTAAGTATTATTGTTGCACATCATATGTACGCAATGCCTCCTTACCCCTATATTGCTATAGATTACGCAACACAGCTTTCTTTATTTACACACCATATGTGGATCGGTGGTTTCTGTGTAGTTGGGGGGGCAACACATGGAGCAATTTTCATGGTTCGTGATTATAGACCAGCTAACAATTATAATAACTTATTAGATCGAGTTTTACGACACCGGGATTCAATTATTTCTCACTTAAATTGGGTTTGTATTTTCCTAGGTACCCATGCATTTGGTTTCTATATCCATAACGATACAATGCGAGCATTAGGACGTCCACAAGATATGTTCTCAGATAAAGCAATTCAATTACAACCAATTTTTGCACAGTGGATTCAGAATATTCACTTATTGGCTCCAGGGACAACAGCTCCAAATGCTTTAGCAACCACAAGTTACGCGTTTGGTGGTGAAGTTGTTGAAGTTGGTGGTAGAATTGCTATGATGCCTATTCAATTAGGTACAGCAGATTTTATGGTTCATCATATTCATGCATTTACAATTCATGTAACAGTACTAATTTTATTCAAAGGTGTACTATATGCTCGTAGTTCAAAGTTAATTCCAGATAAAGCAAATTTAGGCTTCTGTTTCCCTTGTGATGGTCCAGGCCGCGGTGGAACATGTCAAAGCTCAAGTTGGGATCACGTTTTCTTAGGATTATTCTGGATGTATAATTCACTTTCTGTGGTGATTTTCCACTTTAGTTGGAAAATGCAATCAGATGTTTGGGGTACTGTTGCACCCGATGGCAGTATTTCACACATTACAGGTGGTAATTTTGCAAAAAGTGCCATTACAATTAATGGTTGGTTACGAGATTTCTTATGGTCTCAAGCTTCACAGGTAATTCAATCATATGGCTCAGCTTCCTCAGCATATGGGCTTATTTTCTTAGGTGCACACTTCATTTGGGCCTTTAGTTTAATGTTCTTATTTAGTGGTCGTGGCTATTGGCAAGAGTTAATTGAATCTATTGTTTGGGCACATAATAAATTAAACTTTGCTCCAACAATCCAACCTCGTGCTTTAAGCATTACACAAGGTCGTCTTGTTGGTTTATCACACTATCTATTAGGTGGTATCGGTACTACATGGTCATTCTTCCTAGCCCGTGCAGTTTCGATTAGCTAAGTAAATTAAATTCATTTTTCTAATCAACTTTGACACCGTGCATAAATCATTTTTTTATTCATAACTAAAACTTATATAAAAAGGCATTTAACAATTATGGCAACTAAGTTTCCAAAGTTTAGCCAAGCCCTTGCACAAGATCCAGCAACGCGAAGAATTTGGTATGGTATTGCTACCGCTCATGATTTAGAAGCACATGATGGTATGACTGAAGAAAACTTGTATCAAAAAATTTTTGCTTCCCATTTTGGTCATTTGGCTATCATTTTCTTATGGACCGCAGGGAATTTATTTCACGTCGCTTGGCAAGGAAATTTTGAAAAATGGGTTAGTAATCCATTAAAAGTAAAACCAATTGCTCATTCAATTTGGGATCCTCATTTCGGTGAAGCAGCAATTAAAGCATTTAGTAAAGGTAACACATATCCAGTTAATATTGCCTTATCAGGTGTATATCACTGGTGGTATACAATTGGATTTAGAACAAACCAAGAATTATACCTAGCCTCAATTGGTTTATTATTATTCTCATCAGTATTATTATTTGCTGGTTGGTTACATTTACAACCAAAATTTCGACCAAGTTTATCATGGTTTAAAAACAATGAGTCTCGTTTAAACCATCATTTGTCTGGTTTATTAGGTGTAAGTTCATTAGCTTGGACTGGCCACCTTGTTCACGTAGCGATTCCTGCTTCACGTGGGATTCATGTAGGTTGGGATAATTTCCTAACAACGCCTCCACACCCGGCTGGTTTAGCTCCATTCTATAGTGGAAACTGGACGGTTTATGCAGCAAATCCTGACAGTGCAACTCATGTTTACGGCACATCAGAAGGAGCTGGCACAGCAATTTTAACATTTTTAGGCGGTTTTCACCCTCAAACTCAATCTTTATGGTTAAGTGATATGGCTCATCATCACCTAGCGATTGCAGTTGTTTTTATTGTGGCAGGTCATATGTATCGAACAAACTTTGGTATTGGTCACAGTATGAAAGAAATCTTAGATGCTCATCGTTCACCAGAAGGTCGTTTAGGCGCTGGACATATAGGGTTATTTGAAACAATTACAAATTCTTTACATATGCAATTAGGTTTAGCATTAGCATGTTTAGGCGTTGCTACTTCTCTAACAGCACAGCATATGTATGCTATTACACCTTATGCATTTTTATCAAAAGACTTTGTAACGGAAGCTGCCTTATATACACACCATCAGTATATTGCAGGTTTCTTAATGGTTGGGGCTTTTGCGCATGGTGCGATTTTCTTTGTCCGTGACTATGATCCGGAATTAAATAAAGATAACGTTTTATACCGAATGTTAGAACATAAAGAAGCTATCATTTCTCACTTAAGTTGGGCTTCATTATTCTTAGGTTTCCATACCTTAGGATTATATATTCACAACGATACGGTAGTTGCATTTGGACAACCAGAAAAACAAATTTTATTTGAACCATTATTTGCTGAATATATTCAAGCAGCTTCTGGGAAAGCTGTTTATGAGTTTAATGTTTTACTATCATCTTCAGCTAGTCCAGCTACCGTAGCGGGTAATCAAATCTGGTTACCAGGTTGGTTAGAAGCAATTAATGATAATAAAAATGATTTATTCTTAAAAATTGGTCCTGGGGATTTCTTAGTTCACCATGCAATTGCATTAGGTTTACATACTACAACTTTAATTCTTGTGAAAGGCGCTTTAGATGCACGAGGTTCAAAATTAATGCCTGATAAAAAAGATTTTGGTTATAGTTTCCCATGTGATGGTCCGGGTCGTGGTGGTACATGTGATATTTCAGCTTGGGATGCTTTCTATTTAGCAGTTTTCTGGATGTTAAATACAATTGGCTGGACAACATTCTATTGGCACTGGAAACATATGACAATTTGGGGTGGTAACCCAGGTCAATTTGATGAATCATCAAATTATATAATGGGTTGGTTACGTGATTATTTATGGTTAAATTCGTCACCATTAATTAATGGCTATAACCCATTTGGTATGAATAATTTATCAGTATGGTCTTGGATGTTCTTATTTGCTCACTTAGTTTGGGCAACAGGCTTTATGTTCTTAATTTCATGGCGTGGTTACTGGCAAGAATTAATTGAAACGCTAGTATGGGCTCATGAGCGAACACCATTAGCAAACTTAGTTCGTTGGAGAGATAAACCCGTTGCACTTTCAATTGTTCAAGCACGTTTGGTTGGTTTAGTTCACTTCTCTGTTGGTTATATTTTAACTTACGCAGCATTTGTTATTGCTTCAACAACAGGTAAGTATGGTTAATTATTTTTTCAATTAATCAATTAGGAAGTACTATTAGCTTTGAGAACTTGCACATTTAAGTTATATACTTGTATACAATTGTTGTAGGGACAAGATTAGTGGCTACCTAAAAACTCTATGCACGTTAAGAAACATTAACTTGCATAGAGTTTATAATAGAAATATATATAGCTAGATAGAAAGATTCAACTGAAATATCTCAACATGTTTAAAATGTCAATCAAAGGCGTTTCTATTTAATCACAGAAAAATGATAAGCTAAAAAAATATTTTTTTAAAATAAAAACCATATCAATGTATAGCTTTTTTTTCACTCTGATTTTAATTTATCAGGTTAATAACTTATTTTTTAATTACTCATTCAAGAGTAGCTAGGAAGGTCTACGATAACCACTTAATTATTTTACCCTTGATAGCTTTGACCAGAGAATTGTTATTTAGTGAAATATAGTTATGAATCTCTTTGAGAGTGTAGCCCGGTCCAGTTTTGAAAGTTTGAGTCATATTAAGTAGTACAGGAATCCCAAAAACTTTTTGGATTACAGGATTCCCATATGAATTCCACATGATTTCAACACCTTTCATTGGAAGTGCTAGAGTATCACCTGTAGTAACGAGAGCTTTTCCGATTCCATTATTTCCAGCAATTGCTCCGCACCCATAAAAGAACATAGCGCCAGTAGTTGGAATTGCGACTGCAAGGTAAGGTTGAGCTTTCAAGATTTGTAAACCGCTGACTCCAGCTAACTTTGCAAGTGCAAGAGTCTGGGCGACTAACCCAGCACTGCCTGCCGATTGAAGATATGAACCAACTTTATATACAACCCCTTGGACTCCTCCGGCTTGAACAATAACATTTTTGTCACGAAAGAACTTCTGAGCTTGGTCCATTGCAGATGCTTCAGTCACTCCTAAGTCAGAGGAAAGATTACTAATAATTATATCCGATTTAGAGACAAGGCTACAAAAGCCATTATAGTCAAGCACGATAGTTTGTGTTTGGGGCATGACCTGAAAGGTTCCACAAAGTTGTGAAATTTGATCGCAAAATTGATAACTAAATTCATCGCCTAATTTTAACTTAGTGGGTTCTATAACAATTGGTAACATTGGTAAAGATGATGCCTGAGTTAAGTTTAACTTTGAATTTTCTATAACAGGATCTAGAGAAAATATTATAAATTTTTCATCCTGATCTAAATCATCATTTCCATAAAAAAACGGGTAGCCTACCATTTATTTACTCCTTTGTTGGTTTACTTTTTCTTTTTCCTTTACAAGTGTGCCGTATCTACAATAAACTTGTCGACTAAGTATTAAATTAACATAAGTGACTACCATAACATCACTTTTAAACATATTCACAGCTGTTTGAGAAGCCAACATTTAACTCTAGATACTCCTCATGAGTAATTTTTACATCAACGATATTAAAAAGCTGGCGTTTCTCTTCTTTAGTTAAACTACTAAACTCTTGGTATGGCATAGTAGACGGGCGCATAATTTCTTTCTTTTTAGAAGTTATTATATCTTTAATAGTATAAAAAGATTTGACCATTTCTATAGGTAATCCTTACAACTTGTTCACAGATTTGATCAGCGAGAAATATTTTGATTTAATTAAATTATGATTATTTCAAAATCAATTTTGTTTGACAGTTTTTTTAAAGAGTGAATCTATCAAAATATTATATTTTCAAGATTGATGTCAAAATTCTTTAATGAAAATTCGAGGCTACATTAGTATTCTTCTTATATTGATTTTTAAGTCGAAATATAGTATCGTAATTAATTAACAAGATTTAAGTTCTTTGATTAGTAACGTCGATTAATAAAACTAATTTATGTCACATATTTTAAAATTTTTACCTCTCTTAATTAATATTGATTCGCCAACTCTAATAAATTGGGTTAACCTAACAAATTCTTTCAATTCTCAAATTATTACATCAATCAATCTATCTGTAGACACAATTTATTTGATAATGGAAGAATTATTGGAAAAAATACAAGATGGATTCACGTTAAATGATATAGAAAATACTCTATGTCTTATTCTTTTTATTCGTTTTATAATACTTAGTTTAAGATATAATTTGAAAACATCATTTTATATCACTTGTATTGGACTTGTTGCTGGATATTTATGGTATAAGCATTTAATTGATCTTATTTCAATGTATCAGAGTGTATTATTACAGCTTCCATTTGTAAATAAACTTGGAATAGATGTTGTTCAATTGCGTTCACTTAATCAAGGAATATTAGCCACAGATTTAAATTTCCAAGAAAACGTCAACTGGTATAATCCAGGTCAAATTTTATATTATGCTTTCAAAGATGGCATTCAAAATACTGATGCAGAAGCCGGTCTCCAATATTATATTGATCCCATTTCAATGTTTGTTTCTAATCTACAAGAGCCAATTAAATCTCCGAGTTTCTTAATCTATTATAAGGTTTATAATGAGATAATCCCTAAAATATTTAATATTTGCAGTAAATTCTGGTCTCAGCTTTCTGGAGTCGCAGCTTATGCTATAATTACTAGAATTGGTAAACGGTATTGCCCGTACTTAATACGTTGGCATTGGACTCTTCTTATTATCCTTGGTATGATTGAGCAGATTTTGATTTATTTTATATATAGAGCTTATTATTTCCAGACATTTATATTAATTCCTCAAATAAAAGTATATACTAACGATACCAATTCAAGTTTAGCTTTCCAGTTAGTTATTTTAAATGCCATTATAGCAGTAGTTGTATTAACTCATATTAGTTTTATAATTTTTGGATTATTCAGTGCAATCTGGGGGCAATATTTCTATGTCCCATTTCTTGTTAAAAATACAGAGCTGCATATTGGAAAACGTCCAATCAATAGTATTTATAGTGGTGGCCAAACGTCATGGCAGGATTCAGAAGAAGAAAATGCAAATCAAAAACTTTGGTATGGTTGGTTCGGCAAAGGAACTAGCAATACGTCAAATATGAAGTATAAGATTAAAAAATTTTTACGAAAAGTTTTTAGGATATTAAAAAAACAATTTAGAAATTAGTTTCATAGTATCTTCGAAGTTTATTTAATTTTTCTATTCTAATACTCATACCTATTAGAATAGAAATAAAAAATTATAATGATGAACCTAAACCTGAGTATGAACCATAAATGAATATAGATAGCATAGTAATTACAGCTAATCCACCTACTAGGCCAACAAGCCATAAAGGAATTCTACCAGTATTTGCCATAAAAAGCTCCTATTAGATTAATATTAGTTAAAGAAATAACTTGAGAATAAGACTGCTAAAACGAAAATTAATAGAAGTCCCCAATAAAGAGAAGTTCTATTTAATTCTACTGCCTGCTTATTTGGATTTGGACCTGTCATAAAAATTACCTTGTTTCTAGATTAATATTTTAATTTACCTTTGAATAAATTGCATCGCAGTAATGCTACCTAAAAAGAATACTGTTGGTACTGCTAAACCATGAATTGCTAACCAACGAAATGTAAAAATTGGATAGGCTACAGGTTGATTAATATTTTTTGCCATTTCTTACCTCACTTATAAACCTTTAGTTAAATCTTCTAATTCTTGTTTGGCACTGAATCGGTCATTCACTAACGGAATTTGTTGACGATCTTGTGTAAAATATTCATTTGGACGTGGAGTTCCAAAAACATCATATGCTAAACCAGTACTTACAAATAACCATCCTGACACAAAAAGTGATGGTATTGTAATACTATGGATAATCCAATAGCGTACACTAGTAATAATATCCGAGAACGGACGTTCACCTGTAGATCCACCAGACATAATTATATATTCTCCTATAAAAAAGATTGTTGCTCAGTCTAATATACGGGTAGGGGGAATCGAACCCCCTTCTCTAGGGTGGAAATCTAGTGCTCTACCAATAAACTATACCCGCATGACGCTAATTTAGCATAATGCAAGTTGAAAAGCAATACAATCTTATAAATTTTCGAGTTTTAAATTTAAAAATTTTGCTAGATCGGCAGCTTCTTCTTCTAAGGCTGACATAGCAATTGGCTCTTGAACCGGTGTTAAAGGAATTACTCGGTCATCTTTTAAACATAAGTAAATACTTCGGGTTGGGTTTAAACCTTCAGTTATTTTTATTCCAATTGCTCTGACATTTGACAATGGATACGTTAAAAGAATTTCTCGGTTTTTTCCAGGGAACCCTCTTCTAACTATCTTCACAAGGTTTTCGACTCTATCATATTCATTATACCCACTTCCAATATCTAGTAAGATTGTAATACATATATAAACGCTAAATCCTAAGCTTAATGTTCCATAAAATATCATTACTAAACCTTGTGGAATAAAAACTAGGTCGATTGTATTTGTAAATGGTAATAAATTCACTTTAAAATAACTTGACATACCGGCTAAAAGAAAACCTAGACCACCTAAGAATAACAGAAATAACCAAAAATAATTACTAAACCGTCGTGATCCAACAATTTTATCTTGACGAATTTCGTTTTGCATTTGAGGTAGTTTGATAAAAGTTAAATTAACTTAATTGATTTTAATCCTAAAAATAAACCAGACGCAAGTGCAAAGCAAAATCCTACTAATAAAAAATAATTGATAGCAACTGTCATAAAATCTTTCTTATTTTATCAAAATGAAGTTTATAAAAATTTTTCTATATATTAATATATATTATATAGTAATATATATTAATATATAGAAAAATTTTTGATTGGTTAAAATTTTCATTAAACTTTAATCATTTTATATTTGTTTTGTCAAAAAATCTTATTATTAATTTAAATAATTTTCAAATTAATTTTATGGCTAACTTTATTAAACCTTATAATGATGACCCTTTTGTAGGTCATTTAGCAACACCAATTACATCATCTGCAGTGACAAGAGCAATTTTACAAAATTTGCCAGCATATAGATTTGGTTTAACACCTTTATTGCGTGGTCTTGAAATAGGCCTAGCGCACGGTTACTTTTTAATTGGTCCATTTGTTAAATTAGGTCCATTACGTAATTCAGATGTTGCACTACTATCGGGTTTCCTTTCAACAATTGGTTTAATTGTCATTTTAACTTTAGGCTTAACCATTTATGGTGTAGCTGCCTTTGGACAAGAGACAGTTTCATTATCCAATGAAAATGACTTACAAACTAAACAAGCTTGGGATCAATTTAAAGGTGGATTCTTTGTTGGGGCATGTGGAAGCGCTGGTTTTGCTTTTATTTGTTTATCCAGTATTCCAACTTTTACAGCAAGCTAAAGAAAATATCGACGATTGAGATTAGATCAGTTATAATATAACTTATCTAATCTCTATATCTTATAATTAATAAAAAAAGCTAATGAATACATCGCCCGTATATT
>Ga0181380_1000472_pt1 | contig 18011 bp, 25 predicted proteins | sample 3SPOviralmetaG_FD_130116 | JGI IMG/M metagenome (GOLD analysis project Ga0181380, IMG submission 130116) | Marine viral communities from the oligotrophic San Pedro Time Series (SPOT) site, San Pedro Channel, CA, USA - 3 SPOT_SRF_2009-08-19 | ecosystem: Environmental > Aquatic > Marine > Strait... | reverse complement strand
AGGAGACTTTAGTTTTGCTACAGAAAACTACTCCAAAAAAAATTAGTCAGTCAGAAGTTGACAAAGCTCTTTCTACCGATAAGACTTCACAAAGAATTATTGCTAAGAACATAACACCAAAAGAAGGTGATAAGGTTGGTGTAAGGCTAAACTTAAACGTAATGAAGAGCACTGGAGTTCCAGTACAGACAATACACAAGGGAACAAAGGGAGAGAATTACAAGAAGGTAAATGGCAAGACAGGTCTGTTTAGAGGTGAGGCTATACAATATGCTGCTGCAGTCACATTAAAAGACGCACACTTCAATACACATCAAAAGTCTATCTATGAAGTTAAGAATGGAATAGAAAATAAATTTCCACTTGCATCAGTTGATGGGCAATATCAGGAAATACCTTTAGCTAATCAAAGCTACGAGGGAACAGAGATAAGGTTTAATCCCATGGACACACAGTTGTTTGAAACACTAGATGGTAGACCAGTTAGAAGAGCAGATGAGGTTACGGTATCAGGAAATAGAGTATATGCCAGAGGGAAGATAGATTACTTTACAGATGACAACACTCCAAAGCCATATAAGCCTAGTCAAGTTTTATTACAGAAAGCACCTAAAGAAGATAATGATGCCTTTAATAAAATGTACGATGACGCTGATAAACTTGCAGAGTCTTTGACTCAACCTAAAGAAACTAGAATAGAAAAAACTAAAAAAAGGTTAGTTAAAACATTTGACAGACAGAGAGATGCTGGGAAAAAATTATCTTCAGTCAAAGGTGAAGGTCAAAAAGAAGCAAGAGGAGCTTTTCGTAAAATGAAATTGACTCAGGGATCTAATGGTGCGGCAGCAGCTCAGTTTGATGAGTACTATGTACGAGCATTCAAGGGGTTGAATAAGAAAGACAGAAAAGAACTTAACAAAATAGCACAACTAAGAAGGATCATTGCTATCAACGAAAAAAGACAGAAGGATAATAAACCTGCCTATGAGAGAGTTTTAACCAAAACTTTAGATGACGGAACCTCTGTGGAAATTCGTATGGGCGAGGACAAAGCAAGACAACTATTAAAATATAAAGAAGAAGAGTTAGGAAAAAGGAAGTTTTTTGATTTGGAAAAACGAGCTACTGCAGCTTTTGATGGTTTTGCAAACAATCTAAAAATATCATATGAATCTGGTAGAATTAATGAAGCAACTTATTTAAGGTTCAAAGACGTTGAATATAGTCCTATGATTGTAATACAAGAAATGTTACAAGATAATGAAGGACTGTACGAGGGTGATAACTTCGATCACATTATGTTAAAGTATGGATTATCAAAAGGTGACATCAAGACTTTAACTGACCAGAACTCTAAGGAAATAATAAATGACTTACAGTGGTTACTAAGAATGCATACAGCAGTAACTATGAGGAAAGCTTTTCATAATGATATGCTTAGTAGACTTGCAAAAGCTTATGAGAAAAATCCTGAAGCACTAGCCGATGTTGTCAAACCAAATCCAGTTACTAGAGATAAAAATGGTAAGCCTATATATAAGTACAAGTCTGATATGGATAAAGGGAGACCTCAAAACACGTCAGTATTAAAATATTATGACAACGGTGATCCAAAATACTTGTTATTAGATACTGACTTTGCAAGACAGTTACTCGATATAAAATCAACAAGATTCACGCAAGTAACGGAGATAGTTAAGGCGTGGGGACTTGATGTCCTATTAGGAGCAAAGCCTTTAAGATACATGGCTACAATAGGAAACCCAATATTTACTATTCCTGCAGCAAGTATGGATTTTTCTAACATACTATTAAATAACAATATCTATAGCAGCAATCTTTTAAAGGCTGCACCAGAATTAGCATGGGATGCAAGTAGAATAGCATTAAGAAAGTTCTGGAGTGATAGTGCACCTATAAGGAGGGTAATGGCTAAACGATTCGGTAAAGAATTGAATACTGAAGATAAATTTAAAGAGCTATATACTGAGTGGGCGTTACATGGTGGATCAATGGACTTTCTTTCGAGGGAGGGAATTGCTGATTTACAAAGAAAAAAACAAGCTAATCTTCTAAAGTCAAATGCTGGAGAGGCTGCACTAGTATTAGGTGAGGCAATATCTTACTTCGGTGCAACATCTGAAATGACATTTAGATTAGCAGCTTACATGAAACAAAAAGAAAATCTGATAAGAGAATATAAGAAAGCCGAGGGTGTCATGCCTAGAGGTGAAGATCTTACTACAATACTAGAGGAAGCTGCTTTAGCCTCTAGAAACACTATCAACTTCTCAGATGGTGGTGCTACTTTAAAATTGATGGATCAAGTAATGCCATATTTAAATGCAGGATTCCAAGGATTTAGAAAAGTGCCACAAGCCTTTAAAGAAAACTCAAAAGAAACTTCATTTAAGTACCTACAAATGGCATCTTTTGCTGCTGCAGTTCCCTTATTTCAATATGCTATGTTATTAGCTTTTACAGACGATGAGGATGAAGCAAAGAAAGCAATGAAGAAAATGCAAGAAGATACTGGTGTGTGGGAAAGGTCACAATACCTGTTAATACCTAAGTCCATTAAGGACGATGGAGAGATAGATTACTGGAGATTTAGAAAAAATCCAGTAACAGCACCAATTTCTGCTATATTTGGTGAAGTTGGTAACAGAACTTTAAGTCACATGATAGGAGTTGATACAAAGTTTGATCCTGATGTTATATCTCACGCATTAAAACTATCAATACCTTTTAATCCAGCAGATTTGGTAACAAACAGGATACCAACTGTATCAGCTTTCATTACATATATGTCAAATGAAGACACTTTCTTCAATGAGAAAATATTCTTTGAGCCATATGGATTAGATGTATTACCACAAGATGAAGGTATATACAAAGAGAGAGTTAATAATATTTATAAGGTTATAGGTCAAGCATTACCACAATTCGGTGAGTTAGTTGGTGCAGACATAGAAGGTTTGTCACCAATAAGATTACAAGCTGCAGTTGAAAAGGTAATTACAAATCCAAAGACAAATCCTATGATCTCTATTGCATACAACACATTAAATGCTATTCCAACTAAATACGGTGGTGGCTACAATAGTTTTAAAGATTACTTTAGTGCTATATCTAAAGACGTGAGTGCTAAGTTAGTAAGAACAACAAATCCTAAGATAAAAACTTACGATATAGATAACTCAAAGAAGCTTGAACTTAGCAAAGCACAATCTGAAATATACGTTAAGGAGGAAGAAATAAAAGCTATGGTACGTAAGCATTTAAAAGAAAATAAAGATGCAACCTCCCTGACTCAAGAGATGAGGGATAAAATAAACGAAGGGTTTCCACGTCAACAAAAACTAACATATTTAAAAAAGTTTACTAGGTACATGCGGAATAGAGATGTAGATTATTTATATTTTGATATAGCCTATCAACAGAATGCAGAGGTACAAGCAAGAACTATTTACAGACATTTCGGAAAAGATATAGAACCAGAAGATAAAGTAGTTCTAAGAGCTATGGCTAAAAAGATAGGTGGTAGAATATCTAATAAAGCTTGGAGTATATACGGAGATATTTCTAAAGAATAGAAAAAGCCTAAGCGGTGTTAAAACTTAGGCCTTTCTGATGCTTTCATAGTTGTCAAACTAATATCACACTATGGATTCACCCTGTGGGAAATATGAAAGCATATTACAAACCAAACAATTATATTAATGAATAATGATGCTAATTTACAACAATTCCTTCAATAACTTGGCAACCTCTTCACAATCTTTTTTATTTCGAGGCATATATAATTTAGGTTTTATATTATTCTCCACCAAAAACCTTTTAAAAAGCTTCCATCTTAAAGGGAAAGCATCATTAGGGTGACCTTTACATTCTATAATAAACCTGGGCGGATACTCTTTATCAATAAAGTCTGGTGTGTATCTAATTGGTAGTATGTTTTTATTACCAACATCATGTAAGAATTTTTTAGAAGGTGTTTTTTCGTATGATTCGTTTGGAAAATGAAATCCATCTACAATTACATACGTCTGTCCTTCATAGGTAAATGGTACCTTTATCTTTTTTAGTTCCCTATACATAGAAAGCTCCAGGTTACTCGCAAAATTTATTCCGTCTTGTGAAGGTTTTTTAGATCGTATCCTGCCCTTCTTCCCTGTCGTCTTCCTCATATATATCAATTACTCCTTTTATATCAGCAACTTTAGTAAAAAAATCTACTGCTTGTGCAAATGTGTTAACAAAAATTTCTGGTGGTTCTGACGTTACAGCCATAATATAATCAGATGTAAGTGCTATGTATCTTTTTATATCACCTATGTGGTGTCTGTATAGTAAGTAATTTAAATCCCACAAGAAGTTTGGGTATCTGCCCTCCATCATTGTTGCGGCACGAGGTCCAATATTTAACACTTCACAATCCCATTCTATTAAGTTTTCTGAAAAGGAATATACTTCAATATCATACCCTACAACGTCACCAATATCTATGTAATAATAACTGTCACCTTTTTTATCATCAAGAATAGAACTTAGTATATCTAATAGTTTTACATGCTCTACCTTATCAACAGTTCTACTTATTACTATTCTTTCTGGATTCATAAATCAAAGCGTCTTCTAGATTACTTATCAATTCTAAATTTTTTTGACATAATTCTTTAAGCTCTTTAACTTGTTCTAATAAATCAGAATGTTTTCTAAGAATTGGGGGTAAAGTATCATTAGAAGTCCACATATATGCAGCCTCTGTACCAGATATTATATCGTCTGAATTTAATTCATCTACCATAATTTGTTTTTTGTTAAATACTTTGGACACATTTGAGGGAGGTCTCTATGAAAACCAACTTGTGGTTGATCATCCATCTCCTTTTTTCGATAACTTCTTACCTTCTTGTTTTCTTCTTTGTTCATTATCTTTTTGTAATTCGTATGCGTTTTTTGCAGCATTAAAAGCTTCGTTAAATCCTGGCATATGTTCCAGAATACTCTGCATAGTCTTTACCTGGATTGTCAGGTTTGATATTTGTGCGTGCTGAGAATCAAATTTAGGATGTAGTGCCTCTACAACTCTTCTCATTCTATAAAATTCTGATTCTTTCATATTAAATATTTGGATTTATTTCTGAGATTTGGACTGGGTCATCTAACTCAGTTGGAGCAGGCATAAAATCTGGTAACCTCCAGTGTTCATACTCTTTTCTTTTTAATACCGTAAGACCATTGTTATTATAATAATGACAATGCATTACCCATTCAGGAGTATCCGAAAGAAACTCTTCTATTGCAGGCCACAAGCCTTTACCTTTCCCAGTGCTTTCGTCTTTGTTTTTAAAAGCTTCAGTATCATGTAATAACATCCATTTCTGTACATTTCCACTATGCTTTTCTAATTCTACTTTTAGTTGTGCGTAGTCATGAAGTGTATCTATAAATAATAAATCTGTAGAGCTATTGATATCTATCTCTCTACTGTCGGCTTCTATAAATCTAAAATCTATATCTTCTATTTCACAATGCTTGCCTAGTGTATCTAGTTTTCCTTCTGCTCTATCTGCCCACTGTCCTTCATTAGGATGGGTTAAGTCAATAGAGAAAATTTGTTGTGGATGACCTATTATTAATGGTATTGTTGAAACAACCCATCGAGTTCCAAGTTCAACTATGTTTCTTACATCCATATGTGATGCATAGTCAAGCAACACTGGAAGGTGTTCTTTTATATCTGAACTCATATATTCCATTCCTGGAGGTGGGTTCAAATGATATTCATATAACTCGTGAACTGTATTTGGTATTCTTTTGTAGTGTGGCATAATTAAAATGTGTAAGTGTATCTAGCGACTTGTCCTTTTTCAGGATGATGTAGGAATCCCTCTATAGCTTGAGGAGATTTATATCCCATTTGTGCGTGCCATACATCTGATGTTGAGGGACTTCTCATAGACTCAACAGTAACATTGATGTAATCTTTAGAAGTTTTATGATGTATATGGTGCACATAAAAGTACTTATGAGTTGTATTAGACCAATATTCTTTAGCCTCTACACTCATTAAGCTACCTAAGTTCTGTTGTTTTGCTCCATCACCATGAGTTGTTCCAATTAAATTCTGACCATACTTAAAATATTTTCTATACTGTAAGTCAGTTTGGAACGATATGTTTTTAGAATCCTTAAACCAAGCTTTTATCATGTCGCTCAAGAAAAATCCTGACATGTAATCGTGATTAGAAGGATTAAACATATAGTGAACGTCAGCTACATTAATAAGTTTCTCAAGACATTCAATGTATAATTCTTTAGCAGTCTTATAATTTTCATACCACATACCATCAGTATCTTGTGGCGTTCCTTTAGTTGTAGTCCGCCTTGTGTTGTCAGTGTGGAGTATATCATTACCTGCGACAAATAATATTTTATCAATCTCAAACGAACTGCTGTAATCTAGTATTTTATCTATCCCTTCTTTGACTCTTGCAACTGCTGTTTCTGAGTTGTATGTTTCGCCTGTAGCAAATGCAGTAGATAACTTTCCAATATGCACATCTGCTGGATCAATAACAAGTAAGTGAGGGTCTTCTTGTGTTTGTCTTTTAATTTCCTCATAATTAAATGAATGGCTGTCAATTGCCTCTAAATGCTCCTGATACATTTCATCAAACGAAGGTCCTGTATCGGCTGGTTTAAAATTGATTGACCAATGCTTTCCTTTATACCATGCCTGATTAACTTTACTGAAGTCTATACCAACATCTTTACACTCATCTAGTAAGGCAGGATGTGAATCTTGTGCAACAAATTCTTTAATCCATTTCTCTACAGTTCTTCGAACGTTGTAAAAATTATTAGAACCTTTAATTTCGAATCCATCTTTCTGGAGTATCCTTGTAATTTTGGATTTATTCTGTATTCCTTCAAGGTAAAGCTCTATAGCTTTTTGTTTAGAAGGTAAATTAAAAGCATTTATCTCTGCTTTTTGTTCTGTAGTCAGTCTCATTCTTCTGAAGTTTGGTTAAGTAAATCATGTAATTCGGTTATTGTCTGATTTATAGTGTGTTTAGTGGAGTCGTTTCCTTTATCATAAAAGGACTCCTGTATGTTGTTGATGGAGAACCTGAGACGATTACATATGTAAGTAATATATGCATCTCTTGTATACACTAATCTTGAAAAGTAAGGAGCTGTTCTCCTAGTTTCTTATCTAATTTCTTTATTCTGCGATAGACCAATCGAGAATTCTTCTTTACATTATCACGAAATGTTTTACTAGAAACGATGTCAATATCCATGTGTAATGTTGCATCTAAGCAAAGCATACAATCTATTATGTGACCATCGCAATAATGATTTTCAATAAAGTCCAATTCTCTTTCTACCTGAAAAGGTTCTTTATGTAATCTTCTTTTATGTAAACCCTCATAATAATCAATCATCAATTCGGTCATTTGTTTAAAGTTATAAAATTATATATCTAAGTCAAAAGATTTTAACATCTTGGTGTGTACTGAGTTATCAAAGAATTTCCTTCCATATTTGTTAAACAAATGGACGTAAAGTTTAGACGTAGCCTGTCCAAGCTCCTTATTGCTGTAATAACCAGGGGAAAAATATTTCTTGTTTTTTACTCTAACCTCTAATTTAATGTTAATATCTTTTCCTATTCGTTTAGGATGAGGATAGATGATTATGTCGTTAGACATGCACCAATAACGTGCATTTTGCTCAAAGTAAGTGCCGAATGATTCAGAAAGGGAGGTCGTTTTCTGTTTCTTCTGTTTCGAAAAAAGGTTTTTTGGGTTCTTCAACTTGTTCATATTCAATTTTATCTAACCTTTCTTTAGGTGCTACATTGCCAGTGTAGTATCTTCCAGTCGTGGTGTCGAATTTAAACAGCACCGACTTGCCAATCTCTCCCTGATAGTTAAATTTTACCTTTTGTGTTTTAAATTCTACCTGATCCTTTTCTATTTCAGCTCCAGTTTCCGAATTGTGAACAGGCTGAAAATGTCTATAGACACACGCACCAGTATGACAGATATTCCTAAAGTCACTACTTCCTGAAATATCATAAAGACCTGGCATTTGATAAATATTGTTTGCATCCCTTGTCATTTTTCTTGGGTGTGCAATCAAAAAAACTACTACGTCATTAAGCTGTGCGAATATAGTAAGTTTTGTTAAAACCTCTCTGATGCTAGTCAGCTCGTTTTGTGATTTATTATTATATTCAAGCTTATTAAAGGCATCAACAACAAAGATATCGATGCCATATACAAATATTTGTTCTTTAAAAGTTTGTAAAAGCCAATCCCATGTTGGACTTTTGCCATCTTCAGCAGATGTAAGATAAAGTCTTTCGTTTGCCCAATCTCTATAATCTTTAATGTCTTTTTTTGACATACGAGGTGAGTGAGGATTTTCCCAGAAGGTCTTTCCAACAAATTTTTCCATGAATATGGTTTGATGAAGAGAGAGTGGGTGATGTTCAGGAGAAAAGAATGATGCTTTCATGTTATGATCTTGTATTAAGTTCATTACATACCATTCTATAAAATTACTTTTACCATGTGAAGGTATGCCAGTAACAATTGATAGCTGTCCTCTCATAACGGAGTATGCATCTTTTAAGTCACCAAAAAAGTCACCTTTTGGATATATTGTTTCAGGCAAACCACTGTCATAAATTTGTAGTATGTCTTCGTAGAGGTCATCAACATTAAAAGTTCCTTGAGTTTTAAAATACTGAGCTTGATTGACACATTTTATTACAGCACTTTTACCTTTTGCAATCAGTTGTCCATTGGCATCCTTTTCAGGAAACAATACTCTTACGCATCTATACTTGCCTAGTCTTTGTGCTATACGATCAGCGACTGCGTTACCTTGTGAGTCATTGTCAGTGCAGATATAAAACTTCTTTATAGAATCTATGTATTGTTTGCAGTTGATCCAAACATCATCATGATCGTTTGCACCATTAGGTAAGCTTATTGTATTTTTATAACCACACTCATGCATTGCCAGAACATCAAACTCTCCTTCTACAATATAAGCTTCATCGTTGTCAATGACAGAATTTAAATTGTAGAAAATACTTTTACCATCTTTTGTTTGAGTGAAGTTCTTTTTAGATGTTCTGTATTTTTTGTTTACTACTTGATCAAGCTCAAAATAGTTAAAGACTATGTTTTGTACCTTTTGTCCTGCCTGTGGCTGATAATACTCCTCTTGAGTTATGCCTAAATCTTTTAAGGTTTTTTGAGTTATCTTTCTTTTAGTCTCAATCCATTTTACAACGTTATCGTCAAGTTGAGTGTAATTCTTCCAGTCTTGCTTTGGTAGTTTATACGGTTTTAATTCGAGTGGTTCAGATTTGCGAAAAGAAATAGCTTCACAGTAATGACATTTGGCAACACCCTTCTCCAAATTAACCGACAGTGCTCTATCTTTTTTATTTGTTCGTGTATGTGAACACTGTGGGCATACTATTTTTAATGTCTTTCCTCTTTTGCCTTGTGTTATGTTTTCTATATCTGACCATGGAATAATTGTTTTCATTAATATGCTTGTTTTGAGTAGTTGCTTGTAATTTTGCCATCTTCAGTTTTCATATCTATTCTTTTTCTAATGAAGTTTCTGAAGTGTGAATTGAATCCTGTTTCTATATCCATAGTAGTTGAGGTGTTCATTCTGTGGATGACAAAGCTTTCTATTTCTTTTTTAAAAACCGTTTTAGTTAAGGAGTGGTTTTTACATAAAGCATTTATAAGCCTCTTGTCTTTTATGTAGTTTGTTTTCCAATCATGAACATTGACTATATCTACTACTATTTCTTCTTTATTTTCTTTATTGTTATTATTATCTTTATTGTTTGTTGAGGTTTGATTATTTTCTGTTTTAGTTTTGCTTGACGTTAGCTTGATGAGTTCGTCTGGCGAAAGTTGGTAAGTATCATATTTTACAATGGTTACAAGAGAAAATCTGTTTGATGGATTATCTATTTTTATCTCACCTCCTTCACGCAACCTTTTAAATGCCTTTCTGACTCTGGAGAAGGTCATATTTAATGTCTCAACTAATTTGATTGTGGAGGTTATATGTTGACCTCTTGCTACACTTATACCACGAACCTTTGCAGGTGCATAATTAGCCATCATCAATAGGTGTATGAATACCCTAAACGTATCTGGATCAGTATACCATTCCCATTCTACTATTTTCCTATGGAGCGATACAAATCCATTCATTCCTTATTTACTTTATCAGGGTAATTTTTGACACGATCTAATAACTTGAAAATTATTTTTCTTTGATGTTGTATATAGTGGAGTGCCGCTCTTTTAGTCATCCTAGCCTCGTTCTGTGAGATAGGAAAGCCTTCCATCGTTAAATGATCATTGACTTTATGTAAAACAATTTCATATAGTTGTCTGATTTTAGGATTGTATAATGCGTATACAGAAATAAAATTCTTTACTGCCCATAAAACAGTCGCATGATCTTTTGGTTTTCCTTTCTTGTCGACAAACAATGCACCTATTGAAGCCAAAGAAAGTCCTGTAAAATTATGTATCACGAAAAAGTAAAGTGCTCTCATCTCTACAAGATGTCTTTTTCTACTTCCATTATATCTTGGTGTGTTGTACCTGTCGTAGTCAGCGTGATTTCTTAAAACGTCTATCACTATGTCTTCATCCAGGAACGGTCTTACTCTATTTTTTGCTAATCCCATATTAAATTAAATTAAGGGGAGATGTCTTGACCTCCCCTGGTTAGTAATCAAAACAAACATTAATTGATGTCAAATTCAAAATCTGCTTCTTTCTTCTGTGGTGCATTATCTTTATTAGTCATTGTAGGACTCATTTCCTTTGGCTTTCCACTTCCTATATTATAGTTAGTTTTAGTCTCAGAGTTAAAGTTACCGATTGATAATCCACCATCGTCCCATTTAGTTGCCTCAACCCAAAGGGTCTTGCCATACTTTTCATGATTGTTAAAGGCTTTTGGATTGCCTTTAATTGATGCTTCGATTCCATCTAGTTTTAATGGAATGTTCCATTTTTCTACTGGTTTTGCCATTTTAATTAAATTTTATTAGATAAATGATTAGAAAGGAGGTTTAGATATTCACGACAATGAGCAATCCTTTCTTTTAGTTGCTCAATGTGTTCTTCGTTTAATTCTACTGGCATCTCTACAACTCTTAAAGTTTTAGGATATTCGTCAAATGTATGCTGTCTTAAAATCTCTTCCTCTACTTCAACAGGCAGATCAAGTACACCTAAGTCTCTTGCAGCTTTGTACCTTACTCCCTCTAAAACATCTTCAGGAGTATTCATAAGACAACGAACAAGGGTAGCTTTCTTCATATTAGTCAACCACATATACCCTTGAAGTTGCCAGTAGTAGTCTTTGTTGTAAGTGTATACGTCACCAGTATAGTACATTGGAAACGTAGAAAGTGTGTAAGAGTTTTTAATATCAAACAGGATTTCGTCTTTAATGTATACATCAGGTTCACCTTGTATGTACTCATTATGAAATCTTTCTGAGTTCTTAACGTAGGGATCTGATATGTCTCTCTCATGGAGTGAGCTTACTAATGCTATTGCATCATCCTCTACAAGTATACCTTTCTTCATTGGTAGTGTTTGAATATCTTTTCTGTATCCAAACAACAGTTGCTTGTGTACTTCTTGTAGTTCTGTTTTAGCAGTGACAGAAAGTATATCTTTTTTTTGCCTGGAGTTTGTCATCAGCTTACCTAAGCTTGATGCTCTAAAAGTTAGAGTAGTAAAATCTATATCTCTCATAACTCTCTCTTTACTCTTAAAATTCCTTGCTTATCGAATATACCTACCATGACAACCTTTCCATCTACAATCTTGTTTTTCACTGACCAACCAAATAACGATGGCTTTCTCTGTGAGTTCAAATCTTTATCTTCTAACTTAACAGATAGGTTTTTGTAAGGTTCATCATAGAGTTCTCTGCCTATTCCCCAATTCGTACAGGCTCTTTTAAAAGAATCAGATGCCTCACCTTTCTGACTGTGGACGTTAGAAGGCTCACCTACATCGTCTTTACTGACCCATGTAGTGCCTATCTTAATTGATACAGAACAAAACAAGTTGTTTTTCTCTGCGTAGTGTTTTCTTGACCAATTCTCTGAACCGACAACTTCATCAAGTTTTGCCATGTCAACTCGTGCGTCCTTGTAAATTAAAAGGGAACACCAGTCTCCTCTGTGGCTTCCTACTCTAACTTCAAGTTCACTCCCCTTTAGTGGCTTGGATAAATCTTTGTGTGTACTCATCTTTGATTGATTTTAAATTAATTACATTTTTTGATTTGAGTTTATTAATAGCAGAAACAAGTGTATCTATTCTTACCTGCTTTCTGTTTTGGTCTTCCTCAGCGACCGCTTTTCTTCTTCTTACCTTATCAAGTTCATTTGACTTAAAGGTATAACAAAGACTATCTGATAACTTTTGCAATCCATTTAGGTATGCAAATAATACCAAATAGTCTTCCATTAAATAATATACTTCAGAAGATGTGTTGTACATCTGTACCTTGTTCTTAGTCTTACACAACTGAACTCTTGGCAAAACTAATAATGTCTCAGTCTTATTAAATTGAGTTTTTTTCTGAATTATGTGTTCCTTCTGGTAGATTTCCTCAAGCAAAATATTTCGAAAGGAAGTGATAGTAGGTTTCGTTTTTTCTGAGTCTTGGTGTGAGTGATTCAATATGTTCATACAGTTCTTCTTTTGTTATATCGTTGTGTGTGTATTTCATCATTATTGAAAGACATTCCCATCTTGTACTCTCTACCTCTTTCTCCACGTATCTGAGATGTCTTCTCATTCTCATAGTTTTTCCATTGATGCTGAAATTCTTGATATAGAATATCAAGTTCTTGATTTTGAATATAATCATAGTTATAAGTTTCATCTAATAATCTTTTCGTTAAACCCATTAGTCTTCGTTTTTTTGGTTTGTAGCAAGTTCTTGTATTAGATTCACGAAGTCTAATGTATATACACCTTCAGACGAACCTACCCACCAAGTTGTGTTTTCTGTAGTAGTAAAAGTTTCGTCAAAGGTATGATAATCGTACACTTCATAAGTCGCTCCTTCCCAACGAATTACCCATGATCTGTAGACTGACTTATCTGAATTAGCCATTGGAAACGTGGGTTGACCTAAAATCTTTATCATTTGATTATAGGTAACGTTGTGAATTTTTAGTCCTTTAAATGAAGTAAGGTGTCCTGATTCGTAAGCTTGTTCTTGTTCATGCACCTCGTACACAATCATAGAATCTGGTAGTGAATTAGTTTGACTTTCCATATTAAAATATTTAATACGGTGAAGTTACTAACATTTTATTAAATATGCAAATTTTTATTTGTTGACGTGCTGATATCTCCTCCAGGCGGAGTCTATAGATTCTTTAAGAGTTATGTTTGGTTTCCAACCTAGATCAGCATCTATTAAAGATATGTCTGCTACACTTCTTGATATATCACCTTTAATTTCATCACCAAAGTCATACTCAACCTCATCAAAGGCTTGTGCTAATTCTAGTATTGTAGTTGCGTCACCTGATCCTATATTATATGTTCTTACACCTAGATTTATTCTCATTGCGTCTTCTACAGCTATGACGTGTGCTTTTGCTAAATCTCTTACATCAACAAAATCACGTATTGGAGTTCCATCAACAGAGTTGTGGTTCTTTCCGTTTATTGTAAAAGTACCTACATTCCATGCAGAATCAAATAGGTGTTGAAGTACGTTTTTTACAGTTGGGGATTTGCGTTCACCGAAATGTAAATAGTCATCATTTCCTATTACATTAAAATACCTTAACAGTATAACGTTCTTCATCCCAAAAAACATTTCTTCTGATACGAGTTTACTGTAGGCATAAGGAGTCAGTGGTCTTAGTGGTGCATTTTCCTTGACAAACAATTCGTTGTGATTTCCATACACTGATGCTGATGACGAATATACTATTGGTTTTTCTGATTGTTCTTTAAGGAGGCTCTGACGATTCTCGTGGATCACATTCAAAGTTGATGCGATGTTGTTGTAAAAATAGTGTTGAGGTAGTTTTAAACTTTTGCGTGCGTCTTTGTATCCTGCAGTATGAATGATTGCATCATACTCACTTACTTTTAATGCGTTGTAGAGTGCTGATTGGTTTCTTAAATCTAATCTATGATATTGTATTGGTTCATCTGTTAAAGATTGAAGGTGTTCATAGGTAGACATAGATGAGTTCTCTAAGTTGTCTATGATGATTGGCGTGTGATTACTATTTATAAGTTCCAAACAAATGTGTGATCCTATGTAACCTAGTCCTCCTGTAACTAAAATTCTTTTTCCCATATTTAAAGGTACTAAAAAAACATTGGTTTTTTCCCAACCGCACCCATTTTTCCCATACCCTATATAGTTTTATATAGAAAAAGATCAGAGGGTTCAAGGAATTGTTAAGTTTACAACCATATGATTTACAGTGTTTTATTTCTATTTAGTCTTATATAGAAATGTTGTGCCCCTGATTTACGTATAAAAAAAGAGGAAGATGTAAGTCTTCCCCTTAATTTTAAAAACCTTGTTGGTCTTTACGAAGCTCTCATGATAGCTTGGAGCATCAATTCGCAGGCATTTTGCATACCGTTGTACTCCCATCTTTCAATACTATTCTTAACGCCTCTGTCACCTACTTTACATTTTCTTACAACATCGTAGATTTCGTTTTTCAACGTGTTGATGTTTTCAACATAAAGTTTCTCACGATTTCGAAGTCCTGCAATAGTGTTCCTTAATGAATCTGCAGTTGCCTCTGCTTGTTTTCTGTTGCGTATCTCGTCAATCAGGAGATCGTTCAACTCTGTCTTTGTGAACTTAATCATATCTCTGCGTATTCAGTTATAATAAATTCCCCATCATTGGGTTCATCTTCAGGAAGTCCAAGGTAACTATCGAATTCATCCATATCCTCGAAGTAGTAAAAGATTAGATCGTCAAGTTCTGAAGGTACACTATGAAGATCATTATGACCAACCATGACGATGTAGTTCTCTTTTACCTGACCATCTTTGTACTTGACTGTAGTACTAAACATTCTGGTTTTCCTTTTGAGTTTATGGTATTGACACCACTCTTCAATTACGTCCCAGTTAACACCTACACTAGCATCATGATGTTCAACAACAGATTCGAGTACTTCCTCTGCTTGCTTTTCTGTACATATGTATCCTAATGAACGAATATCATCTGTACACCACATCAAACCAAATCTCTTTCCAGATTCAGAATGGTCAACTGGACAGATTCGAATTTCTTTTCTATCATCCAGTTTAACGTCATCAACTCTAAAACCATACAAGTCTTCTGATAGGATCGTATCATGCACCTCAACAACTACTACATCTTCATCGTTGTACTGCTCTAGTATTTTTTTAAGTTGATCTACTCTCATGACTCTTGTAGGTCTAAGTATTCAAGAATCTTCTCACCTTCATTTGGGAAGTCTCTAAACAACACGTCACAAACCTCAGCATCAGAGTGAGACTTATCTGGAAGTGCTACCTGAGACGATCTTATGATTTCCTCATAGTAATCGACTAGGTCATTAAAAATGTCTTGTGCTTTTTCAGTAAATCCACGATCACCATTTTCTTTGGTTTCGTACATACCTTCAACACCGTTTTTAAACTCATCTTTGTGATTCCTATGCAGATCATTCTCAGCAAAGTAACACGAAAGTTCAGTTACGTTAATTAATAAATTCATGTCTTTATTTTTTTAGTTTGACAATTACTGCACCACATGGATGCAGTTTCGGACATTAGTCCTCATCAGATTGCCTGTGTAGTATTGTCTTTTCTTCAAAAGTCATTACTGTCTTAGGATAGTTAGAGTCATCAATGTAATTAATGTGTATCACTTCTTCAAGGTGAAATGACCTCCTCCTGTTGATCCTTCGATACTGTAATGCATCTACCTTGGTATAAAACATTATAGCCTTAAAAGAATTTTGTTTCAATCGATTACCTTCACAGATATACTGGTTTCTACTGTTCTTCAAATACCAGTACGCAGTGTCCTTTAGTTCTGCCATTTTAAGACGTTTTAAGTGCATTAAATTTGTCCTGATCATACTTGACCATAGCTTGGTAAAGATTCGTCTGTATACGCATCGTAAAACGCTCTAAATTCTCGTAGCTTTTCTTGTCACTGATACCCTCTTCACTAATCATGGAGATCAATGATTCTAAGTTGATCCGATTAGGATCATCACTATTGAACATTGCACCGTACACTTCACCAACATAATCCCTCTGGACATTGTTGCTGATTTCGAGTTGTTTTAAGTTTCTGATTTTCATACTGACCAAGTTGAAGTGAACTCTACTTCACTGATTAAATACTTCAGGAGTTTTGGACTAGTACTTTGCAGGCTTTGTGCAATTAGGTTGAGAGTCTCATTGAGATGCTCACTGTGTTCAAGATAGAATTTGGTATCATCAGCACCATCATCTACAGAATTGAATTTGAACGTGTGAATGGTCATGCCGAATTCACTGTTGAGATAGACATTGACCTCTTTGCAATCATGGTCAACGTAAACATTAAATTTTGAATGTAACATATTATGTAATTTTAGTTTAACAACCTCCCTCCGAAGAGGGAACGCTCTGAGCCTAATGCGGTTTATACTCGCTCAGACGAGTTGACTAGGCAAATACTCTACCTAGTCCATTATCAGCAGTTACAACTCCACCTAGCTTGTAAGATTCTTTGTGATCTACCAAGTGAGTGAACTTGTTGAAGATAGTCTGATCAAGTCTCTGGAGTGATCCAGTCAACTTAGACTCTTCTCTGGAGTTAGCAGTACCACCCTTGTGAGTAGTGTAGTGAGTTACACCTGAGAATAATCCCCAGAGGGTTTTACCTTTGTAGGACATTTCTTTAGCGACTGACTGACACACTGCCTCAGTGATATTAAGTTTGCGTGTGCTATACTTATCGTAGGCAACCTTTGGTGCTAGACTAAGATCAGTTCCAGTAATGCTCTCAATAACTTTCTGAGCAAATGAATCATCAATCTTGATCTCAGTCATCTTTGAGAATTTACTGTACAGTGTAGTATCAGCCTTCTCTAGTTGCTCCAATGCTCGCAATGATCTATCAACTAGGTTTCTCATGTTGCTAGTGTGACGTGCAGAACTATTCAAGTCTTTACGTAATGCACTGAACTGATTGTCACAGCTAACAGTGTACCCAGTAGTACCCCATCGCAGTGATGTTGATCCATCATGTGAGTTGATCGCTGTAGCATAACGCTTAATGACATCGTCACCAACCTTGATCGGTTCCAGTTCCATCTGCATTACTACCCTACGTCCACCCTTGAACATCTTACCATGGGTGATAGGCTTACTGATGACATCAGACACATTCAGGACTAACTCAGCGAGCTCACTGTTCTGGAATGTCTCATATTGTTTAGTGAATGCACCAAAACAATCTTTGTTGTCAGATCGAACTACACCAAAGTAGTCAGTTTTGTAGGCATCAATACCATCAAGGAATTGTAGAGGTTTCTTCTCAACCTTCCAGTTCATACCGAACTTTTCCAGAGTTGACTCAACCTGATCGGTCTTTACGAATTCCTCGTTAGCAGTAGCGTTTAGTGTGTTTGTGAAATTAAAATTTTCCATAATTATATATATATTAGTTTAACAATGGTACAAACCTCTTAATAAATAATGAGAATTCCAAATAAAACTATATAAACTTTTTACATGGTTGACGATAAACTACGAAACCACAGTATCTATGCGGCATGCAGGCATATACTTGTTTCATACAGTTTTATATGAACTGATCACATGTGTGCGTATGTACCTATTAAGGAATAGAATATATTAGTGGTATAGCAGATGCAATCTTTACGTTCT
>Ga0181380_1000471_pt1 | contig 18034 bp, 18 predicted proteins | sample 3SPOviralmetaG_FD_130116 | JGI IMG/M metagenome (GOLD analysis project Ga0181380, IMG submission 130116) | Marine viral communities from the oligotrophic San Pedro Time Series (SPOT) site, San Pedro Channel, CA, USA - 3 SPOT_SRF_2009-08-19 | ecosystem: Environmental > Aquatic > Marine > Strait... | reverse complement strand
CAGACCCACGGCTCTGACAATATAGAACAAGAAGCAATGGACATTATTGTTCGTAAGAAGACATTGCTTGAGAAAGAAAAAGAAATAAAGTTTATGTTAGACTTTAGGTTTGGTGTAGGCACATACGATGAAATGTTAGGTATGCGTAGGCAAATACGTAAGGAACGTGAAGAGACTGTGTATGCAGCAATGGAAGCTAAAAGACAGATGGCTAACAATGCAGCTATAGGTGGCCTATCATTACTAATAATTGGTGTATTAGGTGGGGGCATATATCTGATATCACTAGGAATTGGTTAATGATTAATCTTGTTGTGTTACCCCTTGTGTTAGCAGGGCTGTTAAGTAACCCTGAGTTTGTACAGTGTCACTTAGCAAAAAGAGTTAAGATACAGGGAGAAATGGTTTGCATTTACCGTGGACCTAATGGTACAATAGGATATCATTACCCTATGTTTAAGTTTAGTGAATGCCCTAAGACGTATATGTGTAGATACACACCTAACGCTAAGAAGAGAGTATCAGTTCAAGATATACTTGACGGATTAAAGGACGGATTCTAGTGAAGTTAGACTACAACAAAGCAGTAGCAGATGGATTGACTTTATTTATAAACAGCGTACCACATAAAAAATATACTTTAGATGATATAAATACGTATTTAGTATTGCCAATTAAAAACAACCGTGTTAGAATATTTTACAATCAAAAAAATGTACCTGTAGGACTTATAACTTGGTGCTGGCTAACAAAAGATAAAGCAGAAAAACTATTACAGTATAAGTATGAACCTAAACAAGAAGACTACGAAGATAAAGACATAGAAGATAAGCAGCTTTGGGGTTTAGACTTTATATCTACTACAGGAAAAGCAAGGCAAATGATTTCATCACTTAAAAAAGAACACTTACAAGTATACGGTAAAGCACCTATTGCAAGATGGCGTAGGTTTTCTGATCCTACCAAGACACACAAGAAAGAGTTTTAATCATGATCTATAATCCATTTATCCCCAGTGTTCGTTTCTTGGATCATGCTGTCTTTGGTGGCGGTGGTGGCGGTGGCCCTGCACCTGTTGATCCTCAGATTGCAATAGACGCTGCTGCCAAAGCTGCTGCCGAGGCTGAAGAACAACGTAAAAGGGACTTGGCTGCAGCGGAAAAAGCAGCAGAAGAAAAGAGATTACTTGAAATAAAGCAAGCTAAAGAGGCAGAGGACGCAGGTACGGCAGCAAGTGAGTACGCTGAGACTACAGGAGAAGATTTAACTAAATCACGCCAACAGTTACAAGACAAATTAAATAAAGCTAACCTTGAGCTTGCTAATCTTTCAGCACAGGATCAAACAAACCCTAAGATTGCTGAGAAAGTTACGGCAAAGCAAGCAGACATTCAAAAGCTACAAGCGGAGATGGTTACTTTAAGTACTGCACAGGGAGCAGAAATGGCTGCTTCTCAACGAGACTTAACAGCTAAGGCTTTAAAAGACCCTGCTGATTTAGTTACTAAAACACCAGTAGACAAGCTAACTGAATCCCCTGATCAAATTATTACCACAGGTACAGGTGACGCAGGGGATGCGAGTACTGCTACTGCTTCTACGGCAGACACAACAGCTAAAGCACCTACCCCCGAAACTCTAACACCTGCATCTGTATTAGCATCTGTTTCTAAAGAAGATGTAGATAAAGCTTTAAAAGATGTAACAGCATCAAAAGGAGATGTGTCAACTACAGTTGACGCTGCTAAAGGTGATCCTACAAAGATAACAGGACTAGGTACAGAGGATATAACACAGGTTGATCCTACTAAAGTTGTACCTCCTCCTGCACGTGTACTTGAGCCGGGCGAAGCTGTTGAAGGCTCTTCTGTTGATATGGCTGCAGTCAAAGAGGTTACTGACATACAGGCTGCTAATGCTGACCCTAGTAAAAAAGCTACAGTTAAAGGGCAACTCTCTGAGCTTATGACAGACTTTGAAGGAGGGGCAACACCTGCTTGGGCTGCAGGGGCAATGAGAGCCGCTAACGCTACTATGGCTGCGCGTGGCTTAGGGGCATCATCTATGGCAGGACAAGCCATTGTACAGGCTGCTATGGAGTCTGCGCTACCTATTGCATCACAAGATGCTGCCACGTTTGCCAAGTTTGAAGCACAGAACTTAAGCAACCGTCAGCAGACTGCCTTGTTTGCAGCAGAGCAACGTGCAAGTTTTCTTAAGTTAGACTTTGATCAGGCATTCCAAGCACGTGTAACTACTGCTGCTAAGATCAGTGACATAGCTAACATGAACTTCACTGCTGATCAACAGATTTCAGTAGAGAATGCTCGTATTGCTTCTACTACAAATTTAGCTAACATGAATGCTAAGAACGCTAAGGTTATGGCTGATGCTGCAGCTATGGCTACTATGGACTTGGCTAACCTGAGTAATGAACAGCAAGCACAAGTCGAGAACGCTAAGAACTTCTTGTCTATGGACTTGGCAAACTTAAACAACGAGCAGCAGACAGAGATATTTAAAGCCAAGGCAGTACAAGATGCTATCTTAAGTGATACCGCTGCAGAAAACGCAGCAAAACAATTTAATGCAACTAGCGAAAATCAGACAAATCAATTCATGGCAACTCTGAAGACCCAAGTTAACCAGTTTAATGCTACTCAAGCTAACGCTATGGCACAGTTTAATGTAAGTGAAACTAATGCCATTAAACAGTTTAACGTAGAGCAAGAGAATGCACGTGACCAGTTTAATGCTGGCAACAGTTTGTTAGTTGCACAAGCTAATACTCAGTGGCGTCAAAAGTTAGCTACTGCTAACATGGCTGCACAGAATGATGCTAACATGCAGGATGCAAAAACAGCCAATGCATTTACCGCTAGTACCTTAGATCAAATCTGGCAACGAGAGCGAGACTTGATGTCATTTGCTTGGAAGTCTTCAGAGAGTCATCAAGACAGGCTTAACAATATTTTTGTAGCACAACTAGGTGCTGACGCTGCTACTAAAGCTGCTGAATCCCAAGCAAAGGCATCCAAGTCTGCATCATATGGTAGAGCATTAATGGCAATGTTTGGAGGGGGCTTTTAAATGTCAAATTATAAAGATATGTTCGATGCTATAGAGAAGCAACAGAAGTCAGGTATAACTAAGACAGATGTAGGCAGAGAAGGCTCTGATGCAAGTGATATCATCAAGGCAGAATCTAAGAGCCTTGTAGGCAAACCTGAAGCAAAAGGTGCGGGGTTGGCTTCTGAAATATCTGGAAAGGTATCTGAAGCTGTAGCTGGTATCAAGAGTGCATACGAGGATGTACAGGGTTGGCTTGATATATCCTTTGGTTACGAAGAAGAAAAGAAAGCAAAGGGTGTACCTGATCCTTCTAAAGACGGCGGCTTCTTTACAGAAGGTGATCCAGAGTCCAGTAATGCTGTTAGCGATGAGAACGCTTTACGTATGCAAGAACGTGCAAGAATGAAACAATACTCAACACCTACTATGGCAGACCTTGAAAAAGATAGGACGTTTATAGATGGCATGAGTCGCTTAAAGAAAGCACACCCTAAACTACCAGAGCAAGCGTTTAAGAATGTTATTGCAGGTGAGTCAGCAGGTGATACCTCCGCACGGAATAAAGATTCAGGTGCTGTATCTCTTTGGCAAATTACACCTACAGCTTTAAAAGATTTAAAACAACTAAACAAAGTACCGCAAGACCTTACACTAAGTAAGATACGTGGCATGGATGCAGGACAACAGATGGACTTGTACTCTACTTATCTTGATAGGTGGGGCTATGACGGAACTCAATCTTTAGCTGTACTACAGGCAGCACCCGGATACAGAAATGCTCCTTTAAACACTGTCATATACAAGAAGAACAGCAAAGAGTGGCAACAAAATCCCGGTTGGCGTCCTAGCAATAACGGTGATATTACAGGTCAATCTATAGATGACTACTATTTTTCTAAGGATAAGAAATGAGTAAAGCACTTAACGGGCCTATTCCCGGTCAATCCCTAACTGATGAACCTAGTGGCTTTCCTTGGGAGAGGCCACCCGAAACAGCAGACCCTAACGTAGCTATCAAGATGCACTTAGATAAGTTTGCTGATGACAAGTTTTTAGATAGTGCATTGTACTTGATGCAGTCAGGTATACCTATCTCTACCTTAACTAGCACTGCGCTAACAGTTGCTCAAGGTAACGGCATACATAGTGTAGACGTAAGCTTACTTATTGCTCCTGTAATACATAAACAGTTTAAAGTATTAGCTGACTCAGCAGGTATAGAGTACGAAGAGTACATGCCACAAGATGACCCTGACGGTGAGATGGAAAGAGAAGAAAGACTTAAGGACTTACTTGCTTCCAAGTTAGCAGACAAATCTACTAAAGGCAAAGAACTGATATCTCAAACTATGGCTGCTATTGGTAGTCCAGCAGAAGAAGAACTAGAAGATAAGATGGCAGAACAAGAGGCTGCACCAATGGAAGCTACTGACGGACCATCCGTCACCACAGAAGCTCCTAGTGCTGGACTAATGAGCAGAGGGGCATAAGAGTATGGGACTTTTTAGTAGTATTGATTTTGGAGCATTGGCAGCAGGGGCAGCAGACCAGTACGTAGAAAACGTTGAGAAGAAAAACGATTACTATCGTGACCTCATGACTAAGCAAGAAGATTACATGATGCGCTTTGGTCGTAAGACTGTAAATGATAGAACAGCTATGGCTGATTCTGCTATTGAAATGCTGGATGCATTAGAGGCAGGTGGTCTTAACCCTAAGTCTGCTGAAGAGTTAGTTAGTAAGTATGGTTATCAAGGCGTAAGCGCATTAAGAAAACTACAAGAGCAGTTTGAAACTCAGTATGATGGTGCTACATTAGACTTGAATGAAGTATATAAAGGGTCTGAAGACTACGTTAAACAAGAGGGTTACGATATAGATCAAGCCTTGAAAGACCAGTTCTTAGTTGAAGTAGCTAAAGCTGACACAGATGCAGGTGATGCAGCCTCTGATGCAGAGGATAGAGGATTTCTTGCAAGCTTAGGTGATATGTTTTCAGGTGGTGGGCAAGCTAAGGCACGTTATGAGGCCAGCAGAACTACACCTTCAATAGCAGGTTACTCTTACAATGACATCCTAGCTATGGAAGGCATGGGTATGCCAGCTTCTAAGGGCTTACCTACGTTTAATAGAAGTGCTTTGGCTGATCCTGATGCAGGTAAGCTAAACATTACAGAGCAACGTGCCTACAAATCAATGTATGAAACTAAGATTGTCAGTGCCATAGGAAGTCAATACTTCATTGATGGCATGGGTAATATGGCTTATGATACAGCAAACGAGTCTGATAAGGTTGCATATGCAATAGCTAATAATCCTGAAAAAGTTGCAGAAGTAATGCAAGGGCTTTACGGTCAGTACGGTATTGAAGGTAACAACTTGTTGTTGTCAACTCTTCAAGGTATAGATATTACACCAGAAACTGAAGAGGAAAAAACTATTAGGCTTGTTGAGCAGGGTGCAGCATACGGATTAAGCCCAGACGATATAGGTAAGCTTGAAGTACTAAACGGACCTGCAAACAAAGCAGCCGCTAGAGAATGGTTTGCTGCTAACCCAGATGCAGAGTATTTAATATATAACGGTAATGTTGTACCTTATGAAATGCCGTCAGATATCGTACCTCCTGCTCTTGACCTGAACCCTGTTGTGCTAGGTGATGCTGATAACATAATCCCTACCGATGATGCTACAGCAGATGCGGGTGCGCCACCTGAAGGTACACCTGATATACGTATAGCGCGTAAAGAAGGGGAGAGTAGAGATGAATATAAACAAAGAGTATTAGAGGCCCGTGAAACAATAGAGCAAAACAAAGTAGTTATTGAAAAGTCTATCACTGATTTAACTGCTAACGAAGCAGGTCTAACAATAGCAAATAACCTAGCAGAAGCATGGTATAGTGTAGAGCCTACCATTGTAGGTCTTGATAATTGGTTTTTAACATACGCTTTCGGCGCAGGGGCTGATGTAGCAGCATTCATGCAAGGTCTATTTGGAATTACTGCTGAACAAAGTAATGGCAGAGCATCTTGGCTAGAAGAGTTATCTATTGATCAAAAAGAAATAGCACTTGCAAAAATGGCTGCTGCTATGGCGTCCATTCAAGAACGGCGTGAAGCAAGCGAACAATAATAGAGAGACAAAAGTATGCCTACACTAGAAGAGCTATATGGTCCTGATGAAACACAAGTAGAAGAAGAACGTGACTTCCTTACCTACTCAGGTGGGGAGAAGGATTCTTTTTCTGTAAATGATTTAACTGAAGATCACAACTACAACATTATTGATGAACAGATGAAGCGTAGGTTTGGCATGTCAGAGAAGACACATGACAGACAAGAAGTAGTTGATGCATGGGTAAACTATAATCGTAAGTTTAACGTAGGGCAATCTACTACAGTGCTAGGTGAGGCTGCTTACTTGTACAAAGCAGACGAGGAGTCTATGGCTGTAGCTAACAACTCCTACAGACTATTTGAAAACATGAAGGGGGCTTTCAGTGGAGGCTCTACTACAGCAGAGAAGCTAGACGCTGTAGGTGACTACGCACGTGGTATTGTGTTAGACCCTGTTAACGTTATTGGTCTAGGTGTAGGCAAGCTTATATCTGGTGGTGCTACTAAGGCTGCATCTAAAGCAACTCAGAAGGGCGTTGAGATTGCAACTAACAGTTACTTAAAGAAGATAGGTAAAGAAGGCGTTAAACGTGCAGGACTTTCAGAGCTAGAGAAAGAACAGATAGGTCTTATAAGGCGTAAGATCATGCGTAAAGCCATGCGTGGTGATGCCATAGAGGGCGTAGAAGAGGGTGCAGTAGATGCCGCACTCAAGAAAGAAAGACGTAAGTTTGGTGTAGGTGCTGCCTTTGGTGATACTGCTGCTGCACTCACAGTAGAAGGCTTTTACCAGAACGCTCTAATGAAGACAGACTTCCAACAGGAGAGAGATGAGTTAGCATATGGGTTAACTGCTGCAGGAGGTTTGTTTGGTGGTGTGCTTGCATATAGTTTAGCAAGTATATCTAAAGGTAATGCCCCTAAAGAACTAGCCTTACCTGCGTTTGAAAGAGTGAAGCAAGCTGAAGCGGCTGCTAGAAAAAGAGCTATTGATATTGAGAAGGGCCGTAACAAAAAGGTGGCTGACAATCTGAAGTCAGATGCTGCAGCTAAGAGAGCTATTAAAGAAAGCTTAGGCAAAACAAAAGACAGTACAGAGGCGTGGTTAGCAAAGGTACGTGCAGGTACGGCTGCATCTAGTGGCACTCAGACAGGTGACATTGCAGCAGATACTTTAGGTTTCTTTTTAAGTGGAGATGAATCAACAGGTACAGAAGGTATAATACAAATACTTGAGGGTGCAGGATTTAAATTAGAGTACGCTGATGATGCCTTTGTACATTACACAGACTTTCTCACATCTGTAGTAAAAGACTTGGACGGTGACGTAAAGAAAGACATAAAAGACATCTTTGATCTGACACTTAAAGCAGAGCATCCTATGTTTGCTAAAGCTAAAGACTTAGATGAGGGCATGGATATACTTGCAAGGACTGCATCTGAGGCAGGTAGAACCCTGTATCAATTAAGTAAGTCTAAGAACTCTATTAAAGAGGCTGCAAACAGGCGTAAGAAGGCAGGGCTTACTGGACCTCCTACAGGTAATGATGTACTTGAAGCAGAGCTTGACCCTCAGTCACCTGTGTTTGTAAAAGGTTTGCAAGAGAAGCTAGACACAGGGTTTTCTAAAGCGCAAGCCAACCTTATTCGTATGCTTGTTACTCATCCCGGCACTACTGCGTTAAACGTAGTGGGTTGGTCTAATGCATCCGTCATGCAGTCAGGTTCTGATATCGTGCGAGGTGCTTTGTATGGAGGTGCATCCGTAGGTAACTTGCTTGTTGGCAGGATAGGTAGCTCTGTAGAGTACGCTAAGAAAGCTAAGAGTATGCTTACTTTGCAAAGCCAGAAGATAAAGAACTTAGTAGACCCTTTTGCTACACAGGAAGAGGTACTAGATTTCTTAGCTTATAATCCTAAGATAGGTAAAGAACTGTTTAGATATATGTCTGGCGGCATTGACAGTAATGACGTAATGAAAGACCTTAAGCTGGACTTCAGTGACATGGAGAAAGAAGGCACTTTTGAAAAGGTTATGTCTGGTATGCAAACTCTTTATGGAGTTAAGGCACAAGATATATTTACCAAGACCCAAGAGTTTATGTACAACATTGATAAGCAGATACGTATCAAGCATGGAGTTAGTTACTCTGAGTTCATGAGTGCTGCCAATGCAGATGGTACGCCTAAGTACTGGGATCAGATGTCAGGTGCAGACTTCTTTGAGTTACAAACTAAAGCTGTTGATGATTCTCTTAGAAATGTATTCGCTAAGTCCTATGGTAAGGACGCTAAAGGTCTACTAGGTTATGTGGCTAAAGGTATAGAAGAGGCACGTAGGGTTCCTATACTTGGTGCTATGATCCCCTTTGGTCAATTCTTTAATAACACTATGGGCTTCATGTTTGATCACACAGGTATTAGTTTGCTTCACAAGTATGCAGCAGGTACTACACGTGATCCTGTAGAACTGATAAGTAAGACTGCTGTAGGTTTAACTATTCTTAACACAGCAGGTGAACACTCTAAGGCTGGCTTAGAAGAGGGCTTGGAGTGGCATGAAGTCCGAGCAGATGATGGCTCAGTTAAGTCACGTTTGTATGACTTCCCGTTTAGTTTCTACATGGGTATAGGTAGGCTCAAGGCACACTTTGATCGTGATGGTGAAGCTCCACCTGAGTTAATACAAGAGATTATAAATACCTTTGGGCCTCAAAACTTAACACGCCAACTAGGAGATACATCTAAGATTTCTATGGACATAATAATAGATGCTCTGTCAGGTGATATGCCAGCAGTAGGTGAAGCCTTACAAGAGTTAGGTGGTAACACTGTATCCATGTATGCGTCTGGCTACACCCGTCCACTTGATCCTATAAGTCAAATAGGAAACCTTGTGGCAGGTGAAGGCTATACTCCTACGGATCGTAAGATAGGCAACAAGACTGTCAACAACTCTGTGCGCTATGTTGAGGGTATCTTTGATGCCTTTGAAGAGATCACAGGACTTGAGGGGTACTCAGCACAAGAAGTTGTCACTAAGGGTACATTCGGTGCTATTGATGCACCTCGCCCTGTAGAAGCGCAGCGTCTTGAGACTGATATACAACAGGGCGCACCTATAGGAAGGATATTCGGATACCGTGAGTCAGCTTCTCACACACCTGTTGAGAGAGCATTTGCTATGGTGGGCCTACCTCTGTGGAAGTCTAATGTTTCAGCCAAGATACCTGAAGCTGACAACAGAATGAAGAAAGTAATAACTAAGTATCTTAACGATGAGGCAGCTAAGATGCTAGATAGCCCTACTTGGAAAGAAGCTGACAACGCTATGCGTCTAAAGCTACTACGTGGGGTTATACTTTCAAGAGCAAAAGAGTCTGCAATGTTGGAGTTAAAGTATAGCATTGACCCTGAGAATAGAAGAATGGGTATTATGTATGACTTAACTAAACGTAATGGTGGCTACTCTGACAAAGAAATAAGAGAGGCTTTACAAGATATGGGTATAGAAGGTGACGTTACAGACTTAGACGAGAACCAGTTAAACTTTCTTAGATACGAATTAGACACAAACAAGAAAGAACAACAACTGCAAGTCAAGTACGCTACATAGAATACAAAAAAAGGGGCGGTCATAGCGACTGCCCCTCTTACTTTGTTTCACGTGAAACATTTACTTTGTACCGTGTAACTCTACACAATACCTAGCCCAAAGATACACTTCACGAATATGCTGCTCAACCATCTTACGTTCATGACAAGGGTGTAAGTTAGAGACAATAAGGTTCTCCATAGTTTCACACATCTCTGTTACCTCTTCTTTAAAAGTCTCATCTCTACCTTTACTGTAGTTAAGAGCTTCTTCTTCTAACTGCATACCACCTACCCTTATTGTTATTTACAATACATACTTTATAGATGTGTTGCATATTTGTCAAGTTATATTATGTACCTTTATCTACATTAAAAGGAAAAGGAAAACATTGGCTAACTGCTTTTGCAGTTTCACTTGGTCTTGAATTGTAAAGTCTTAACATATCTACCTCTCTCCATTGTTGACAAGACTCTTCATTTGTAAAGGCTGTGTTTGGTGAAAATACTATGAAAGACTTTTCGTTTGTTGTTGGTTCTGTCATCATCATTACTACTGTATAAACCCATATCATTTTATGATATCCTTTCTAGGTTATATCTACCATTTCACAAACGTCACCAGTACATGCCATAGTCTGCATACCGCTTGTGTTGTCTGCGTGTTCTAGTTCTGCTAGTTTAGTCCAATCAATTTTAACAGGAGACTTATCAACCATATTATAGAACTCTTCCTGTGTACACTCTTGGTAGGGAGCCTGTTGATACGTGTGTTCATTAAAGGGTAGGAATGACACACCTGACATTTCATCAAAGTGTTTGTATACAAATGCCCCTACCTCTAGCCACTCGTCAGCCTTAACATTAATAGTTACACTAGGCTTATGCTCACACCAATGCCGTTGATACATAAGCCACATCTCTAACTGCTCTAGTGCGGTCATGTCAGCAGTATGAACAGCACCCATAGGAGATTGCATAGGGAAACTAAACACTGTAGTAGCGTCAGGCTTCATAACGTCAGGCTCATTAGGTATACCCTGTGCCTTCATAAACTCTGTCAATGGGTCTTTATTATCTCCACGCACAGTACGGATATAATAGGGAGAGTGACGAGCATGAATGCCAGAAGATGAGTCAACCAGTTGGGAAACTGTTCCACTGGGCTTGACACAAGTAATAGCAGTGCTATGAGGGATACCAAGACGGTCAGCCCACTCAGCGTTAGTAGAAACAGCCACATTTTTAAGATGCTCCAATGTATCAGCTAGGCCAGCATTAGCCGTAGTCATTAATTTGTTATCCATTATCCCTGTGAGTGACACACCGAGCAAGCGTTCTGCTTCTGTGTTGGTAGCCCACACCTTTCGCAAGTAGGGGAACTTAGTGTATGTTGACTGAATGGTTCCAAGTATAGTTGCAAGACGGACTTTTCTTGTAAGGTCTTCCAAACTGTCGTTAGCACGGATGACAACTTCCGTAAGATTACAGAACTGATTCGGCCTAAGAATGATTTCCGAACATGGGTTTGTTCCGAACTCATAGCAAGACTCCCTACGGCCATTTTTTGCAGCTTGTTTAATTGATGCTTCTCTGTTGAATATCCCTCGTTCTCCACTACCACTCTCCATTAGTGCAGTCCACTCACGCATGAATGCCATGCTGTCAGGTTTCTCTGAATAAGATACTGAGTTGTTAGCCAAGGCTCTATGCCCTGCATTCTCCCACCAGTTACCTGACTTAGCGTGACGCATACGATCATCAGATAGATTAGACAGACTAATCATAGCACTACGTCTAACACCACCTACTACTACTACCTCACCAATCTTACACATTAAGTCATGACACTCAAGGCTAGACAATCTACGTCCTTGTGCACCTTTGAATGTTGTGACTGCAAAGTTAAACAAATCAACTAGAGGAGCAGGACCACTAGCCCTACCACCAAAAGTTTTTAGCCTTGCACCTGCAGGTCTAACTTTAGATACATCCCACTTAGGAATTTCACCAGCCCATAGGAGTGCCAACACTTGTCTCAAACCCTTAGCCCATCCTTCCTTGCTGTCCTTGATGACAACACACGTTTCGCTATCGAAAAGAGGAGGAACATCAGGGAGTTTAGTGATGAACTGACGCTCAACACTGAAACCAACCCCCGTCCCGCAAAGGAGGATGAACATAGCCTCATCGAAAGACTTAGGGTCATCTACGGGTAGGTAGCTACAGTTATACATACAGGTATTATCCCGGTCTGCAGCCTTACCTGCAGTCATGAGTGACCTCATACTAGGCATAACCTCAAGGCTAAGTATGGCATCACGCATTTCATCTAGGTCAACAGGCTTGAGCCATGTCTTAGCTATGTTCTGCAAGTAACGCTCTACAGTTTCACCCCATGTTTCACGGCGTCCCTCGTCTTCAATCCAACGTGCATAGCGGCTGGTTGCAATAAAGGTTTGATAGTCGCTAGGTAGATAGTTATTATTCATCTTCACTTTCCTTATACTAAATCAGACAGGTCAGGCTTCCAATAGTGTGACCCCTTCAATACTTTTCCATCAGGCCGTTTGATTGGCTTACCTCTTGGGCCTAGCTTAGACATATTAGATGCGTGTACCCTACGGAAAGCTTCGTCTAAGTCCCACCCATAAGTAGCTGCATATCCATACGTAACGTACACCAAGTCAGCTAACTCTTTAAGTAGTTCCTGTGGCCCATCTGCATCACGAACTTCATTGTACTCTTCTTTGAGAAGTAACCAACGCAGACCTTCTAGCTTTCTACTGTAGCCGTACTTTTCTCCAAGCGGGTGATCCATTGCTGTAGCAAACTCTTTGACCATATCAAGAGGTGTATAGTCTTTAAGTTTATTAATCATATCCTCTCTGTCGTACTCAGCGAAGTCATTTATTTCTTGTTGTGTAATCATCCGTGTTCCCTCACGTTAATGTTGTATATGGTAACGTCATCTATATCAAAGACTAAGTTCTCAAGCAAGTCCCTGATATCTTCATTGTGGTGTACATCATGAGAAGATAGTATATTGTTTTCTTTATCTACCTCAAGAACAAACGTAGCACTGAACTTTCTAGTCTTCATTGTTTCTCTACCTTTGCTATTAGTCTAGCACCATACCACTCAGCTTTCTTCAAGTCCTCTATACCGTTCTTGTATCGCCACCTGTGTAGGTACTTAGCTATGTTGCCTCTTAGGTATCCTATGTACTCTTCATCAGTTAGAAAGTCTTCTATGTACTCTATACACTCTATAGACCCTGTGCCGTAGTGAGGTGGGCTATTTACCATATCCGTGTCTACTTCTTTCCACTTAGCCATGTTAGCAGCTACCCTTTGTTTTCGTGAACCTGTTTATTTTTAAGATATTACCATCTGAAGTATAGATTGGCTTATCTTCTTCTCTCTCCATTGAATCATTCATAATCTCTTGTATCTTGGACTCAACCCTAGCCTTTAGACCTTCTAGGAGATCAGAGTCCTCATCTAGTGCTAACTCAAACAAAGCATTCATAGTTAATGCTACATCAAGAGCTATCTCTAAGGCGTCATCATCCAAGTAGTTATCGGGTGATTTGTATATACAAGTCTCTATGCGCCCATCTCCTAGAGGCTTTATCAATATCGCAACTTCACCCTCACCTATATCACTAGACATTAATCTTTCCTTTTTGTTTTGAGAGGTATTATTTTAGCCGTAACACATGCTCCGGGAGATGTCAACCATTCATTTGGTATTAACCTATGAGCATACAGGAAGTCATTCTTCTCGCACCAATCACCATACGTAGTCTTAGAACCTTTATATAGCTTACCCTTAGAGTTACTAAAGACAAATCTTATGTCTAACTCAGGGTGCTGCTTCCTTACTTGTATATGCTTGTGCCTGTCTTCACTATCAAAGATACCTTTAGTTTCAATAAAGATACCGTTGTCTAACTGAAAGTCAGGAGTGTAAGTACGGTAACGTAAGTCCTCCCATTCTATTTTAAGTAACTCATACCTTACCTTTTTCTGGCACTCAGACAAAACAAGAGCAGTCTGTTTTTCAAGACCACTCCTGTACTTGGCTTTAAGGTGTTGCCTCTTAGGTTTAGGCATCCGTCTTTAGCTTAGTATATGCCACGTTAGGTGGCGTTAGTTTACCTTGATAGGTTCTTGATGGTAGTTCTTGATAGTCAGGCCAACACGCTTTCTTGAATGAGCAGAAGCTACACTCTCTGCATAGTATCCTATTGCCTGACTCCTTCTTACGGTAAGTCTCTGCAACATCTGTGTACTGTCGCTCAAGTGGCTCGTCGTTCTCTAAGTAGTCATAGGTATCACGCATCTTATCTAAGACTTCATCAACGTCTACGTTCTTGGCTGAGACGTACTTGTGATGGCCGTTAGCTTTGTTGACTACCCACCAACCCCCAACCTTCTTACCTGCTGCTGTAGCGTAGCCTACAAGCTGTGCTACGTAGCCGAAAGGATCATTAGCTTGTAGTGTCTCAAGGTCAACAAACTTTTTAGTGTAGGAGTGATCAGATGCAGACTTGATGTCATCTACTCTGCCTTCCATAACTAAGTCATATTCCCCTCTGATTGGGCGTCTGCCACCCCCTAAGTCTAAGTTCACAACATCGTTGTCTTTAAACTTGACACCTGCTGTACGCAGTATACCTTTGAATACCGCCTCAACTATATCACCTAGCATCATGTTCATCATGAACTGTTCAGGTAACGGTGCCTTCTCTTCTGGTCTATTCTTTTCAAACCATAGTTGACATATAGGGCGTCCAATGTTTGACATTCTAAGTTTAAACTTATCACGTGGACCCCCGTTGAACTGCTTGTCTAAGCCTTCTTTGACATCAGAGGCAACCTTATCAATGATTGCCTCCGACATACTGGACTTGCCTAGAGTAGCATCCCGCATCAACTTCTTGATAGGAAGTTCAGCGACATGATTCATATCCATATTAGTATGGAGCCTCCTCTACTTGTACGATAGCATCAAGAACATCAGGTGAGATAGCCACATCAGGCTTGTTCAACTTCTTCCACTCACTAAGAATGTAATCATTAGAGTTGTCTATGTAGTCAACAAAAGAACGAAGTGTATCTTGATCATCTTCCTTCATAGATACCTTAGACCCTAATGATGCCACCACAGTAGCGTAACTATTAGTAGACATCTTTTCTTTCTTAGATGTAAGCTTGATAGTATGCTCAATAGGTAACAACTTCTTAGCGGTTATCTCCTGTAGTGCAGCATCAATAGACTTCTTACTTTGGAAGTTCTTAACGTAATACACAAAGTCAATCTCGCCATCGTAGCCTTGCATAGGATTGCCTTTAGCATCAAAAGGCTTGTTAAGTGTCACCTTACCAAACAGTACTTTGGAGTTCTTCACACTGCTTTGTCGTGCCTTGTAGTCTTCATCTAAAGCAGCCCATTCTTCTGGTGTCCTGTACTTACTATCTCGGCCTAGATTAAACGTACCTCTACTATCCTTCAAGTCACCCTTCAGTTTAGTAACCATCACTGTGCTGTGTGATCTACCTATGTCAGTGTCGAACTGCGTCCACTGCTGCCGCTGTGCAAATAAACGGATGGATATAGATCGACTATACACCTCATTACCTTCACTATCTTTGAGCTTGTATGCTCCAAGTGGTACTACAACCTTCTCTTCTACCTCGTCATCTACAACATGTTCAACCATGATAGGTGCTTGCACCTGATTCAACATGGGTATCTTTGGTGCAGAGGAAGTAGACGTATCCATTTCTCCGAAACCCATTGCCGCTGCCAAGTCTGATCCAGCGAAGTTAGTACTCAACTCATTGCTCATTATATATCCTTTCTGAGCTTTAAACGAACCGTAGTTATACCATTATACATCAACAGTGTCAAGCCAATTCGGTCCTATCTTGGCCTCTAAAAGTAGAGGTACATTCATCTCTACCCCGTAGTATCTGTTAATGATTGCATCTAGGTTTTTATTAACATCATCAATAACACCTAGCACCTCCTTCTCTTCTTGTGGGTGTATGTCTATCACCGCTGAGTCATGAACACTGTTCACCAACCGTGACCGTAAACCTTTGAGCCTGTGATCTATCTCAAGTAATACAACAGGTACAACATCACCAGTAGCAAACCCTTGCACTGGATAGTTCTTAATCCTAGTGAAGTTAGTAGGTGTGCCATTGGCTCTGCGATGTGTGCCGGGAAATGCATACTGCCTACCTGACACATTAGTTATCTTTTGTAGTCGTATAGCCTCACTACCTAGCTTCTTGTGCCACTTACCTATACCCTCGTACTTCTCAAGAAAATGATGGTAGTATGCAGCTTCAGCCTTAGTTCTGCCAAACCCTGTCGCACCAAAGAGAGGAGCGAAAGTATGTTCTTTAGCTGCTTGCCTAGTCGTAGGCTGTCCTGCATCAGTAATGATCTGTGCAGTGTAAGAGTGTACATCAAAGCCTGTATTGATCTCTTCCATAGCTACAGGGTCTTGTGACAAGAAAGCTGCAGCCCTAAACTCTAGCTGTGCAAAGTCAGCTTCCATAACCTTGCCGCCCTCCCATCGTGATATAAACACACGCTTAACTGGGAACGTCCCACCTCTAGGCATGTTCTGCATGTTAGGCTCACGCCCACTGAACCTGCCAGTAGATGTAATGTGCTGCGTTAGTGACACATGTAGTATGTCATCTGGCTTAGTGTAGGTTTCAATACCGTCAACAAAGCTTGACAGGTAACTAGATACAGCATTGAGTCTCTTTAAGTCTTCAAGAAACTTAACAGCTACATCCATGTTGTTATCTATCGCTGTTGCCCTAAGAATATCTAGTACGTCTTTTCCTGTAGAGAAGCCACTAGCACTAACCCAAGAAGCATTAGGAGGGAAGAACCCAAACCCAGCCATACGAGATTGCTTCTTAAGTTGATATCCTCTGGCATCACAGTCCTTACATTTGTTGGGTCTTGCATACTTACTCCCATCTTTCTTTACTTTGTACGTTTCTGCATTACCTTCACAAGTGGGACAAGTGAACGCCTCAGTGCGATACAGAAGATCACTGTTAGCATTGATTATTTCCTTTAGCTCGCTTAACTTCTTGCAGTTATCAAATAGATTAGGCCAATCATCTTTTGAGTGGGGCTTACGACTAAAGATTACCTGAGACATCTGCTCTGGACTGTTCAAGTTAACAGGTGTGTCACCCATAACCTCACGTACCTGCATCTGTAAGCGTGATTGTATAGCACCCCTCTCTTCTTCGTACTCTTTACGCACTGCATCAAGAGCCTTACGATCTACCTTCATACCTGTCTGCTTCATACGGGTGAGTAGCTTACATACATTGAATGTAATGTCTCTCACTTTGATAAGGCTTGCTGACTCAGGAGTAGCAAAGTCTGCAACCTGTGCGTGAAACAGTTCAGCAGTGGTGTTACAATCAGCCTCAAGATAAAAAGTCAATTCTGATAATGGTATCTCATCTGTATTGTACCCGTCCTTGAAGTACTTCTTTAGGGTGTCATCTTTTTGAAACTCAAGGTTTCTACGGATAGCTGTATTACCTAAAGACATAGATATCTTTTTAGCTACACCGTTGGGTGTGATCTCTAGGTTGTTCCCTCTTAATAATATACTCTCAGCTAACATGGTATCCCATATAGGCCCATCATATTTGAAGCCGCACTCCCACAGCCAAGCTAAGTCATGCTGTGCGTTGTGCATGATGAGCAAGGTAGTGTGATCTAATATCTTCTGTATACGTCTAGCTTCAATTCCTGACTGATCAACGTATTCCTTGTGCTGAAGATCAAACGTTTGTGTCTCATCTCCATCATCCACATCACGTACACCCACATTAACTAAGAAGTTGTCAGGCTCCCAAGGGTCTAGGAATAACTTGTTGTTCCTCTTCTGTGTTGTATTCTCAACATCTAATACAAACCGCATTGTATTCCTTTCATTAGGCTAGGTACTGTGACCTGCCCCCATCTAACTCACAATGGACAACCCCATGCCATCCACCTTTTAATTTGTTCTTAGCTACATTGATGTGTCGCTGGTTGTCATCGTCATCACCCTCAGTAACTTGGTTCTTAGCAATCAACAACATCAGGTCTGCCTCTGCTGCCTTGCCTGTCTTACTCCCCTCTAACATGGATTGATCTAAGTAAACTTTATCTTGTGCATCAGCCGACAACTGGCTCATCCATATAAT
>Ga0181380_1000470_pt1 | contig 18066 bp, 13 predicted proteins | sample 3SPOviralmetaG_FD_130116 | JGI IMG/M metagenome (GOLD analysis project Ga0181380, IMG submission 130116) | Marine viral communities from the oligotrophic San Pedro Time Series (SPOT) site, San Pedro Channel, CA, USA - 3 SPOT_SRF_2009-08-19 | ecosystem: Environmental > Aquatic > Marine > Strait... | reverse complement strand
TCGGCTGTACTTGTTCCTTCTTCGGTCTCCCTCTCCCCTTCTTGGGATTCGGACTCTGACTCTCGTATGTCGCTTCCTTCATCTGCTGATCCTGCTTCTGAAACTTCAATTTTGCTTTCTGTTTTTTGCTCAACTTCTGTTGTTTCATTTGTGGTCTCCACCATCTCTGGTTGTTGTTGTGGTTCTTCAACCACTATTTCTTGAATCTCTTGTATAGGTTCTACCTCAATCGTACTACCTATGTCAACAGGGATCTCTGTTGGTGTTGGGATATCAATACTAATCTCAGGCATACTGATATCAATAACAGCTACAGGTTGTATCTCTGGTATCTCTGCTACTGTACCACCAATACTAGGTAGAGTAGGCACATCTTGGATTAGGTCTAGCGTTATCTCGGTTGATAGCTCAAGCCCACCAATAATTGGATCTGCTACTGTCTCCTCAATTACTGCAATCTCCTCAACGATTGGTTCTACAATAACAACAGGCTCTACAACAGGGGATATATAGTCATCATAAGTTAATAAAAATTCATAGTTATCTGTGATAGGGCCAAGCCATGAGTTTGAGTTGCCTGTATCTATACCTGATAGTTCAAAGCCTATGGCTACCTCACCAGTAAAAAAGGTATCATTGATAGACTTAGTAAAAGTATGATGAGTCCAGGCATCTTCATAAGGTACAGCAATGGTATGGCTAGATATCTCTGTAGTTGTGCCATCAGTAAAAGTAATATTGGTTACAATAGTATCGTCTCCACCAGCAGTACACCAGCCAGTTGCAGTATTACCACAACCATAGCCGTTATACTTTATGGTATACGACTTAATTTCTTTGCCTTGCTCTACACCAGTTAGATCAACCAGTTGTGATATGGTAGAAGTTTGTCCTTTAAATCTTACAGTTGGGCTGTTACCTGCATCACTATAAGAATTAGCATCACGCTTAACATTAGAATCTGAAAGAGTCCACCCATTTGTATTCTCGTTAAATGTATTGTTAGTTAGTAGGTTGTCCGTAGTTTCCTCTGCTGACAGGTTTGTCAACATTAAACTTAACAGCATCAACCTCAATATTTTTAATAACATTATTGTCCTCATCTAATATACCACGCTTTCTATATTCTTCTATTGCATCATCACCTATCTTACCATTGATAGGACAGGGCGAACCTGCGGCTATCATGGATTTAAATACTCTTGGGTCCTGACAAAGCATAGCGGTTGCACTGATTTTCATGCCAAGCTGTGCCAAAGCCCTGCTCAGCTTGATGCGCTGACAATTTTTGTCCTCTACATGTATGCCACCTGAGATACCAAACCATCCGCCTGAGATACCGCCTGATCTTACTACGACACATATGTCTGAGTATGCACCTGATGCACCCATTGATGGTACAGATGGTGGAGTTACAGGCATATCTTTGTATCTGATATTAGAATCTGCTGCTTGACACTCAGCAATGTAAGCCAGGACTATAGCAAGTATTACTATAAAGGCTAGACTGCGCATACATTAATCCGCATCCGCTATTGTGTTACCAGCATCTACCCATGCAAGTATAGCTTGATAGTCTGTGTTATCTGTATTGATAGGTACATAACACACTCGACCATCTATTGTTGCTTTGATACTCACATTACCACTACCAATCATTCCTGTTTGGTATTGAGCTGCTGTTACTATTCCTTTTTCCATAATTTAATTATCCTGCCATTAAGTCTGCTGTTAACAATAAATAAGCACTACCAGATTGAAAAACACTACAAGGGTGCGTTGCTGTCATACCACTACTAGTCATAGTTACATCTGCTTCAAAAGTATTTTCATCAGTATAAGTAGCAGAAAAACCTGTGCTTTGTGGTTGATGACTATTGGAATAAAACCAAGAGAAAGTACCACTTTGTGTTGCAGTAGGGCCTGTTCGCATTGAAGTAATTAAACCAAAACTTGCTCTTGCTACTGTATTACCAGCATTGGCAGAACCAATAAGCGGTGGTTGTGTATATATTTGACAGTATCTTTGACATCTTTTTAAATTATCACCGTAAGACTCAAATTGAAATGGTGGTAAAGTAGTTGAATCAAAAGTTCCAAACTCTAGTTGCACTCCAGTTAAATACCAATCGTTATCTGTTGAGTCTGCTAAGTTTAATACCCCTGCTGCTCTGTTAGCATTGGTATTATCAGCCCAAGCAGATGTATTTAAAGTACCGCCTGAGTAAGTGCTACCTGCACCTAGCCACCAATTCATCACAAAACTTTCAGCATTATCATAAGTAAAAGGGTCATCTGTAGAAGTATCCGCAGCAAAATTTAATATTTTCTTTTCCCAAGTATTAGCACTACTAATAGTATAAATTTTTGATATTTGTCTTGAATTATCAGTATCAAATAATTCTAAAACATAATTACCTGTTTTAGCTGACTTAACCCAAAAAGCTACAGTTAGTGTATAAGCATCCGATGAACCTTTTTTAAAAGGTTCTGTTTGAAATCCTTCAAAACTTGTTCTAACTAGACCAAAATGTCCAGCATCTAAACTTGTGTCTGCTGTAGTGCAATCTAATTTAAAAGATTTTACTAGCCCAGTGCCTGCAGGAGCATCACTAGCTTGTGACACTGTCCAAGTTCCAAAAGTATCCATTTGTGTGGTAAAACGGTCTGCCCCATATTGAATACCTGTGACACTTGAAGTGGATGTAGTACGTTGTGCAATAGCCATATCACCATTATGTATAAAAGGTTGTGCATTTGGTCTTAAAGGTGTTGGTATAGCATCGGCTGCTAGTTTAGCTAATGTAACTTGTGCATCTCCAATGTGTGCTGTATCAATACTAGCATCTGTATAGTGTTCTGAATTAATTGCATCATCAGCAATCTTAGCACCAGTTACAGCATCTGCTGCTATCTTAGCTGTGGTTACTTGTAAATCTCCAATGTGTGCTGTGTCTATAGAGCCATCAGTATAATGCTCTGAATTTATTGCATCGTCTGCAATTTTAGCTCCTGTTATTGCATCAGCCGCTATGGTCAATGCTCCTGTATCAGCTAGAGTTGCATCGCCTGATATTACATTGTCAATGTATTTGCTAGTGCCTGTGTCGTATAGCAAGATAGAGCCATCAGCAGGTGAAGTAATATTAGTATCAGTTAATCCTGCTAGGGTAGAGCCAGTTATATCTTCAAATGCACTACCATTGTAAACCTTTAATATATTTGAGCTAGTGTTAAATACCAAATCTCCAGCATCATTGTCTGAGCCTGGATCACTACTTGCTACTCGGTATCTTGCAGCAAAACTGTTGACTCCTGCTATATTAGAAGCAGTTGTATTTACATTTGCTATTGAACCAGCAACAGTCGCAACATTAGCTACTACACCAGATGCTCCAAGTGTTGCCATGTTGGTTACATTGTCTGAGGTAGCTAATAAATTTAGATCAGTAACAATATCTGATGTTGCTAAAGTGTTTAAGTCTGAAACAATATCCGATGTTGCCAATGTATTAATATCAGAAACAATATCTGAAGTAGCTAAAGTATTTAAGTCAGACACTATATCGCTTGTTGCTAGTGTATTGATATCATTTACTACATCTGTTACTGCTAATGTGTTTAGATCTGATACAAAGTCAGATGTAATCAAACTAGCTTTAGCTGCAACACTTGTAATCTCAGATGCTTTACCAGCACATGTAGTTACATTGGCTGATATACCAGCAACAGTTGTTACATTACTAGCTATACCTGCAACAGTAGTTATATTGCCAGTAATAGCACCAAGTGCAGATAAATTAGTTGAGGTAATAGTACAAGCTGGATCTCCATCGGCATCAAACTCTAGTATTTTATTAGCTCTACTTGCTTGTACAGGTAGTTGCATATCAAAACCTGTAGTAGTTTCTGTTAATGGTAGACGAATTGATCTTGAGGTACTTTCCTCTCTCTCTGCCATCATAGCCATCAAGATATCAAGCTGACTGTTTAATGCTGTTACATCAAAAGATGCGGCTGGAGTAAAATCTGTTGTTCTTTCTACTGTTATGTCTCGTACAATTACTATGCTGTCATCTGCTGTTGCACCACCACCTAAAGTTACTGTGCCTCCAGCTCCAAATTCGTATGCACTATCACTAGCATTGGTTGTACCTTGTACACTAAACTGTGCCACACTACTAGGTGCTGCATTGTAGGTTAATGCTGTGCCATTACGGAATACTTTAATGTCTCCTGTGGCAAAAAATTCAAAACCTATAGTAAATACTGTTTGTCCACCAGTAGCTGTATATGTATTTCTAGGATTATTTCTAGCTGTTGCTATTGTCATTTTAAAAACTCCGCAGCACTATTGGCTATTTTTTTGTTTATTCCGTCTAAATATAACACATTATTAAATGGTAACAAGCGTTTGAGCATCATGGATCTTTCACCTAATGGCATATCTCCGCCTATAGCTTGTATAGCTTCCATTAACAAACTTGGCCCTGCACCTGTAAATTCACCTGCTGCATCAAGATATGAAGCATCACCAAATCTTCCTGATGTACCTATGCTAGGTCTTACTCCTAATGGTGTATCAAAAAATCCTTCTGATATTGTTTCTAACATAAAGTTTACATCACCAGGTAATCCTAAAACACCAGACATTTCTATTGCTCTATATATTCTTTCTTGTGAAGATTTATGTTGATAATACATAGGATTTTTTAAGTAATCTCCTAATGCTGCAAACCCAATCATTGATATTACTCCATACATTAAATCTCTTTCTCGGCCTGAAAGCCCAGCTAACATAAGTTTTCTGTTTGCTGCAAATGACCAAGCATAGAATTGAAATGGTAGTGCTAAGAATCCATTATTAAACTTTCCACCAAACTCTGTTTTTTCAAATCCACCTAAAAATTTAAATACATCACTATCAAACGCATCTGCTAATCCTTCATCTCTAATTCTTATTACACCAAACATCATATTTGGTTTATCAGCAATGCTTGGTGTAATAATAGTTCTTTGTACATCCATAAAACTACCAAATCTAATTAAATCTGCATAATGATTACCTTTAGGTGTAGATAACCATTCTTGTTCTTTGGTATACAACATACCATTAGTAGTTTTATAGGTAGGCATCTTAGCTATACCTCTTGCATCTTTTTTATTTATTCCATATTGAGCTAATCTTCTTATATCAAACTCAGATGCTGTGCCATTAGCTACTTTTTGACAATCTTCTAAAAATCTATGTGTAGAAATATGCTGAGTCATTTGTTTCATCTTATGAGTCCAGGCAGATAGTAAGTTCATATGATAAAAAGGTGATTGAAGTCCTTCTAAAGGTTTGCCTACTATCTTATCAAAGTATTGTCCAAACATAGATTCACCTCTACCTACTCTATACTCTGTATTACCTGTATGTCTTGCATTAGCTTGGTTCATTTGCACATCATATACATCACCAAGCCAAGAATTTTTTGCTATCTGCTCATTAAATTCTGTTTTATCTGCTGCAAACATATGTTTACTATTTAAATATCTAAAGGTATTACCAAATCCATGCACTAAAGGTATACGAGCAAAATCAACAATAGATGCAAATAATACTTTACCCATCATTGCTGTACTAGCCCAGTTTCTTAATGCTGCTGGTAGTCTTGATTGCATAAAGCTACTTGGATCTGATGTATTAAAGATATTGTATATTTTATCTCTATTATCTTTAAGATCAGTCATTATTCTTTTGGCTTCAGGCAACTCATCTTTAGTTATATTTTCTAATATATCCATATCCATATCCCATAATCTAGTTTCAGCATTTGCTTCACCAAATTTTTCTGCCATTGCAATGCGTTTGTGCATTTTTTCAGAATACATCCTTAATAAATAATTAATATCATTTATTAAATATCCTTCTAATTCTTTATCTGTAAGTCTTATTGCTCTTGATTGAAATGCACTTTCGTTATTTATATATGTTTTACCATCTAAACCTAATTCATCTACTGTGTTTCCATCCATATTAAGATTTTGACCATCTCTCCTAATTTTTGAAATAGTGTCATTAACTTTTGCATTTATATATATAATTTCATTTTGACCACCTATATCTTCTACAAAAACTTTTTCGCCTTTTTCATTTTTATATGTATATGTATTCGGATCTTTTCTAAAATTATCATATAATAATCTTCTAAAAGTTCCTGCTTGTGGAATATTTACATACCTCATATCTTCTAAATGATAATCTTGCAATCGTTGACTTTTAACTTTATATCTAGTTCTACCAACAGATACATCTTGGCCATCAATGGTTGCAACAATGTCTCCATTTGTGTCTAAAGATTTTATTCTTCCATATATGTTATCTTTTTTTCCTACTTGTTGTCCTTTAACATGAATTAAAAATCCTTCACCAAATTTTTTTTGTTTTGATTTTCCATTTTTATCAGTAAATTTAACTGTTACTTGTTTACCACGAATATTTGTAACAACTCCATATTCTCCTTTTAAAGTTTCTACTTGACTTCCTTTTTCTATGTCAGTAAATAATTGATTTTTTCTAAACGATACAACCATACCTTCTATAATTCCTTTATATGAACCATCTTTTAAACCTTTCATATATTGTATAGCTTCTATACTTTCATTAGGCAACCAAACTTCATTTGATATATCTCTATTTATAGCATCTATGTCATATACTCTATTTACATAATCATCAACTAAAGGATTAAATTCATCAACTAATCCTTCAACAATATCATCTTCTAATGCTTCTAATTCTTCTAGTTTATTTTTTGCATACTCTAATCTTCTTTTTACTATTTCTTTAATTTCTTTATCTTTTGTATTTTTTAAAGCTCTTTCTGCTCTTTCTATTCTTGGTATATATTTTTGTTTTAATTTATTTATATCTTTTTGTTTTTGAAACATACCTAATTTTTCAGCTTCTTCACCAAGTAAACGATAGATGCCTTTTATTTCATTAGCTAATCCTTGTATAACTGGATGAGCAGATTCATAATATTCTTTATCTCTAATTGCTTTTGTTATTAATTCAGTAAATTCACCAAATTTAACTTGTTCTGTTTGTCCTTTTTTAAATCCTAATTTTCTTGCACCTGTGTCTAGAGCATCGCCAAGTCGTATGCCTGTTGCACCAAAATTATATCCAACTGTTTCTTTATTTGTTTCATTTATACCTTTTCTATACTGTTGAAAACCTCTTTGTAATCTTTGATTAAAATTACCAATAGTTCTAAAATGTCTTTGTGTTGCTTTAATAAGAGCAGAAGCTCCAATAGCTATTCCAGCTTTTGATGCCCTAGTAACAGTCGCTCCATCACCAGTTAAAGATAATGCAAAATCAGCAATAGCATTACTTATTCTTCTATCTTTTATTTTGTTATTAGTTAGACTGCCAAGTGTAGTAATTGCTCTATCTACTTTTTCTGCAATCCAACTTCTATCTTCTACGCTTCCTCTACCAGCAGTCTCTCTACCTATTTTGTTTGCTAAAATATCATCATAAATTTCTGCATTAATTAAATTTTCTGTTTCAATAGGAGTTCTACCTGTTGGCGCTGTCCCATCATTTTTCATAATTTTCTTTTGTATACTAAATTCAACATAATCTTCAAATGAATCAAACTCATTAATACGATTTGCTCCAGCAATATCTGGTTCTACATATGAACCATCATCAAATTTTTGTTTTAATTTTGCTTCATCAACAACTACTGTGTCATGTTTAAGTGTATTGCCTCTCCAAGTTTCTCCTTTTTTTAACTCTAAAATATCTTCGTTATTTATTTTATTTTTTTCATTAATAGTAATATCATCACCACTATTATTTTCTAATTTATAATCTTTCTTTTTAGTTTTATAAAATTTATCTGTGTCTTGATTATAATATTCACTTCGTAATTTTACATTTTCACTATCATAAAAATTTTCCATCATTGCATTGGCTTTATCTCCAGGACTATCACCTGATCCTTTGCCAACATTACCAACTCCTCGTTTACCAAATGCTCCATAAATACCACCACCTAATATACCTGCTCCAGTAATATATAATGCTGACTCGCTTAATGTAGCTGTTGGATCTAGTTCTTGTCTTATAGGTTCTGCTAGTGCTGTAAAACCTGCCGAGTATTTTGCACCTTGCATAAATCTTTTACCAAAAGATAAACCTTTAACTAATGGTATAGGAGCATATGTAATTGGATCAGCAAATGCTGCAATGATTTCTGGCGTTATGCCATGACTTTCTCTTACGCTTCTTAAATGAATATTATATTCAATTTTTTCTTTTATAAAATCTAAATGCGTTTGATTTCGTACATCTAAAAAATGATCAAAATAATCTTCATACCCTATTAATTGATCATCTATATCGTGAATAACTTCTTCTGGTTCATTTAACCATAAACCTTGATTTTTTATTTGTGAAGTAAGTTGTCCTATTGGTTCTAATTGCCAGGCTGCGCTAACAGCATCATAATATGTTGGATCTTCTTCTAATGATGTTCTTCCTCTAGGTAAAGGTTCAGGCTCTGTTGGAAACAAATTATTGTCGTACCATAAATTATTAAAACTATTATCTATTGCCATCTAATCACCTGTTAATAAATTAGTTAAAATACCATTTTTATTTGGTTTACCACCAATAGGGCGTACCCGTACGCCGTATGGAACAGTTTCAAAACCAGATGGTGCAAATAAAAAGTTATCAACTTTTTTGTACCACGGGGTAGTTATATCATGTTTTCTTTTATAAGCAGAAAATAATAAATTATATGTTTCATTTTCTGGTTTATCATTACTTTTTGATAATTCAAGTATTTGTTTTCTTGATATTGTAATAGGGTTACTATCTTTACCAATCATTGTTCTTACATTTTTTCCTTCTGGATTTGGCATAAATATCATTTGATATAAAATATCATTGCCATTTATTGCATTTGGATTAACAGGTTCTAAAAATACAGTATCGCCTATTAGTGCATCTTCTTTTTGAAAAGATTCAAACTTAGATTTTTTTATATCTAGTTTATCTAACATCATATTTTGTACCTGATGCCAGGTATATGTTTTATCGATATAAATACCTTTTTCTTCAACCATTCTGTCGTAATAAATTTGTTTTAATTCTTCATTTGCACTTTGACTTTCTGCATCAAAACGTAATTCACTATAATCAGGTTCTTTATTAAAGTAATTGCCAACTCCCCATTTAGATAATTTTAATTTGTTTTCTTCATCTCTGTCATCTCGTATACCGCCTGGTTCATAACCATATTGATCTACTTGATAGTCACCACGATTAATTCTTGCTTGTACAGAATCTACGACCATTAGTTCAATATCATCTTCATCTAATTTATTTCCTAAAGCTGCATATTCATATGCTCTTTTCATAACATATTCATGTGTTTCTTGTATCAAACTAGCATAGACTGTTGTATCTGTACGAAAATTTTTATCACTAAATTCTTTCATAATATAGTTAGATCCAATTTCTTTTATTTCTTGTTCATCAGCAATACCAATACCAAAAATATTTTCTCTATATAAACCACCTTGTTTTTTTACAATTGCTTTATTTTTTAAATAGTTTTGATATTGCTCTGCTGCTTCTGTTGCACTACCTCCACTTGAAAGAGTGCCATAATTTTTAGCAAAAAAAGTTAAGTCTTGTATTGTTTCTATTTCTTTATCACTTAAACTTAAATTGTTTATTAAAGTTTTTGCTCTTTGTGCGCCAGTAATATCGGTATACCTATTACTTACAACATTTTGAAACAAAGAACTTTCAAGTGTTCTTATAACATTTGGCAGCGATAATTGTTCTGGATTAGCTGACATAGCTTGTATAGAAGATTTAAATGGTTCTATTTGTAAGTTAGAATAAACACCATATTGTCCTCCAACAAACTGTTTATATTCTGATAATATATTTGCATGTTGTGGCTCAAACATATTCTCATCATCAAAAGTAGTATCAAATGTAGGATCTACACTTTTTTTAAGTGCAACAAATATGGCTATTCCTTTTTGATTAAAAAAAGAACCAGCTTGATCAAATTGTTTTTGCATTTCTATATATGTTTTTGGTGTTGTAGCTGAATATATATCATTACCAGATATTGAACTATGTAATATATGATCATTAATTTTTGTATTCTCTTGATTTTCTGTAAACTTTTTATCTATCATAGTTTTGTGGCGTTTTAACATGTCATATATTTGTTTTCTTTGTGCAAATATTTCTGGACTATCACCATCTAAGCCTAAATCTTTTAATGAAATTTCTTTAATAGTTCCATCTCTATCTCTTAATGGTACAGTTTGTGCATCCATATTTAATAATAATAATCCACCATCTATATTTTCACTTGTTATTGCTAATGACTGTTCGCTTGAATAATCTGTGTCTATAAATTGAGCAAAATTTTTACCAAATACTCCTGCTTTTGTATAACCTGAAATTTTATCTTCAAATGTATATCCTGTTATTGAGCCTTTTTGTCCTCTACGAAATTGTCTATCTGTTTCTATTGTTAATAATTCTTTTGCTCTTTCTGGATCAGTTATAAGTGCTGTTAAATATTGTTCTTCAAAATCAGTTTGTTCTTTTACCGCCATTGCTTGATTTAATTGATCAAGTTTTCCCATTTGTTTATTAGCTAATTCTGTTCTTGCTGAGCTTTGCAACTGTCCAACTTTGTAATCAAAGACTGCTGCATATGTAGATGGCACTGTACTCTTTAACATTTCTAAAGCAGGAGATACATTTGCATCTAACTGTGCTGTTGCTTCTGCAACTGTCATGTCAAAATTAGTTTTTGTTTTTGCTAAATTTTTTTCATCATCAATAATAGTATTAGCATTTCCAACCAAAGCATTTAAATAATTTTGTTCTACTTCTTCTTGAAACTTATTAGCAGCCCATGATGTTTTAATTAAATGTTCTGGTGTAACATATTTTCGAGCTATTCTATGTGTTCTTTCTACACCATTATCATCAAAATAGGTTGCATCTTCATATACTATTTCAGCTTGTTTACCAAGTTTTGCACCTTCTTCTTCTTGTGCTATTTTATATTCATTGAGTTTTGTGTTAATAATATCTTGTGTTGTATCTATTCTACCAAACTCACTTCTAGCAAATGATTGACGATATGATTCTAATTGATTACTACGATTAACTTTTATTGTAGGCTGATTAAATACTGACCTTGATATTTTTTTGTATGCCATTTATTTACCTCAATAATTAAATTTGCCTGTTATTGGATTTGGAGAAAAACCTCCAGTACCTGCTGTCCCACCTCTAAAATCTAACATACTTGTTTTACCTATGCTTCCACCTTTACTAGCATTACCAAATGGGTTTTCCATACCACTTGCTGCCATTGATAAAGTCATTCCTGCTTTTATATATGCCTGATTTCTTAGTGCTTTTGATTCTTGTTTGCTTTGTGCTAATTGCAATCTAGCATCATAACTTCTATAAGATAATCCCATCATGTCGTTAGATGCTTTCAATGCAGCAGCATTTAAATCTTGTTTCTTTGTTGTTTGATCTGCTCCTGTTAATGCCTTACCAGTCCCAGTATCAAGTTTACCACCTTGTGCTAATATAAGATTGTTAGTTGATAATCTTTCTAAAAATTGTTGTTTGTATGCGTTACCATTTTGCAAACTATTTAACATAACAGACTTACGATTATCTTTTATTTCTTCCATGTCCATTCTATATTTTTGTTCTGCCATAGCATCACTAGCTTGTTGAGCTTTTTTTGCTTCTATCATTGAATAACCTGTTAATGCTATAGCGGCATATATATTACACATTAATAATAAACCTCCGATGTTATACCTAATACCCTCATTGGTAGTGGTGCTGTTTGCGATACTGTCAATGTTGGATCTTTTTCATAACCAAGCGTATGTACTTCTCTTTTGCCTGTCAAGGATTGTAATCCTGATGTAGAATCATTAGGATTACTACCTATTAAAACTTGATTAGAATTAATCGTAACATTATATGTTGTTGATAATTCTAATACAGCTTTACCTATTTTTCTTGGCATACCTGTTAAAACCCCAGCTTGTAATCTTGCATCTTGTGGTAAAGTTTCTACTGTAATATTATAATCTAAACCAATATCACAGGCTGCTGCTGGTTGTGGAAATACAGCCGTACCACCTGATGCAACAGTTGCACTACCATAATAGAAAAAATCTCCATCTTCTGTAGAACCTGATGTTGCATGTACTGTCTTGCCTACTTGTGTTATCCCTGTAAACACACGACTGGTTAAAAATACTAGGTCAGTATTATCACTAATAGATGCTGTTACTGGGCTGACTGATATTACATACTCATTTGATGCACCTGTTGCTACTACACTTGTAACTGTATGCGTTGTGCCTGAACCACCAAACTGAAATGTCTCTCCTTGATTAGGACTATTAGTTGCTCCATCTATAATAAACTGACTTACTCCGCTAGATACTGCACCTTTGTTTTTAACTGTACCATGTGGTTGATAACTAGCTGATATAGTTTTGGTAAATGACATATCGGTTGGTATATCAAACTGAGTGGTTGCAAATTGTTCCAGGCTATATGTTGTTGAGCTATCTATCGTTCTTGATGTTAATACATAGATACTTGATGATAAACAACAGATAGATAAATAATTACCATCAGTATTCCATTGTGTCCATCCAAATATTTTTTGTTCTTTCTGACTACTATAGACACACATTGTACCATCTGTATTAACTATAAAATATAACTGCTCAGTTCTGTCTGGCAAAGTAGAAGCTGTTGCTGTATCTATAGGACTATTAATTAAATGTGCAGATTCTAAGCTAGTATTATTGCTATCAAATAATTCTGTTGTTGAAGCAAAAACATAATCTCTTATATTCTTTCCATTTTTTTGTACATACAAAGTACCACCATCAAAAGGTCTAGGCATACCTTTTTGTTGAACACCAAAAGATGTTTGTTTTACTATCATTGAATCTGATGGTGTTATGTTTTTTGCTGTTTGTGGTCTTAAAAAAAACTCTGCACTACTAGTAAATATTTCTAATACACGACCACTAACCAAATGTCTTATCTCATTTATTTGATCTGATGCTATTTGCATTTGCAAACTTTCATCATCTTTACCTGTGCCTACATCAAAGTTAAAAAACCCTGCTACTTTGCTAGAAGTTAAATAATCAGGAGCATTAGTATTACCACCAAAATATAATCTTTGCTCATGAAAAGCACATGCTCTTGGATAACCATGCACATCACTATATAGTTGTTCGTCCCACTTTCTTGTTGCTGGGTGTCCAACAATTCTAACATTTGCTCCACCACCATCTACTGATTCTGTTGCTGTATCACTGCTACCAGCAGTAAAACTAAATCTATTGTCATCAATGTTAGTTATAGTAAATGTACCATTAATATTTGCACTTGCTAATCCAGCACCATCTGAATCAAAAATATCTTGTGCGCCTGATATAGTTATACTAGCTCCAGTTGCAAAACCATGTTCTACTAAAGTAACTTCTACTACACCAGATCCTTGTGTTGTTTTAAATGGTGCATCGTCTAATTCTATTTCAACATCAGCAAGTAATGTACCTGTTAATACAGTTGATGATGTATAACCTGTTATTAATATTTCTGCTCCATGATATCTTACTCTTGTACCAATATATGATGGACTTGATGTCCAATATGCAGCAGATGTTGTTAATGTTACACCTGTTGTGCCTTTAGCAGTTTGATTAATATCTAATGTAATACTATCATCAGCAAATTTAAAATATGGCTGATATACTTTTTCTGAGTTAACACTAGAATCAAATTCAAAAGCAGATAAAGTAAATGTTGTTGCTCCTGTTCTTTTTAATATTCTAGGTGCAAAATCTTTATGTGTAATAATCATGGTATCGCCTTGCTGTGTATGAGTAAACTCAAAAAGTTGTGCTGTTGCTATACCTGATGATGTAATTGTTTGAAGCAAAGTACCATTACTACTATAAATTTTTATAGTAGTATTTTGAAAAAGTATGACATACTCCTGATCATCTGAAAAAATAAATGATTCTAATCTACCTGTTGCACTTCCAGCATCTGCTCTATGTACTGTTCCAGGCCTTCTTTCTATACCACCTTGATTAAGAGTCAGTACATTACGAGCTTTTTTTAATCCTTGCTCATATGCGACAACATCAACCCTTGATACAATCTTAGGATCTAGTTCGCCTCTTACAAAACTTGCTTGGTGTATTCTTTGTATACCCATTCATTAGCTCTGTACTGTTGCGTTAATATTACTAAATGCAGTACGATTTCTTCTATTGCGTATTCTATTAACATCCATACGCTTAGTCGTTTGAGCTTGACCATCAGTTGACTTAGCAATAGCTATTTGTCCTAATGCTCTATTTCTGTATAACTCAGACAAAGTATCATTTCTTGCAATCGCACCTGCAAATAAACTAGCAAGTTCAAATACCATGCATTGTTTAAAATATGCTGGGAACTCTGCTTCACTAGTTTGAAATGTATAATCACAAATCAATGTATCACCAGAACCTGTGTCAGTAAAAATTTTATCGCCATATCTATCATATGCAATTACATTGTCATTAACAGTAACTGTATGTATTAACAAAGCATCTGCTGGTAATTGATAAGATGATTTAAATCTGCCTAATGGATTCTCTGCTACTTTAGTTAGTTGTACTTGTTTAGATGCAAATCTCCAGCGTATTCTGGTTAGCATTGCTTCTAGTGTTGATTCGTATAATTGACCAGCTACTGTTGATTCTGTAGTAGCTTCTTCAAAACTAGTTATTATGTTAGCACCAACCAATACTAATGCTTTGTTACATATGTCAAATCTAGTCTCTGATAACATAATACCTCCAGTAAATGAAGTGGGAGTTTAGGGTGTAGTCGGACCTAACTCCCACATCAATGACACAATTATGTGCCGTTTGTACAAGTAACAGTCGCTGCACCTGTTGCTGATGTTACCACCAACATATCTACAGTTACTGTACCACCTGTTGTACCTGCAACAAGAATAATATCAAATTGTTTTAGGTTGTCAGTTACTGAATTGAAGTAACCAGAACCTGCAACAGTTCCTGGTGCATCAGCAGTTTCGTAATGAAATACATTACCTGTCCCTGCTCCAGCTACTAACTTTAATGATGTCGCTGTTAAAGCCATAATTAACCTCCCTTATTCAGTAATCTGGATTTGCATAAAGCCAGTCGCATCAATAGCAACAGACTGCATACTCATCATAGATGTTGTTAAATGACTTACTTTCTCAGGAACATAATTTACCTCAGTCTTAATATCGGCACCTGTAGCAAGGCCAATAGCAGATTTATGATAAGCATGACAATCTCTAGTTGTACTAGAAAGTGTTAATCCTGAATGTGTGAAAAATAAGAACCCTAACCATCTCTTAGCTGTCATACCACCAGAGTAAGGTAGTTCACCTTCTCCAACATATTCTGCTCTTGAGAATTGATCAATTTGTAGCAAGTCAGCCCAACCAGCAGGTGATACTACAAAGTATCTTCCGCCATCATCTGGAACATCTGCTTCACCAAATGTCTCATATGTTGTTAATGCTTTTGCTAATGTAAGACCAGCAGAACCATGCGCAATGTTTGCAGAGTTTGAACCTGCATCCAATACATCAATGATTAATTGGTCTGTTTGTCTACCTAAAGCTGCCGCAGCAGATTGAGCTAGGACTTGTCTTTCGTCTATGTTTGTTTTCAACTCATCTAGGGTATCAACATAATCACTTGCGTAGTAATCAGCTAGTGTTACATCAACTGTGCTATGTGTGATATCCATTGTTGGAACTTCAGCATGACGATTTTTAGTAACGGCTGTACCTTTCCCTACTTTCTGGAAACGAGCTTGGCTACCTTTTACATTTTTTGTCTGCCTTACAGTATTCATTAATTTTGAACCCATACGCTGATATGCCATATGAACTTCTGCTTCAAACTGTTTAATAAAGGCAGTTGATATAGATGTACTCATCGTTATCTCCTGTTAAATTAAATTAATATTTCACAGTTGTCCTTTATCCTTCAATTCGGTTGTCCATTTAGGGCCTATCTCCGAAATAATGGGCTGTATATCTATATCTACCTTTGGTAGATACTTGTAAAAGTAATACATTTCAACGCCATTAGCAAGTGTTGTGTTATTAGAAAAGGAAAAATTTTGCCATTTTAACCATCTTATGCTCTGTTTATGTTCTTTTGTTATAAAATTAAATACAAAATCATAGTGAGATTCAAGATATTGTAGCCATTTATGATTTCGTTGTAAGAAATATCTTTTATGTTTATCAAGTAATTCACATGATAAAAACCATATGGCTGCTTTTCTTGGTTGTGTTTTACTTATTGGCATTGCTCCCCATAGTGCAACAACATTATGGTTTTCATCAAATATAGTAAGTTGTATGGTATTAGGTCTATTATATCTAAATGGATCAATTAAAGCAGAAAGAGGATCTGAACCAACCGCAGCTAACTCATATTTATCTAACTGCTTTAAATTTGGAGCTAGTCTAAAACAATCATCAGGGATTGTTTTTTCTACATAAAGCATTACTTTGTCAACATTCTAAATGCAGCATCTACTTTTGCTACATATGCTTCATCTCTAAATCTTGGATCAAAGTATCTTTTGTCTTGCATCATTGCTCTAGCATCAGCCATTGTGAGCTGTTTTTCTGGTTGCGTGAACTGCTCAGATCTAACACCTGTTTTTTGCATATCCATGATACGCTCTATAGCTTGTATGCCTTGAGCTGTTGTACCTAAAGAATATTGAATAGCTTCAAATTCTTCTGGTGGAAAGTTCTTACTAGCCCAAGCATTAACTGCATCTACTCTTGAATTAGCATTTTCACCTAATGCTTCCATTTCTTTTTCAAGATTAGGTTGTTGATCTTGCATCATTTCTACATAAGTATTTATACCAGCATCAAATTCCTCTTGTGTAAATCCATTTTGTTTAGCAACATCAGTCCACCAATTAGTCATAGGATTTTCATTAACCATTTCTTCTGTTATACCTTCTGGTAAAGCAGGTAACTCATAGGCTTCTGGCACATTCTCTGCATGTTCACTGGCAAGTTCTTCTATTAATTTTTCTTTAATAGATTCTTCTTTGCCACCAACATAAGTTTCTAACTGTGTATATGACTTTGCCATTTCATTATAATCAACCTTACCTTCTTTCCAAAATTTTTCAGGTATATGCTCTGGTCTTTCTTCTTGAGGTACTTCATTTTCAGGTACTTCATCTAAGATTTCTTGTTCGGTTATTTGTTCTTCAGCCATTGTTACTGTCCTCCACTATTTTTTGTGATTGTCCTTTGTTGCTTCTGCGTTGTATTAAACCTACAACATAGCGTTGTCCTTCTATATGTCGTAGTTGATGATCAGATACTTCTGGTCCTGCTACGGTTTCAATCGTAATAGACCTTAAATAATTTAAAAATGTTTTACCTGCATCTGATGTGAATAATGCTCTTGCTACTGCATTAAGTGCTTCTTCCTGGTCTGGCGTTCTTTCCATACCATCAAGCCCTATTAATGTTTTAACTTTCTTTTCTGCCATGCTACACCTCATGTTGTTACAAATGTTCCATGTGAAACATCGAGGAAGCGAAGGTACTTTCATCATTAACTGTTGTGGGGGTTAAAGGTGCTTCACTTCCCACTACGATAATATAAAAATGTTACCAAAAGTCAAGGACTTATTGTCCTTCCATTACTCCTTCTGCTGGAGTGCCTTGTGCCATCTGTTGCATTTGTTGCATCTGTTGCATTTGTTGCATCATCTGTGCCATTTCTTCTGGTGATCTAATTAATTCTTCTGGTATTCCTAGTTTTTTTGCAATATATTTTGCAACTTCATCTTGTTTTATCATGGCATTTAGTAATTGTGGCCCTACTCTGCCTTGTATTAAACCTAAGAATCTA
>Ga0181380_1000469_pt1 | contig 18143 bp, 32 predicted proteins | sample 3SPOviralmetaG_FD_130116 | JGI IMG/M metagenome (GOLD analysis project Ga0181380, IMG submission 130116) | Marine viral communities from the oligotrophic San Pedro Time Series (SPOT) site, San Pedro Channel, CA, USA - 3 SPOT_SRF_2009-08-19 | ecosystem: Environmental > Aquatic > Marine > Strait... | reverse complement strand
TCTGTTGAACTTCATCAACAGGTTTCTTATTATGTTTTAAAAGCTGTCCTAAAGCTTCATAAACACAATTCTCAGCCCACCACATCAAAGCACCTTTACCAAATCTTTCGCCAATGATTGTAGTGACCCCTTTCTTTTTCAATCCATTCACAGTATATCTTGCTCCTCTACCTTTTGGATTGAACTCTATTTGATTTCCATGCTTATCTTTACTCTTGATTATCATGTCCATTCCCTCTCTTTGTTATAAATTTATAGCCATTTTCAGTAATAGGCTGGATAAAATAGTTTCTATCACACTTTAAGAACTCGGCTAATTTAAGTTCATTATGCACACTCACAGCATTTTTACCTTTCTCATACTTTTGAATCTGCTGAAAAGTGACATTTATAGCTTTAGCAACTCTTGTCTGAGTATAACCTCGCATTAGTCTCATCTTCTTTAACTGCAAACCAAATACCTTTTTTAAAACTATTTCGTTTTGTTCCTCTGACACTCCAAACATATTGAGTACAGGTGGAATAAGATATGTTAGTTCACTTATCTGTTCTTGGTTTTTTATTATCATAAAAACCCCATTCCTTTCTCTCTCTGTCATCTAGTTTTTCAAATTGCCCTTGCCAACAAGTCCGACAGAGTAGTGACTCGTTAAAAAGGGTGCTTCCTACAAACCATGCTAATTTATCTGCTTTTTCAGTAAAGCACTTAGCACAGATGAAAGCTAGTTTTTTTATTTGTGTTGATGGTCTAGGCATTATTCAAAAGTATATTTAGGTTTTCCTAAAACTTTATCAAATTTTCTTAAAGTTCTAGAACCAATAGGATTACCAGCTTCTATTGATTGTATGGTTCTTTCGCCTACACCTAAAAATTTACTAAATTGTTTTTGATTCATATTTAAGTGTTTTCTTAAATTAATAAATTGGTCTTTATCAACATATCTATCAAAACCAACCTTAAATGGTGTATGATATGTGTTTATGAAATGACCTTGATAATTATACATCCACCATTTAATCAAAGGTGGTATTCCATTATGATAATCAAAATCATCTTTATCATAAATTTTAAGTTTTCTAATTGAGTACATTATGGTTTCTCCCCTCTAAACATTTTCTATACATATCTGTATATTGAGTCTCTGCTCTTGGAGACAATATCCAAAAATTTATATTACCAAAAAATGTCGTATTGTTTTTTGCAAGTTTATCACACAAAATTTTATCGTTAGAAATTTCACTTGCGTTAGATGTCTCAAACTTAGACTTGCCTTTAGTGTCAATGATTGGTTGATATGATGCACAACCATTTAAAAAGCAGACAAGTATCGCTACTAAAAGTATGTTTTTCATAACTATTTATCCTCTCTCTTTATAAAGTCGCTGGATGATATTTTATTTGGTGCATCTTCCAAGCAACTTGTTTTCTTTGAAACCTCAGTTTCTTTAGCTTTTCCAACAAGTCCTGTTCTCTCACTACTTGCTTGTCGTACTTTGCCTGAAGCTTCACTATTTGCTTTTGCATTTAGCTTCTCCTTTACAAAGTTTTCCACCTCTATCACAGGTGTTTTGGGATGAAATATAACCCCAAAATCTTTATACACTTTTTTTAGCAAATTAAATGACTTATTTCTAGTGTTAATTGATAATATTAATTTGGTCATGCTCTCTCCTTGTTTCTATGTTGTTTTAAATGTTCCAACCATTCTTTTCTTTCTGTTGCAATATTTTCAGGCAACCAAGAATAATCTTTAGCTGGTTTTTGAGAGTGGCAGTTTGCACATTCCCAATAGTTTCTACTATCCAAATGTCTAACTTGGTCAGTTAAAGAAGATAAAGATTTTTTAAAAAAAATATTTTTTAATCTTTTATTCTCGCTAGGATTACAAGTTTTACAAATTGCTTTTTTTCTATCTCTCATATTCCATATATAACCATAATAGAGGTTGTTTTTCAACCTTTAAATTTACCGCATAAAACCTAGCTTATTTAAGATTAGATACAATTTAAAAGTGAATATTTAATGTTTTTCAAATCAAAGCAAATCAGATACAAATGATTCGTTATGATTTTTAAAACTTTTATGATAGAGAGAATTTAATGCGTAAGCAGTTAAAGTATATTTTTTTCATAACAAATACTTTTAGGTTATGTGTTGGGCAGTTTATCTCTCTCTACTGCCCAACACCTTTAGAGGAGATAAAATGACAAAAGATGATAGAGGAGATTTAGACCTTACCAAACAATTAGAAATTAAAGAAAAAGAAACTCATGCTCTTAATGATGTTGTAGTTAATTTAAAAAATATAATTGATAGTAAAGAAGCTGAGATGACAGCTTTAGTAAATGCTAATGATAGCCATAGAGAATTAAATGGACAATTAAGAAAAGAAATAGATGAGTTAAAATCTGATAATAAAAAATTAGCAAAGCAAGTACAAGATTTAGAAATAGAAGCTAAGGAGATGTTGCAATACCCATGATTATATTTGGACAACCAATACATCGTAAATATACAAAAACAGTTTATAGAATTTTTATAGGTGTAATATCAATTATTGTTTTTGTATTATTAGTTGGATGTTCTAAAATAGACTTTGACCCAACAACAGCATCGTTTAGATATATTTTACAAAAGGAGTCTAAATGGAAACCATGAACTTAAATAGTAGAGAAGCTTATAAAAAAATGACAGAAGCAAGTAGCCTATGGTCAGAGTGGGCAGAAAAATCAATTATACTTGATGAGGGAAGAAAAGCTATGTTCTCAAAACTTTTTCTCAAATACAAACTTGATACTAAAACAGTTGGAGAAGCTGAACATAAAGCAAGAACTGACCCTGAGTATAAAGAAATAATTAAAAGCTATGCTCATGCAGAAGCAAATTTAATAAAAGCAAAGCTTATGTATAACAATCTTGATAGATACTTGTCTGTTAGACAAACAGAAGTAAAAAGAGATTTAACACTTGCTGGTAAGCAAGATGGATAACAAAATTCTTTATGTTGAAATTAGCTCCTTGAATAGTTTTTTAACATTACATAAAGATAGACCCATCAGGGAGACTTGGTGGGTCGCTAATGTTTTGTAATTTCTAATCCTGTCATGTCAGTTGTTTCATCTATTGGTTTTACAGTATAATTATAATCAACAACTCTTACATCAGGGAACTTAGACATATCTTTTACTATTGAATTTAATTTATTTCTATTTGGAAGCATATCTACAAATCTTAAACAAACAAAATGACCAAAGGGTTGATAATCAGATTCTAACTGAAACTCTACTTCTATAATTACTGCGTCTATGTCCATCAGGACATATTACTTCTTTTTGTTTCTGTTTAAAACCTTATCTGTCATCTTAGTAGAAAATGTTGCTGTAAATACAATAATTACTAAGTACCATACTGAGTCAGGTAAATCGTTAATTATTCTTACCCACTCCTCAAAGTTATCTCTAGTGCTTTCAAAAAAACCTGTACTCAACATTCCGATTAGCCAGACCAATAATATCTCATCTTTAAATGACTTGTCTTGACTACGAATTTTTGCGATGTCTGTATCTTTACAAGCTTCTATTTCTGCTTGTCTAATAGTTTTAACCTTTTCAGCTTTGTGTTTAAAATGGTCAGTAGCTTTGTTTAAAACGATTTTTGTTAAAGGATTGTTTAATAAACCAAATATCATAAATAAGTATTACCTGTTAAAATTAATAATGTTGTCCAATATACTACAAGAATTGAATAAATTAAATATGCTAGTTTCATTCATTCCTAATATTCCTTATTTTTTATTTTTCAACTCTTTTGCTAGTTCACAGTAGTGAATTATCTTATTCCACTTCTCATCAGGGTTTTCTCCTGACTTATCTCTAAGACAGTATTTGATTATATTGCCTTGTATAAAATCAAGCTTGTTTGCTACTATAAACTCAATAGGCTGTATCTTAAATCTCTTGTAGTGCTTACCACCTATTTGTCTCTTAGTAGCCCTCTCTGTGGCTCTCTGTGGCTTTAAAGTAGCTTTCCGACCCATTTTCCTGTCTTATCTTTAATAAAAGGCTCAATTATAGGTAATCCATTATATATGACCGAACAGCCTATAATTGGTCTAGCTTTCTGTACTTTGTTATATCTAAATGCCAAACTCTTATTATCTATCATACACCCTACCTGAAGCCCAAAATAAAGACCTAAGCTGTTTCCATAGTATCTAACACCCATTAAGCTGTGATAATGTCCTTGAACACAAGACATACCCATAGATTGTGCTAATTTTAAAACATCTGCTGTTTTACCATGACAAAAATAAACTTTTCCTAAAGGTGTATCTATTGTTAAATCATCATGCCAAACCCAACCTTTATTGACTTCTAAAAAATCATTGTATTTTTTTATATATGCTTTTGGGATGCCATGTTTAAATGCTCGTCTAAAAACTAAGCTACCATGATTAGAGTCTAGTATATCCATTTTAGGAAACATCTTTTCTAATTCTTTTATTATAGGTAGTGATAATTTTAATTCATCTCCAGCACTAGGTAAATCAGGGTCGCTATCGTGAAATGACATTGCGTGTTTATCTACTTCATCTCCAATATGAATAATTCTATCAGGCTTGTATTTTTTTTTAAGTAATTTTAAAAAGTCCATTAATTCAGGAACATGATATGGAATATGAGTATCGCTAATTATCAAAACTGACTTATAAATCATATAAGTCTTAATACAACTATTTCGTGAGTAAGTAAAGTAATTGACCTAAAACTAAAAGACCAACAGCACCTAGACCATATAAGATTCTGTCTATGTCTTGCTTCATGTGATGTAAATGGTTTTTAATTATCAAATCAATTTTTTGATTTACTAATTTAATTCTACCATCTATTTCTACAAATTTTTCTTTATTAGTTTTCATTATTTTTTTTTCTTTCTTCTTAGGTCTGTATCATGTTTTCTACTACCACGCAAAAAACTATTGACTCTGCCCATTGACCAAGAAGCCATTGATGTACGAGGTCTTGAACCTGATGACAGAAAAGCACCCTGACCTCTACGATATACTTTTTTTAATGTACCTAATGTAATATTTTTTCTACCTTTAGCTTTTGCTCTAAGTGTTGAAATAACTCTTGCAGATAGTGGTCGTCTCCTAACAGCCATTATTTATACCTCGCTTGAAACATTGATTTTGGTATTCTTTGACCTTTTTTGTAAGCTTCTGACATAGCCTTAATAAGACTTGCTCTAGCAGACCTTTTACCACCTTTAAGACCTGATAAATATTTTTTAGGAATTTTTGTTTTTTTATCTTTTGGTACTCTGCGTCTTTTCATTTTCCTACACTCCTCATAGCTTTAGTATGTGCAGAAGAAAAAGTAGCACCCTTTTTCATGGCTCTTGCCATTGAACGCATATGTTTAAGTGAGTGATGTCTTGCGTGTGCTTTCATAGTCTTTTGTTGTCTTGGTTTAAGACCTTTAATGATTCCTGTTATTGATGCTACTTTAACCATTTACTTTTTTCTATTTTTTTTCTTTTTCTTTTTTTTCTTTTTAGGTTTCATACTATATCCATAAGCCATATTATTTTCTCGCTTTCTTTTTTTTCTTTTGTTTTTTCATAATAGCTTTTTGTAAAGCCATTGGTAATTTCTTTTGTTTTTTTGTTAGCATAGTTTCTCCTTAGTTAGCAAATTTACCATCTGACCACTTGGCATCAGGTAATCCATTTTTATATTCTCCACCTGAATATGTCAAAACTTGTTTTCTATTAGACCCCTCTTTGTAAGAACAATGAATCCAACCACTATTAGGCTCTCCCTCTTTCCAAAACTCTAAAATTAATTGGTCAAAATTTACATTATTTTGAATCCATAAAGCTACTTGTAAATTTGAAACTCCAGCTATCTGAAAATCACAAGCTTCCCCTGAACAATGTTGTGAAGTGGATTTGCTACCTATTGCTTCTGATAATTCAGGACTTCTATATCCTGATGTAATTGTGACAGGTCTGTCAAACTTTGCTCTTACAGGCTCTAATACTTCATAACAAAGGTCGCCTAAATTTTTAATCTCTCCACTACCAGCTTTATTTTTAATACCTTTTCTTGTAGCTGTTTGAGACTTTTCCATCTCCTCTAATGTAAAATTTTTTGATAATTGCATATTAACTCCTAGATTGCGTTATTAGGTACACCTGAAGAATTTACAAATGGTGTCGAAGCAAAAGCCATCCCGACAAATGTACTTGACCTGTTTATTGTATTACCACTACTTCTTATTTTAAAACCTGTTGATAAAAAATCTAATTGTTTTGTATCTGTTGTTTCAGCAAAATTTTTATTTGCATAAATAAAATATGGTGCAGTTGTACTATTTCCATTTGCATTACTTCTTTTGTTATCAAAAATATTCCAATTATCAGCCGAATCTATTGGCTTCACCATTATAAAAGCTGGAGAAAAGCCGAGATGAATGTAGCTTCCATCAGAATCAGAATTTCCCTCATATTGAAAAAATTTTGAGTAATTTTTTATTTCTGAAAAAGCAAAACCTATTATGGTATTACCACTTCCATTTATTCCTGTATCATTACTAATACTTATAATTGAAGATGTCGGTGTGGTACTACTCCAAACACCACTTGTAGCTGGTACATCATTACCATTTAGTTGTAAATAACTGCTATTACCAACTTCTTCAAAATAACATTTCCAAGGCTGTCCACCATCACTAGTATTTTTTGTAAAAATAACTTTTGGAACAGCATTTAATCCATGTCCAACCGATTGACTTGATGTGGCATTTCCTTGCCAACTTATAATACTAAATCCAGCAGTAATATTAGCCGATACATTAGATTGAATAGTGCCAGAAAAATTTGATGAACCAAATAGTGAATTTGTGTTTGCTTGTCCACCCATTCCTGAGTGTTGTGTGCAGTAATAATAAAGTGTTGCAACTCCACTTCCAACTGTAATAATTGTTTTTGCACCTGAATTTCCAGCAGTTCCAACTGTTGTGACTCCTGTTGTGTATTCACTCCCACCACCATGAGAGCCATCTGATGTTGTAGAAAATCTTAATGGATGCCCTGAATTTGAACTATCAGATTGGTCAAATGTGTAAGTACCACCCTCTTGTAAATCTAATGTGACAGCACTTGTACCAAAATCATCAAATCTATATTTGTTTCCACTATCAGAAACTACTTTTACTGTGTAAGTTTGAGATGGTGTTGAGCCACCAGCACTCCAGCACCAGCTAACTTGTTTATCTGTTCCTGAAGAAACATATCCATTATTATCATTACCAATAGTAAAGCCATCTGCATCAAAACTTGTAAAAGAATCTGCTGATGTAAATTCAGCAATAGTTGAGGTGCTTCTTAATAATTTTGTGCTACCCCTAACACTATTTGCAAAATGAGGTTCATAACCACCAGCATCTCTGTTTTTGTTCCATACTAAATCAGGTCTCATATTTTCTGAACCATCAAAAGTAAATGATAAATCATCTTCTGTATGTAATAATGTTTGAAAATGAAGTTCAGGGTTATCTATATTTGAATAAGCCATCAGCCATGCTCCGATAAGTTTTTTGTGCAAAGACTAAAATATCCTGATGGTACTGCATATTCAAAATTACCATGACTATTGGCATCTGCGTTGCCTGATGAAATACTAAATGCTGGAGAGCCAAAGTTCCAATTCCATGCTGCAGTAGAATATGAATTACCAACAAATTGCCAATCTGCTGTTGTATCTAAACTTGTGACTTGACTTCCATTTGCAGAGCCATTTTTGTAAAAATTTAAAGTTCCATTATCTAAATCTAAAGCAATTCCTATAATATCATTTGTTGTAAAACTTGAACCTGATGATAAATCTGAACCATTATTGATTATTCTTCCATCTGCAGCATAATGACCATAACCAACTCCATTAGGTAAAAACCCTAAAGAACTACTAAATGTTGCACTTTGTCTATTTTTTATAACTCCAACATACCATTGATTCGTACCAATATTTCCAACTTTACATTCTACATACCATTTGCCTGAACTAACTACAAAATTAGATAAAGAGTATCTTTGTGTCCAATCTGAACCTGAACTAGCAGTAGTAGTTAAATTTCCATCAGAATAAGTAATAGAAGTTCCAATAGGAGTTTTATCAAGTGGGTTCATTGTTGCAAAATTATTTGTGCAGGTATCCGTAGATTGATCTATTGCTGTAAGGTTATTAACTGTGAAGTTATTAGAACCAGCAGCATCATTTCCTAAAGCTGAACTATCTTCAAAGTCTAAATAAAATCCATTTGTGCCAAAGGTTAAACCAGATACATCAACAGGTTTCCAAATATTAGGGCTATCAGTATCGAATTCTCCTGTGTTGCCATTAGGTTCTACTGCCACTCCCTCTAAAAATACATATTCACACATATAGCCAGAAAAATAAGCACCACCTATATTTTCACTATATGCAATATGTTGATTTCCTGTATTTGCAACTATTGATGTTGCATTAAGCGATGGATGATTAGTTTGAGCAAAATTTGTTTCTAATACACCATTTATATAAATTTTTAATCTTTCTGTATCTGTGCTTTGTGTAGAATCAAATTTTACATGAATATGATAAAATGCACCAATATCTCTAAAGACTCTATGTGTTATTTTTCTAAAAATATAACTTCCTGTATATTCACTAACTTCTAATCGTGGGTCTCCTGTATCTAAATTAAATCTAATCCAAGTTCTTGCTGAGCCACTATTATAATTTTCAAAAAACCATTCATCGTTTGTATGATTATGGCACATTTTAAACCAAAAACTAATTGTAAATTTTGTATTACTTGATGAACCAGAAGATATAGTTCTTTGTAATCTTGTACTGCTACTATCATCAAATCTGCACGAATTAGCAACTGTAAAAGTTGTGTCTTTTATGGAGTTAGTTCCAAGTATTAATGGCATTTTTTAAATCTCCTTAGGAAATTCTGCTAGTGGTCTTTCATAAACAGGGTTTTCATCTGTTCCTGTATTTACATATTCATAAAGTGTTTTAAGTTCATCAACAGTAGTACAGGCATCTATTTGAGTTTCCATTTCGTTTGATTTTTCTCTTACATCTGCTCTAAAAGATAATATGTTAGCTGGTACATCATAGTCTGCTACCTCTGTTGATTTTACTACATACCAATCTGTTGGTGCTAATAATCCTGATGCTTGTTGTTTTACAATTCTTTTTTTTTCTGTTTTTAAACCATAATTAATTACTTGATTACCATCTTCATCTAAAACATTTTCACCATTTCTATCTTTTGCATCCTCATCTTCTAATCTTTTTGGTGTTGCAGTTTGCCATGATTTAATTACTTGTCCATCTGTATAATTATATTCTTCGTTTGTATTGTTATAATATTCTTCATTTTTTTTGTTTGTTGCATCAGTAATTACTTCATAAATACCTATTTCATTTAATTGAGATTGCGACCATAACTGAAATATTTTAGCTGGGTATATTACATCTCCTATAACAACTGATTTAGGATTATTTATATATTGTGTAATTTGATTTTCTTCTACTATTGCATACATATCTTAACTTTCACTTAAATTTAATGTTCTGCCTACTTCTTGCCAAACAGCACCATTATATCTAAATACTAATATATCAGTTTTGCCATCAGTTGAAGTAAATGTTGGAGCAGTTGAACCAGCAAATTCAAACACAGTATTAAAAGCTATTGTGTGTGAACCATCATAATTAATTTCTAATGAGATAAAAGCACCCTCAATAGGATTAGTTGGTGCAGAGAATGTAGTATTTTCTGTTGTTAAATGATATGCGTTTGGCTTTGCCTGAGTGTCCCATGCTACTGCATTTGATGATGATGTTGATGCTTGTTGAGGTATATAAGCTAAATCGTTAAATTTAATTGTTCCTGTACCATTTGTTGTAAATTGGATATGACCATTTGCACCATCTTCTAAAGTTATGTTTCCAGCATTAGTGCCATTGTTAGTATTTAAAATTAAGTCGCCTGTTCCTTGTGTTGTAAGAGTTGCGTTTGCATTATTATCTCCAATTTGTACTGTATCAGCACCTAAATTTACATCTCCTGTACCATTTGGAATAATATCAATATCTGCATTTGATGTAGAAACTATATCGTTTCCATTTACATCTAAACTACCACCTAATTGTGGAGAAGTATCATTAACTAAATCTGATGCAACTGCACTATCAATAAAGTTTATTGTGTTTGCTGATGTGTTAACTGTTGCAAATGAGATGTCATCTGAACCATCAAAAAATTTAATTTCTAAACTGTTTGAACCTGAATTTGTCGTGTCTAACCAGAGAGTTCCAGCAACAGCACCACTTGGTCTTGATGTGCCTGAGTGCATTGAGTTTATCGCTGATAGCGAGTTGTTTAAATCTGTTCTAAAATCAGGAAAACTCTGATTCGCAATATTCATGTCATGTTGAGCCATATCGTTTTATACTCCTTTTAAAATCCTTTTGCAATAAAATCAAAAGTTCTTGAAACATTTGTGCCACTTGAATTTTTAAATAAAACATCAAAACTATTAACAGTTTTGTTGGAAACTGTAAAGAAATCTCCTGTTGCCATGTTTTCTCCTGTAATTCCAACTGCATAAGCTGTGGTCTTAAATGGTGTTGTAAATGAAACAGTTTTTGTAGAAGTACCTGAAGCAATATCATTACCACTAAATATTCTGTCAGGCATATCAACTGTTATTGTGACTTCTGAAATTACAGGTGTTGAAGCTAAATCTGTTGAAGTCATTACAATTCTAAATTTTAAATATCTTGCTGTATAATTTCCAATAACAAAATTTTGAAAAGATGTAAATGTTGAATTGTCATCGCTAGTTGCAATCTCTAAATGTGCATCACAATTAGCTGGTGTATCTCCATCAAAATTAGATTTTGCATCATCAAAATCACCTGTTTTATTATCAAATAAATCATCAGGATTTCTAGCAGATTGTGTTAATGAAGCTGTGACTCTTACTGTATGTTTTGCACCAATATCTATAACATTTGAAAACTCATAATTACCTGATGCTAAAAAATCTGCGTTTGCAAGACCTGAATCAAAAAATCTTGTGGTACTAGCATCAAATAAACCTGAAGCAGAATCAAATAATTCGCTTGAATTAAGTATAAGTGAATCGTTAGATATTGAAACATTTGTCTTTGTTCCACTAAATGTAGGATGTTCACTTACACTTGTAATAGCATTAAAATTTTCTGCACTTGTCACATTTGATACAATAGCTGTTGCATTAGAACTAAAATTTCCAAGTTTATCTACTGCTTTGATAAGATAAGTTCCAGCCCTTGCTGGTACTGTGACCGATGTTGCTGGTCTTGATACTTTAGTGACTAAATTTACAGAGTTTAACCACTCTCCTGTTCCATCTGTTTTATTAGAAAATCTTATTTGATAAAATGCTAAATCTAAATCATTTATGGCTGTCCAAGATAAATGTGCATCTTGACCTGTAATATTACAAGATAAATCTTGAACATCTGATGGTGGTGCAATAGCTCCTATAATTTTTCTTTGTGCTGAAACATAAGATGATGACACTCCTAAAGTATTTACTGCTTTTACTCTTACATCATAAGTTTCTTGGTCTATTACATTTAAAACTCTGTGATTAAGACCTGAGCCTTGTGCATATATAATAAAATTAGAATCAGAACTTAATTTATACTCTACTTGGTAAAAATCTATAAATGAATCAGGAGAAGCACCAACACTTACATCTAAAGCTACAATTACAGTTCCATCATTATATTCAATAAGTTGGTCTGATAAAGTCACACTTGCTGGTGGTTGAACTGTAAATGGATTTGGTAAATTTGTTGATGGTGTTGAACTTACTTGTGATTTTGTTGCCCAAGTATAATGTGATGCTTGATACTCTACTAAGTTAAGATTGATAGTATAATCCTCATTAAATGTCATTGAAAGCACTCTAAAAGCTTTACTCGAAAATCCTAAACTAGATAAAGTGACATTTACAATATCTCCTATGTGCAATTCATAAGCTTTGAATCCACAGTTAATACTAAGACCTAAAGATTCTCTGCTTCTTCTTAAAATAATCTCAGCCATTTCCTCAGCTTGATATGGAGAAGTTATAGTTCTAAAATCAAATCTACCCTCTAGTAAAAATCCACCATCTGCTGTTTTCATAGTTGCGTGTTTATCTGCTGTCGCATATCCACTATCGTCAATGCTGGGGTACTGAATTTCATTTACTTGATAGTTCCTAGCTGGGTCAATAAATGAAACAATAACTCTATTATATTTAGAATTTTTTGTAGGAGAAGCTAAAGAATATCCACCTATAATATCATCTTCTGTAAGTGATACTGAAGCTGTGCCTGTTGTCTCAATAACTAATTTATATTTACCTTGAACATAAGGAAGATAACCTCTCATACCTTTTACTATTTCTCTTACATTATCTAAAACTTTTTTTGATGTATCTATAACAGCATTACAATCAAATATATTTATATCACTAGCACTTGAATATGGTGTGACCTGTGTGACGCAAACTTGTGAAGCATCATAAAAACTTTGTAAATCTAAATCTGCTGTTGCAATTCCTTTTCCATATCTTTCATTTCTTAAATAATCTAATAAACAAAAAGCTGGATTTGTAGAAAAAGATGCAGTTTGCTCTGATAAGTTAGATGCTAGTGTAATTACTTTTTTACCTTTTACTTTAGCTTGAACTTGTGGAATACCACCAAAGACATCTTGATTCCATTTAAACCTTAAAGCAAGATAACAAACACCTCTTAATCTATGATTGTTTCCCCATGATGATAAAGGTGTTAAAACACTTGATGCTACTTGGTCATCTGTTCCCATAAAAGCTTGTATTTGAATATGGCTTGTAGAGTCTTTGTAAAAATTACTATCACTATTTGCTACTTCTCTTACTGTGCCATGTGTTAATGCTCCATCAAATGTGACTACTTTGTCATCAACTTTGATTTCTTCTATTGAATTTACCTCTCCCTCTGAAAGTACCAAAGCGACATATAAATAAGTGTTATCTGTTCCTGAAGTTTCTAAAAACACTCTTGTTCCACCAACTAATCTTTCTCCATAAATAACAGGAACACAAGCATTATTTGATTGTTTATTAAGTAGTATTCCTCTTTCAGTTTCTTCAAAATCATTTGTACCAAAGTCAGGTACATCAGGTTTCATTGACCTTGAAAATAACCAACCAATAGCAAATACTCCTAAAGCAACATAAGGATTAAAACCACCTTGAAATAAATTAGAAATAATAGTAGTGACAGGATTAAAAACTTCCTTTGCTTTTTTAAATACTCTACCCATTCCAAGATTCCTTTACTGTTTTTCTTACAATGTTTCTAACACCATTATCTTTATTTAATCTTAACCATTGTGTTTGTTTATTAACACCAATATATTTAGTTATATTTTTTAAAGACCATTTGTAAATGTGTTTAATATTTTTTTTTGCTAAAAAATCAAGATGAACAAATATATTCCCTGAGTTATGTTTTTGAACTATGCCTGTTTTTAAAAAATAATTTAAGTTTTCTAAATCAAGAAAAGTCCAATTTACAAAACCATAAATACCTTTTTTATCTTGAAATACTTTGTAATGATTGTATTTAAAACAATTTTTATTTTCTTCAAATATTGTTTCATTACTAAAACAATTATATCTATTAAATGATTTGTAAAAACTAACAATATCGTTAATCATTCTTTTCCCCATTTTATATCTAATACTGTTTGACTTGAAAAATCCATTCCAACATCTGTACTAAAAAATCTTTGCTGAGAAGCATTATTTGTTTTTCTGCCATTTTTTTTATCAAAATCAGCCCAATGTGAAACTACAAGTAATTTAACATTCGACTCTGTGGTTGATTCAGATATTTCAAATGTATCAATATTTCCTGAATATAATAATATTGGGTCAGCTATTATTGAATTGCTTGAACTTAACAATCCTCTATATATTTCAACAGTATCATTAACTATATTTTCATTTAAACAAGTTGATATAAATGTTTGGTCTGCACCTGATAAAAATAAATTTAAAGTTGTTTTTGTAATATCTACTTGTTCTTCAAATGAAGATGCTCCTACAAGAAAAGATGATGCTGAGTATGTTCTGCTAGTTCCTGATATTGATGATGTTAGAGGAAAACCACAATCAGTAAGATATACAGGTGTTGAAAATCCTATTTCTATAAGATGAACAGGTCTAATATCATTTGTTAATAATTCGTTTTTTAGTGCTGTCGTTAGTGTTCGTGCCATGTTCCTCGTAATATGTTCTAGTTATGCTTTCTGTACCTTTTATCATGGTAAAATTAAATTTACTATCAGGTTTTTTATACTCCTTTAAATCGTTTAAATTAGTATCTATTTCATCTTCATTAACAATAGCAGTTGCTTCAAAGTCAGCACTTATTAGATGTGTAATTTTGTATTTTTTCATTAAAGAGTTTCTTCAACATCTAACTCAAATTGGTATAATAAATTTCCATCTTTATCTGAACTAACTGCACCAAACTCTTGAATATCGTTTGTTAAATGAACAGTAAAAGGCACATTGTCATAAGTCACAACAGAGTCGTCTGCTAAAGCAGTTATAAGAGGTGGTTCTATTGTAATTGTTGCTTCATTTGACCCATCGGCTGTTGCATCTGCAACTACCATATAAACTTTATTATGTGATGCAAATTTAACAAAGTCTCCAGCTTTTAAAGTTCCTGTCATAGCATCAATATCTATTGTTGTATCTCCAACTGCGTGAACACCATTAACAAGAACAGTACCACTTACATTACCTCTAGCATCTTCTAGTTCAGGTGGGATTATCGTAAAGTTTTCTTTGCTAGACCTTTGTTTCATAATAAAAGCCATAAGTTCTCCATAAACATCTGACCTTTTCGCTGTAATAATACTAGCAGTAAAACTAAATTTTTGATTATCTATTTGTCTTGTTAATTTTTTTCCTGATAAAGATTTTGAAATAATTGTATTTTGATTAGACTTGATACCAAGTGTTTGAAATTTAGATGTTGATATTGGAAATGCACCACTCATTATACTAACTCACTTCTTCCTTTTTCTGATAAAGCATTGTTTATTATTGCTGTTATAGTACCTCTGTTTTGTTGTAAAGCATCATTGAACCCTCTTGAATCGATTGTGTTAATTGTAAAGTTCACATTTACTGCTCCACCACCTGTACCTCTAGCTGATTGTGTTATTTGACCTGATGAATTTGGAACAAATACTTCTGCACCTCTTTCCCCAACTACAACAGGCTGACCTTTTGATACTGCTCCACCATTAGCCATAAATGGTAAAAAGCTTGATGCAAATGACATAATAGAATTTTTTGTTTGTATTTTTTGCTGGTCTTTTAATGCTTTATTTTGTGCTTTGATAGTTTGTAATTTTGTTAAGTGTATTCCAGCATCAATACTATTTAATATACCTATTTCTCTATTTGTATTTTTTTCTTTTTCTTTTTCTTTAAATATTTTACCAGCTAATAAAAATCTAACAGCTTCTTGAAGTATAATTTGAATTGTAAATGCTAATAAATCAACCATAATTTTTTGTGCTAATTGTTTCATAGACATATTTAAGTCTTTACCCATAACAACAGCTTCAGCTAAACTTCTTGAAAATGCTTTGATACCACTATGCGCCATTTTTCCTAAAGTATTATTTATATTTTCAAAGTCTTTTTTAAATGCTTCTAAAACATTGTCTTTAATTTTGGCTAAACTTAATCCAAATTCTTCTGCTGATTTATCTGCACTATCAAGTGCGTTCATCATTTCGTTAAATTGTTTTTTAGAAATTTCAGCATTTTGTTCTAAACTTTTTAAAAACTTTCTAATAGTAGCTTCTGCTTTTCCAAAATTTTCTGATGTTTCTTTAGACTCTTGATTTATTTCTTTTAAAGGTTTTTTTAATCTTTCTCCAGCTTTTCTAAATTCTTCAACTGTTTTTAAATTAGCTTTTAATGTATCTTCTGATATTAATTTTAAAAACCTTAATCCTTTTGCCATGCCCTCAATCATAGTACCCATAGCATTACTTAAATCTCCAAGAGCAGACCTTATAATGTCTATTGTGGACATTATTGCAACTACAAGCAATTTACCTTTTCCACCTAACATAAGGAAACCAATAATACCAAATTCTCTAATGCCTGATGGTAAAGCTTTAACTGATTCTATAATTCCACCAATAGCAACACCAATCATTGCAAATACAGGTCTTAAAGTGTCCATTAAAACTGCTCCACCTATAAGAACAGATTTAGTAAAATTAATCATAAAGTCAGATGTTTGTATTGCTAACTTCTTTAACAAATCTCCATTGTTATCTATAATTTTATTAATATCTACTAAACCTTGTTTTACAAAATCAAAAAAACCAGCTTCATTAGTCTCTCGTCTAAATTTAAAAAGTTTATCTCCTAACATTGATAAAGTACCTGTAAGTGTAGTTGATAAAACTTCTGTCGCTTTTGAAAATCTACCATCTTCTCCAAATGCTTTTTCAAATGCTTCTATTGTATCTTCTACTGATACAGTTGCTCCAGCTTTAAAACCTAATAATGCTCTTACACCTCTTTCTCTAAAAATGTCTGCTGAAGCTATACCACCAGCAAATGACCTTTGTATTTGTTCTGCTGTTGTTCTAAAATCTAATCCTGTGACCGATGCAACATTACCTGTAATTTTTAATATTTTTTGTAAATCATCTGCATCTTTTGATACAACAGCTAGGTTTCCTGATGCACCAGCTATTTCTTCTAATGAAAAAGGAACTTTAGATGCAAAGTCTGTTAATCCTTTAAAAGCTTTTGAACCCTCTTGAACATTACCAAATAAAAAATTAAATCTAATACCTAGTTCTTCAACTTCTCTACCTACATTAATAAATGACCTTACAACAAGACCACCACCAATACTAAGTAGTGCAGTTTGAATAGAAAATATTGAACTTCTTAAATTTGTTAAACCAGCCCTGATGCCATTAAAAGCTTGTTTGGTTTTGTCTTTTGCTAATATATTTAATACTAAATTTTGTGCCATTTATCTGTGCCTTGCTTTATTCATAGCTTCTTCGTGTTCTTCGTTTTCTAATAAAAGATAGCCTATCCAATGGTTATACTCCCATTCTTCCATTTGTAAAACTTCTCTTAAAGGTATTTTTAATCTATCAGCTACAATAAAACAATTCTTAAATTCAGGCTCAGATTTTAGTTTTTTTTTACCTGTTCAGGATTGATAGCTTGTACCATAGCAGTTGCTATCCTAGAGAGTACATCAGAATCAACTTTGTGCATCAAACCAAGTTTATCTTCTAATGTAAATAATTTATTACCATCTTTATCTAGTGATTTCATAACTAGAATATCAGCAAGAATACTGACATCATTAAGATTATCAGATTTTCTAAATAGTTTATTTTTTTCAGATAAAGTAATTGGACTCCAATATATTACACTTGGATTACCAGCTTCATCTTTCCATTCTTCAACTTCTATATATTGAACACCAAGAGACTCAAAATGAGATTTTGCTCTATCAATAAATTTCATAAATTAGGATTATACAGTTCCTATTGTTAATGCACCAGTTCCTTGAAAAGTCACAGTTCTTGAAATGATTGCGTCCATAGAGTTATTAACTGACATACCTGTCACAATTCCTGTTCCAGTAAAACTTCTGTCGCCACTTGAATTACCCTCTGGTAATAAAATAAAAGCGATTGAAGACCCAGCAGTTAAACTTGTTTGTGGACTATCTGTTTCATCAAAGTGCATTTCTAAAGTACCAGAGAATGAAGTTCTACCAGCAACAAAAGATTTAGTTGCATCTGTTAAAGCTGTGTCCTCTACTACATCTCCAGTTGTTTCTAGTGTAAATGATGTCAGTTCCCCAACACCAGTTCCACCAACTGTTACAACTCCTTCTTTTCCGTGATGTGTTGCCATTTTTTGTCCTTTTTACTTTTTGATTGTTGTTCTTGTTTTTGTTCCTTATAGCCTAAACTTA
>Ga0181380_1000462_pt1 | contig 18273 bp, 34 predicted proteins | sample 3SPOviralmetaG_FD_130116 | JGI IMG/M metagenome (GOLD analysis project Ga0181380, IMG submission 130116) | Marine viral communities from the oligotrophic San Pedro Time Series (SPOT) site, San Pedro Channel, CA, USA - 3 SPOT_SRF_2009-08-19 | ecosystem: Environmental > Aquatic > Marine > Strait... | reverse complement strand
TTATTATTACTCTATCAGCATCCATCACAATCTGTGGACTAGAGAATGCAGGAACCTTTGCTCCATCTAGATTCTTTTTGAATCCGAGTTTGATGTTGAGAAGTTTTTGAGTACTCGTCATATAAATACTCGCTTCGTCTTTTCCAATATCTTCTACTGTGTATTTTGGAGAGCCTCCTCCGCCGGTGGGTTTCTTTATTCTAATTATATTAATCGGATCTCCATTTGATCCGCCTTTCCAAGTTGCTGGTTTATCGTACCCTGTTCCTGTAACTGATTGACCCAATCTTATCGAAGAGCCAAATCGAGATTCCCATATATCATCACCTGCATAAGGCTGAATATTATCAACTGATTTTGGTGATTGTGGAAATGTCAATCCTGGAGGTGTTGCTCCATTTCCTCCACCTGATCCAGAACCTTTATGTCTCCACCATATTTTTGGTAATTGGTGCAATACATTGTCATCAGTAGCATTTATTGCTGCAATATAATAATATCCACTATCTTTAGAAATTCCATCACTTTGATCGTGAACTGGTCCTGTGAATAATAATACTTGCTCAAACTGCAATGGCATCCTCCTATTAAAGAATGCCGGCCTTGCCCATATATGTCTAATATTACCCGATATCCTACCTGCACCACCTACTCTACATTTTACAGAACCTAACGGAAGTTTATTGCCCTCATCATCAGTTTGATTGGATTTGTGTGCCTTCTTAATTGACATTACTTCGCCAGTCGTGAACATTATTTATTACCTTCGTTTATTGATTCTAAATTTTCTCTAATATCTCCCATCAATTGGGCCTTTTCTTCCGGCGACATTAATGAATCCTCTGCCGATGTCGCTTTCAAACTCATACCTAATAATTTTTGAACTGCTGCTAAGAACTTCAATAATTGATCGTTAGTCTTAATCCTAGAATCTATATAATTATTCAAAATCGGACCTATGAATGAAATATTATTTACGCCCTCCATCTCATCTTTTAAATTCTCGATAAGTTGATCCAAATCATTTTTCGATTCAACTGTATTTGTATAAACCTCTTTCAACAAATCGCCCATAGACGTATCATCAAATAAAATCATATCTTTAAAATCATTCTCCATTATACATCCCCTTTAATGATAATTATACAAAGCAATCTTATTTTCAGCTTTATATGTCTTATACATATCTGCAAAGTGAGCCCTAACTTGCTTGACAATTGGTGTTATTTCACTTGTACTACACTTTGCACGTTCTCTAATTAATATATACAATAATTTTTTCTGGAATACTTCAATGCCTTCTCTGGAGCGGAATATTTCTAAAACGGCATCTACTATTTTGATGTGCTTCTCTTTTTCATATAACTCGTAAATATGTGCATCATACCAAGCTACCCACAAATCAATGAATATTGATAAATCATCCTGATACATCTTTTGATGCATTTCATTATAAACGTTTCTAGCCTTGTCGATCTCAATCACATCTGCTTTATCTATAGATTTCGTATAATATTCCTGCCTCTTTGCTAAAATGTAATTTATTGTACACCTCGTACAATATGAATACGCTTTACCTAGCTGTTGGTCTAATTTAGGAAGTCCACGTTCATATAAGTGAGTTACTATATTTGAACATATTTCTTCGTGGGGAATGCCAGGTGGATAGAATTTAAATTTATGGACTAACTTATCTGCCATTAAATGAAATACGGGATAAATATGTTCTGTGAAAATCATATCCCGTTCCGCTTGTGTTGTCGCTTTGAGCCATTCGAATATTGCATCTTCCGTATCCGTGCCAAAATAAATATTACTCTTTGCCATCTTGTGTTTCCTCATTATCAGTATCTTCTTCAATGTCGATTCTATCAATTACAAAATGATATAACCTATCACTCATTTTAAGAAGTCCGGTGAAAATAAACCCGACGTGATCATCTTTTTCAAAAATACCTCTGTTATCAATTTGTTTCATTTCTATATGCACATCTTTAACTTCTTGCCTAATAGACATTAAGAATTTCCATAGCATTCGATTTTCTTTATGTGCTGCTATTGATATTTCTTGATAAGTTTCAGACTGTACCATTAAATTTCTTATAAAATACCCTGATACTAGAATGACGCTAATCAACGCAATCCATAATATTGTTACTGTAGTCATATAATTTCCCTATGGTAATAAATGTTTAGTTCTTTGATATTCAAATCTCATTGCCATAATATCAGCTTGCATTAAGATGTATGGCATATTTGTTTGGAACTTCCCATTGTCAAAATAATTTAAAAAATAAGTTTCATTCATTTTATCGTATAATCCATCGTGGATTCTAATCGAATGCATTTCATTAAACGACATTTTAATTCCGTAATTTTGTAATAAAAAGATACTACAATCTGGAACAGACATCCAAGGTATTGTCGTATTCGCCTTATATGCGTATCCTTTTTTATGTCTCCAATCGAGAGTTTCTGCTAAGTAATATTCATTTCCTTCACCTGGGAATCCTAGCTTTCCTAAATCATGATTGAGTGCTGCGAATGTTAATTCTTCAAGAGTGAATCCCTCGACGTTCATTTTCATCAACCCCCAGACTTTATATAGCTGTCGTGAATTTTCAACTACTCGAATTACATGTTCCAAGTAACCTCCAGGAAATGAATTGTGAGCTTTATTGGTTGTTGCTGCTGGTGCCATCAAAACTCGCTCACCTAAATCCTCGTACATTGAAATTAATGATTGTGCCCTACTAGGGAAATTATCATTTATAATTCCTTTAAATTTTTCATAATTGTCGAGAATATCTTTCTCATTTAAAATATTAATCATATAAATATATTTTTTTTATTAATATAAATAAATTTAATATGATATACAAATATTATTTATTTGATATAATTATAATTCTTTTCAAAGTTTAGGTTTTGTGAAAAAAACCAACTAACTTTTAGGGAAGAAAGAAAATAATAATTAATAAGAAGAAGAAAGAAGTAATAAAGAAAGAATATAATTTATATTTATATTAGAAATAAAATTCAGATAAATAAATAACTACAATCATAATATATGAGATATAAAGAAGAAATTACAGATGCCTTAGAGGATGCTTTGAATGATTTAGTAATGTTAGATAAAACATTATCTAAGGGAGCAATTACGGCAGAAGATGTATTACAAAGAATACGAAATATTAAAAGATTCGTAAAATTAGTTAAGGAAAGAGTTGACCAAAACTAAAGTATATTCTATATTAATTTTATTTTCAGCATTACTTATTTCTGGAACTGCAGCATTCTATTCTATTACTGGGTTGAGTGAAATATTTGCAGGTTCTGCATTCGAAGTAAAAATAATGGCTGGAAGTTTAGAATTAGGAAAATTAATCCTAGCAGCATCTCTGCATTACAATTGGGATAAATTAAATAGATTTCTAAAGGTGTATTTATCTAGTGCTGTCGTGATATTAATTATCATTACAAGCATGGGAATCTTTGGATTTCTATCTGCAGCATATCAAGCAACTTCAGCTGACTTCAATATCAAGAATAAAGAAATTTCCTTAGTCCAACAGAAAATTGATAGACATTCAACCCAGAAGAATGAATATTCCCTCGAGTTATCATCAATATCAAATAATATTAGTGAATTAACTAAGAGTATATCAAATCCAAGTACTGTTCAATATGTAGATAAGACGACTGGTCAATTGGTAAGTACAACATCAACCAAAGCACGTAAAGTATTACAAGAGCAATTGAATGAATCCACTTCTCGTAGAAATTATTTAACGGTTGAATTGGATAAATCAAATGATAGTATTAATGTATTAGAAATTAATAAAATTAATTTAGAAAGTGAATTATCATCTACTAGCGAATTAGGTCCTTTAATCTATATTACTAACTTGACGGGATGGTCAATGGATACAATCGTTGTTGTATTTATACTAACGTTAGTACTTGTATTTGACCCACTTGCCGTTTCTATGATCATCTTTTACAGTAGAACTATTAATTACAAAGACCCTGTGAAAACAGTTGAAGTGATTAATGAAGTTGAAGTAATAAAAGAAGTTGAAGTTCCAATCATTAAAGAAGTACCTGTTGAAAAAATAGTTGAGAAGATTATAGAAGTTCCAATTATAAAAGAGGTCGAGGTGATTAAGGAAGTACCTGTTGAAAAGATAAGGTACATTACAATTGACACTACTCCTGAGAAGATAACTAGCATCCACGAAACAATGTTGCCGCTCAACGAACACTTGAAGAGAAACATGACTTCCGACCAGATAAAAGATTATGAAAAGAAGAGAATGGAAATGCTTAATTCATCTCAATCGGATACTCAGAACCAATAATTTTATAAGCACGATATAGTGGATAAATGAATATCTCAGAATCCTGATGAATGCTCCTAGGACTTAATACCTTTCCATATTTGAGAAACTTTGTAGAAATCTCATCCATATCACTTTGAGTTTGAGTATTGATGTGAATTATTTTATGTGCGTCATCCATAATGATATGCGCATACGTCCTTTCCTTTCCTGTAGTATAGTGTAAGTTTTGCAAGGAACGCCTTCCACCACCTTTAATGATGTTGGCAGGATATAAATTATCGACGATGTATGTATATTGATTTTCTATCAATTTGACGGCAGCGGCATCGACCCCACTTTCCATTGTAGTTTTTACGAAGAGGATTGCATCAACCGTTGAGCGATATTTAAGAACTCTATCAATAAGAATTCTCCTATCATTATCTCCCATCTGTTTCCAAACCTCTCCGTAAGTACTCATTTATAAGAACATCTTATATTTTTTAGATATAACACTTTCCGCGGCTTTACACGTTTCAGCGATTCTTCTAATTTCAGATAGTGTGAGGTCGAATTCCCTCCCTCCTAAATGCAATGTACCAGTAACAGTCTTGCTTCTGTTTGTTGTGAATACATCCTTTGAGATGTTCTCCTTCACTTCAAAGTCAATTGACCCGAATACCTTTCCATGCCTCGACGCATTCCTTTGATCCATTGCGTACGTTTGATTTAAACTCATAGTTTTAATTTTTAAATTTATTTTATAATACCTAATTTATATATGCTCGTTGAACTTGTTCTATCAATTGCAAACATATATTTCTTTTGAATTCTCTTTATAACTTCATCTATTGGATGATGGACGTATTCATTAACTCCTCCGTTATCCGATAGCATTATAAATATAGAACCTTTATCACATAAACGCATTGACGCTTCCAATACCGAATCGAAATGCTCCCACTTGTCTGTTTTATGGTTATCGTAATTTAAAGCTAAGTTTAAAATATTGAACGTCCAATCTGCGGTTTGATATTCCAATGGTTCCGTGCCAATTGGTTTTGGATTTAAGAAATTCTCATGTTTAAAATTTATTACATCAAATTCTTTATACTTAACTTTACCTGCTTCAATTAAACTAGAATTCAATTCGTAGCCTGTGTAATCTGTACAACCAGTACCCAAGTCATATATAAACTTAAAAAAGTCCCCTCGACCACAACCTAAATCCATAATTGAAGTGTTGGCATCAATTTCAATTCCATCAACTGCCAATTTATAAAAGCTAGTTTGAGTATCTTCATCTACGTATCCAACTACTTCTGGATCAGTTAAAAGGTATTCTGGAATTATTAAATCTTCAACGACTGCAATCTCCTCACGCTTTGGTTCTTCAAATGGTTCGTACGTTGGTGTATTAATTAAATCTACTTCATCGACTAAGTCTGTTAAATTTTTTGGCATGGCTTCTTTTTTTCTGTGACTAAATAGTGTCATAATTTTTATTTTATGATAATTGTTTCTCCGACGTAATCGGAAATGTATTTTTGTAATAATAAACTCATCTCATATAATTCTTTATCTTCATCTTTTAAGAGCTCAACCACTTTAGATGAGTGGCGTAATAATTCCTTCTGCCTTTTTGAGAACTTCTCACCATCAATAGTAAATATTAGATTCCAAGTAATTGAATCCACAATTCCATTAGGATATACGTGAATTTGAGTAGCTTGAAAGTTCTTGACAGCTGCCATGGTCATATTATCGTAAATTGTGGTAATTTCAACACCCAGCTTTTCTTGTAATTTATTTACTAAAGAACCTCTATCTCCTAAATTTAATATTATTTCATCATTCATAATATGGCTTATTTTAAAGCGGTTTAAAAGGGTTTTATTTTTTGTTATAACTTATATTAAATATATATAATATCGCTGTAAACCTAATCATTGATGTGTTAGGAGTGATTTTATCGCAATAAAGTAACCCCTCCGTATTTTATTTGAGAATATCCATTTTGGAATTCTATATTAAATAAATACGCATATACACCAAGTCCACATTCTTCATCATTGAACATTCCATCCCACGTTCCATCATATGATTCATGGATGGTATTGCCCCACCTATCGAATATAGTTAATTTTTTCTTAATTAATGGTGATTTGGAATAAATTGTAAAAATGTCATTAAATCCATCATCGTTTGGTGAAAATGCGTTAGGGATATATACATCTATGAAATAAGTAAAAATATTAATCGTATCGTTTACTATACACCCATCCAAAGTTATAATATCAATTATAATAGAAGTGTCTCCCCAAACATCAATTACATATTCATTCCCTTCAAACCCATTCCACGCGATAAAGGATACATCGTCATCAATATTATAATAAATTGAATTGGGGTGTAAATCATATACTTGGACAATTGTGTCTGAATAATTTAAAATAGGGGAATTTGGTAATGGTATGTAATTTGTTATTAGTATAGTATCGCAAATTGATTGCGATATTGATATCGTGTCGGGGCCGGTTAATTCATCAGGACAAACTTCTTCATATTCATATATATAATATGCATCTGGTGTTGATGTGTAATACGGTTCGTGAATGTATGTAGAAAATATTGAGGACGCTGAATTATTCAAAAATGTTATAAAATGTAAATGACTGGAGTTTGTCTTTATTATTATTCTCAATAATCCACGTGGATTACTCCCATAAAAATAGTGGTTAGTAGGAGGATAAATCCATTGCGTTGCAGGAAATGGAGGATAGAATTCTATGTATCCTAAATTAGGACCATTTGCTCCTACTAATGGGGTAGATATAATGTGTAGAGAGTCATTATCATAAATACTAAATCTATCAGGAACATTCATCGTATTAATGTCAATTACAACGTAAGTCTCTGCATTGCAATTATTTTTTAAATCAATTAAATATCTCTTTACTCCTCCATTGATTCCAATTGGACTTGCTGTATATATGAACGATGCTGTATGAAATGTATCTGATATTTCTATATTTGAATAATTACTAAGAGGTATCTGCGCATATGAATTGTAGCATATACAAATTAATAATATTATTTTGAGTTTTTTTAGTAGATGCATTCTACTTCCTTTAATTTATCCCGGGGTTAGTAATGAACCTCCACTCCACGGAACGACAAGTCCGGTTGCTGATGATGTAAAGAGTCCAAACATCGTTTTCAAATGTAGTATAGATAATTGAGAGATTTTTGTTAACATTACCATAAAGTTTTGATTTGCTTCTAATTCAACGGGCAACCAAATGCCTGGAAATAAAACATTTGTCACTCCCATTGGTCCTGCTGCTTGAGCACCTAACCAATAAATCGGAATTATAAATTTTAATTGATCTAAGAAGTTGACATCTTGAAATGTCCCTGGAGGGGATAAGGAATTTAATTGCAACCATATATCTAAAATAGTAATAATAGGCTGAGGTGTAGTATTAATTACCGAACCACCTGACATGATATCAGTATGCCGTCCAATAGAATTATGATATTCATTAAATATCTTTTTGGAGAATTGTGATGAATCATTCGTTCCACCTGAAAGTTCGTTGAAGCAAGATTGCTGAAATAACGTCCACGACATAAAAGAACCCCTTTAATTTAATTATAAACTAAAGAGGTTCTTACCATCGAGTAATTCAATATTTTATCTTTTTAATTATACTCATTTTCTTTGAAGAGAAACATTAATAATACTCCACATATTATTCCACTAATTATACCACCAATCCAAGCACCCTTTGTAGGCTTTAATTTGATGATTGCATTTATTTGAGTAAATGAGCGTCGTTCCCAATGATTAGATAATATTGAAGTCATCTTATTGGTAATTTCCTGTAAGTTAGCACTTCTATTCTCATGCAACCACTCTTTCATTCTATTTTGAACAGCACCACTTTCGCTGAATGTCATAATGTCATACCAACTAATTGTCCTACTCTTAGAATCCCAACCTATCATCAAAGTGTATTCATTTTTATTACCATTCTGCCAATGAACTCGTTGCATATCAGCTACACCTTTATCCATATCCTTATACAATAAAATGAAAGGTTTGATTTGCCCGTGTTCATCTTGAGGTTTAGGTCCGTATTTTCCTGCGTGTAAATCTAAGTTCAATTCCGCTTCTAATCTATCGTTATGTGAAGTAAAATATTCTCCAATTATATGGTCTTGCTCTAATTCATTAAGTTTCGGATACTCGTATGTCGAGTCGATATATTCGTTTTCAATATGAGGGGGAGCATAAATTACGTTATATCTTACTTTATTTGTATATGTGTGCTTTGATACCCAAACTTTATAGTGATTTCGCACTCCATCATAATCGCTGTAATGATAATCTCCCTTTCCACAAAAATCACCTTCTTCATCTTCGAGTGTCGTTGAATTATTCCATAATCTTCTCAGTTCCCAATATTTATCCGAACTAATGTATGTATAACTCCCTCTCTCATTATATGCATAATAATATGGACCTCGACTTTCACAGGCGCCTACACATTCAGTTCCACAAGATTCATTTCCATCACTATCCGTTTTACAACAACATTCTACAGTATATGAGCAGGCATCCCATTCTTCATATTTTTCTTGATATCCAACTTGTACAATTGAATTCCCCCAATATTCTACATCACGCTCTCTCGTCGCTGTACTACATAGCATTATGATATATGCGATTCCAATTGGAGCCATTGCCTGTAGTGCATATTCCCACCACGTGTATTCATCGCTAAAAAAGGAAATAATAATAGCAATAAAGATAAATGCAATTCCGATTTGTGTTAAGATATACATTGGTATTTTTTTATGCGAAGAATGTCAAAATATAACCTAATAGTAAGTATAAGGATGGTATTAAAAAATTCATTAAAGCATGGAAAATCCATTCTTCAAGATCCTTTCCACCTCTTTCCCTTTCCTTATCGACTTTCTCTTTGATCCTGTAGATATCATATTGTACGGTTCCATATCCTAATAATGTATAAATTAATCCACTTTGAAATGCATTTAATTCTGGGATGAAGTCGATATATGTTGCCGCCCAAGAATATAATGTGTAGAATATTACAAATTTATATACAATTATGAATACTGAAAATATATATTTCATTTTTTTTATTTTTTAATGTTTTTTTAAAATGTGGTTTAGTAAATTGAGTTATCGTCATCAACTCCCGATTCCAATGCTTTATTAGTTCTCGAGGATGTAATAATTTTACAATCTACTGGTCTGGTTAATTCGACCGGTAAAAAATATATATTCCAAGGATCTTGAACATATTCATTCAATTCATTACAAGCTGCTAATACATTATTTCTAGATGCCGTGAATTCTGCATTTTTGTCGTCGATGGTTTGAGCTAATTTGATTTTAATTTCATTATTAGGCCCATTTACTCCAGCTTGTTGGAACATCATTGGAAAAACAGATTCTGCGGCTTCATGTAAATTGCTTGTTTTGGAAACTGCGTTTTCCCATGCTTGATAATATTTGAGTTGCATTGCATCCGATTGCTTGTCAACTTGGGCAATGCCTTTCAATGTCTTCCAAATTTCATCGTGTTTTACGCCCTGGGCTCTTACCAATGTTTCATAGCTAATGCGAAGTTTAGATGCATGCGATTCGGCGTTCGTTGTCATAACGAAATAACTGCCTACGCAGATTAATAAAAATCCAAAAAATAATCCTGTTAATTTTAATGAGTTGCTCATTTTTTTTAAAGTTTAATTTATTAATAATGTTAATTTATGTTAAAATATTCAATTTACACAAACGGCATTGAATTTATCCTCATCTTCCATTGATTCTATGCTTATCTCTTCCATATCTTCACTCAAGCATCTTAATGATGGTTCGAAATAAATTACTTCAGGCTCTTGTCCATGATCTGCTAAAGCATATGGGATATAATCCGCTGCATGGGGATTTTTCTTTAAGAATAAGACCAATCCATCTACATATTCTTTAAATGTCATTTTCTATTGATTTTGATCGTTATATAATGAAATTAATGTCAACACCACGCTGTCTTCGTAAGGAAGTGGTATTTTTTTAGGGGATCTGTGGTTTTGAAGAATTAAACGGTTTTCAAAGCTATCGTGATCGACGACTTCCCAATTAGTCTGCCTTTTACCTCCGGGAACTGTTGAATCTTTTACAGTTATTGTGTATTTAATTCCTACCAATAGATCGTAATTAAATTTACTCATGTTTTAAGGTTTTAATTGTTTTTAATGCATAAAATAATGCCACGTCATGAATAATATCCAAGCGAATAGCCAAAATATAAACATTAATAGAGTCCCGATCACCATTCCTTTGAATAGTTTATTATTTATTTCTTCATGTGGCATGATTTTTATTTTTTATCTTCGGATTCAAGCAATACTAATACTAATGCAGGAAACCAAACAAACGTGAACATCAATACTGTCCATAAACTTCGCTTTTCCTCTTCCGTTAAATCGCTCTTTGTTGCAAAGGGTGTATTTTCTAAATATAAAAAGAGTAAGTAGAGTAAAAATCCAATTGTCACGTATATTGTGAATAATATTTGTAGCATGTTTTATTCTTTATTTAAAATTTTAATTATTTTATCAGCATCATATGACATGATTCCCGTGTAACAATTTATTTGGACGACATTGGGCGTATCAAATAAATCATCTACATCATCATCAATGACAACATGCTGCTCTATGGTCTCGTGGTAGAAATCCAAATAATCTCCTATTTCATCTCCTCGAATTCCACTTTGACTAATTTGAGTTACATCTACTATCTCGCCTGGGAGTTTTCTGAATTTCCACATTTCTTTCATTACACTCAACCCTGCCATTCTCCAAGTAGAACTGACTACAATTTTAGCACCAGTTGAACTTATAATATATTCTAACCAACGGACACATCTATCATCGAATAATTGCCCATATTTATCGCGAGTCTCGGATAATAGATTTTTCGAGATTGCCATTGCATCATAATCATCACCAAGGTAACGGCTTCGGATTGATGCTCCGTATGAATTCATGTTATCTACTGAATTAAGAACACCGTCGAAATCTAAAAATATCACTTTCATATGGCAGTATTTTCATCACGTTTCAAAAACTGTTTTGGGTGTGGTCTAACTGGATTTACCTTTGTCCAATGCCCATTATTAGATTTCCTCTTTAATACGATGCCATTGCTTAATTTAGCATAAGTCTTTGCCACTTGCACGACTCTCAAATTGATTCCTGCTAGTGGATTACCATTTGAATCTGTAGATGCATAGACGACATCTTCAATTTCTAATTTTTTATTTGCCATTTCTTTTATGATTTAGATTTTATTGATTTTATATCATTCCGCCATCATCACCAATTCTATACGGTGGAAGTCGATTGAATGGTGTTTTTTTAGATTTGATTACCTTTACATTTCCCCCTTTATCAATGTACGTTCTCGGAGTACCTGATGAATTGGGAAGTGGTGACCTCGAATCTTTCTTTTTATTACCTTTCATATTATATGCGTTTAATACGTTAAAAATAAGTTAATTAAATCGCAAAGTCAACCTTCTTGAGATTTATTTTATTTTTTTATTATGTTGGCAATTTGAACATAACCATATGGCTCCTATTGCTTCATTCACCTGGGCTGTCAAATCTACAATATTATTAGCAAAGAAATTCACACTAGGCATTCTATGATTTTGATCGAGTCCATCTTTGTAGAATTCTACTGTGATGTATAAATTTGGTTGGGGCGTAATCGTAGTTTGCAAGCATTCTCCCGCATTCACATTAAATTCGTGTAGCGGAGTAATCACTAAATTTGGAGTCCATTTCCAGACGTCGAGCGTTAATTTATAATCATAATCAACTTGATCGACTTTGATGCCCGATACAGTTGATGAATTTAATGTAAACGAACAATCTAGAAGTGGATATGATTTTCCACTTTCACATGAATCCAACTTGGCTTGTACGGAGCGTATACTATCTTCAAGTGATAATATATACGTAGAATCAAGATTATTAATGTAAAATGTATCTAAATAAATGGTGTCTATTTCCGATGGATTATCCACGGGTGGTTGGGTTGGAATATCACACGATATAATTATCGCGAGTAATAAAAATAATAAATTCTTCACGGTTTCGGTTCCCTTTTGTTTGGGTTGCTACGTGAATCGTAATGCCACGCAGCGATGAAGATTATGAATATTGTGACAATAATGTAGTCTTCCATAATTATTATTTTTTAGTAGGTTATTATCGACGATGCGTCTTCTTACCCCTTCTGCGTCTTTTCTTTTTGGATTTTTTAGTATTACGATTAACGAATCGCAATCTGGCAGAATTATTGTACTTAGATTCTTTCCTGCTCTTTTCCCCGTTAATTAATTTATCAATTTCCGATTGTTCTAATGAATCATCGGGTTCCGATTTACACCTGTATTCGTTAGAATATAAGAATCGGCTATGAATGTAATATTGATTTATCATTTCGATATTTCTATTTTAACGTTTTTTAAATGTCCTGATTCTAAGGGTGATTTGACTGCTACGCTATATAATGCTGCGATTAATATCCCAACGAATATGAGCGTACTCCAATGAATTCTTTTATTATTTTTCATATTTTCAATATTTTATTAATTATGTGACGTAAAATTAGTTGATAAATCCTTTGCGATTAAATATGCACAATTCGAGTCGTGGGTTATACTTTCCATATCATCATCATATGATATATTGCTACAAAAAGGACAACTTGAGGTATCATTATTGTAATCTTGCTCTGTATAAGAGTTTTCGATTACCTGTTTGCATAATTCTTGAATATCTTTTTCTCTGCTCATGATTGTTAATTAATTTTGACATTTTTTTTTACTTTTGAGTTTTAATAATTGTTATTAATTATACACTAAAGTTAAGTATATTTTGACTAAGAGTCAAGTCAAAAGTAAAAAATTTTTTATACTATTATAGAATCCACTACCAAATACACTACGTACACAATTACAGGCGCCACAATCAAATAAGGAGCATAGAGTGGGAAAATATACATCATCCCAAGGCTAATGAAAAGCCCTATAAAAAACCCCAATGTGAAAACAATTGATTTCTCAATAAATACTCCATCCATTGCTCTATGCTCCTTTTAAATTATTCGATGATTAAATAATGACCATATATATAAGTGTACGGCCTTCCCATATCCCTTTCCCATTTAGTTCCACTCAAATCCAATTTATATTGAACGCCCTGTCTAGATATTGAGTAAACGCCTATAATTGGATAAGTACCCGGGGCATATATATAAGAGCAATCGTCTATAAATGTGGCTGATTTGCCCTTAACTTCTTCGTACTTTTTATTCTTTGCAAAGTTGTACAATGCCATTCTAAGGCCGTGCTTTTCGCTATGATAAAGGGCCCGCAATTCTCTTTCTGGGAGGGTGGAAAGCCTCTTCAAGTATTCTAGTCCCTCCTCGAAAATTGAATCTGAGAATTCATCCTTTGTCAATTTACCCTTTTCGGGAATATCCTCAACTCTACGATACAACCCTACTTGTTGAGCTGATCCATTGTGGAAAAATCCAATGACATCTGACGACTTCAAATATTCAAATTCATAGTCGCCTTGTCTATCAATATAATAAATGATATCATCATCTTCACATTCTACGTCGTCGATTCCAATAGTTTGTGTGGAAATTTGAGCTCGGTCAAATGATATTGAGAGTAATTTGGACTTCATCTTATCGTCCATTCTCAAAAGTTCGCTGACGGTGATTGGAGTCCAACCTGCTTCTAGGATCTCCCGTTGATTTTTAAATTGCTTCATGATTGAATTTTAAGTTGGTGAAATGTGAAATGATTTGAATTTTTTAATCTCGGGTCCGTACGTTTCTACGAGCCATTTTTTAGATGCGTGATATTCCTCTTCGTATTTCTTCTTAGGCTTTGGATTATCAATATCAAACCCCTTCCAATCCAAATATAATGAGCCGGGATTGTAGTGGGTGGAAATTTCATTGTCTATCAGCTCTTCATCCATTTCCTGTGAAAAATATGAAGCGTCTATTTCGACGATAAATTTAATTTGTTTGAAGGCTTTGTACATTGAATATGAGTGCCCACAATTATCAATTCTGCGCATCTTATCTTCGTCATTTTTGACGTCCTCTAATGGACAAGGATACCCGCGCGCAAAGCACAATTCATTGTCGTCGATTTCTGGGTTGTAGGGATTCGAGGTCAATTCAACGATTCCTTTGAACGATAATTTCTCTCGGTCATCCCAGTATTTTAAGTAAATGGAATCTCCAATTTTTAATTTTTTGACGTCGGCTAATGTTAATATCTTTCCTTTTCGATTATTCATGATTGTGGTTTTTATTTGTTACGCGTAAAACTCATTTATCAATTTTTGGACTTTAAAGAACTCCAAATACTTCTCATCGTTTTCCAATTGTTCTAATAACGCACTTAAAATTTCTACAATTTCCTTTCCTTTCTTTTTTGTCTCCTCCCTTTGCGTATCCTTAATCTCCATTAAAATTTGTAACTCAATTCCATCCTTTTCTTGTTGAATGAGTTGTGTAAAAATTTCACTACTTAATTGAGATTTTAATGATGATAAAAACATTTCAAAATCAAAATCGCTCGTTATTAAAACCTTGTTATTTAAAATATTCATGATTGTATTTTTTAGAGTGAATGATTGTCATCTTTTGGCGCGTCTGCTGGGGTTGACTTATCCTTGCCCCTTGCGAATTTTTTCTTTGCCTCTTTCAGAAGTTTGGCGAGTGGTGATAGTGGTGATTTTTTCTTTTGTGACATAAGTGATTTTTTTAATGTTTTTTTATTAGTGATTCATTTTTCCAATTGCATATCTACTTGCCCGTTCTTTAGTAATTTTGGCGTCGTTAACTACTCTTAAAACACACCCTTCAAATGATGCGTACAACCATTCCGTTAATGGATCAAATTCTGGACCTGTTGATTCCACAAAGTGGAATATTTGACCGTTCCCCGTTTTGGGGTTGATAATTGTATATGTTGTTGCGAATGCAACGTCCCTTTCGGAAACTGTGAACGTTTTCGTTTCTTTATCGAAGGACATTTTTTGTGGATTGAAATTTACGATTGTCATGTTTTAAAGATTTTTAATGTTTTATAATACCATAAAGTTAAGTTATTTTTTGATGGGAATCAAGTCCCCTTCGATTTTTTTTATTTACGCACTCATCCATCATTGATTGTGTTTTAATGTGCGTCATTTTAAAATAGTTAATGAAATGTTAATAAGTCCTATATATCCTTTTATTTTTTTTTCTCGTAATTTCGAGAGTGGTGGTTTTTTCAAGTTGTTCGTTGATTCCTATTTTTCGAGGTCGGCAATTGGGAGGGTATTAAGCCGGTTTTATACACCCAATTGGTTGTTAACTTAACGAAAACCGAGGGGGGTCTATAATCTAATACAATAATAGATTGTTTGAGCCCGACTCCTTTCGTCACCTAAACCTAAGGGGGTCAATTTAGGAATGCTGCGTTGATCTCTTCCGTCATCACCATCAATGCAATTCCACCTACTCCTTCAACTGAAACGACTCCGTTGATGATCGTCAAGGCGGCGCAGCCGCCGATGAAGTCTGTTACGGTGTCTAGTAATACGTACGTCCCATCGTCCATCTTTATCTCATTGCCTGTGATGATTCCGAAGTACGTTCCATCTTCCTGCTCTACTTCGAAGAGACCTTGGGGCCTGTTGTTCGTGTATATTGTATGATTTGTTTTGATTGTATTATTATCCATTGTATAGTGGGTTTTTATTTCTTTTAAAAATAGGGGGCATACGCCCCCCGCTTACTTATTATGATTTATCTTTTATTCAACTTCTTCGTACTTCGCAAAGCTGTCATCGCTTACTTTGCCAAGGGATATATCGCTTGCTCTCTGTATCATCGATGCTATATCGTTCCCTGTTACTTCCCCGTCCTCATTCGCTGTGCTAATCTTCATTATATCTAAGAGCTCTATGTTTGCTCTATATTTAACCTCGTTATATACAATGCCCTTCTTTTCGTCTGCGTTATAATATAGTCTAACTCCTCTCTTTCCTGATCTGTTCTTTTTGAACTCCATGTATTGCTGACCAACTTCCTTCTTATCTACTCTCATTACTATCGTTCCATTAATCATATACTCTAGTGTTGCTGAGCCTGCTATCGACCCTGATCTGTTTGATTGCTGGATAATTAGGAAGGATGTGTGCTTGTTCTCTCTATTGTCTGCTCTCTTACTGTGCTTATCTAATAAGCTCAATATCCATTGCTCTGCCTTATCGTCGCTTGAGAATCCGTTCTCTTGTCTTAACATATTTTGGATGATCTTTAAACTATCAACTACTACTAAGTCCCATCCCTGCGACAATACGTTTACTATATACTGCGTTGCAGTTATTCCTGCTGGATTATCTCCGTTAATATAGTCTCCTGGGAAAGCCATATGTACTAGCTTTTCTGCCTCGCTATACCATTTTGTAATTGATCTCTTAGCGTCTAACGCTCCCATCTCTCCCGATATATATAGTACTTTTAAATTAGGATCTGTTAACGCTGCGTTCTGTAAGAGCTGGTACAAGTTAGATGACTTCATTGTCCCAGGCTCCCCATTTACCATTATTTTAACACCCGGATAAATCCCTCCCTCTGTACTAAAGAAATCATCTAATACTCCTCCTAGCTTAATTGGATTAAATAGAGATGTATTAAACGTATATTCCGACATTGTTTGTAGGACTATATCCGTCTTTAATTCCTCCATCTTAGCAACGTGGATTGTTGGGCTTGCAATATTTGGAGTTATTCCACTTACCCTTCTTATCTTAGTTCCTCCTGTGTTAATTTTGACATACGTGTTTTCTGTTCCCGACAAGTCTAAATGATACCCTCTAATGGTCTTCTCATATCCATTATATTTGAATAGATAATTATCACCAGATGCGGTAATTTCTGCATCTATTGATTTTGCATTTTCATCAAATGTTTTAAACTCTCCTTCGTTATTTTTAATGTAATAAATCATAATAAGTGGGTTTTTTTGTTATTAATTATACACTAAAGTTAAGCATATTTTGAGTTAGAGTCAAGCCCTCATACAAAAAGATTGGGGAAAGATAAAATAAATTATCAATCCCCAAAATCATTAAAACTCGAAAATTTATGTAAACCCTTTAAAACAATTAATTTTGATTAATGATCGCCGATCCTCCTAATGAACCCCAATTCATTTTTGGAGTTAATACGTTCCATTGTGTCGCGTCTGCTGTACTAGCCAACATTTTTCCTGCGTACACTTTGTCCATTTCCTTAGCCATACTTGGAACGTACGTCTTTGTTGGATTCGATGCTAAGTTTGTTAAGCAGTTAATAGCATCCCATCTATTAACAGGAGTGTCATAGTTGGCAGCTGCTGCTGAGGACAATCCTTTAACATCTACTCCTCTTTTTGAATATACAGAAGTCCAATCTCCATTCCCAATACATCTTTTAATGTACTCTGCATCTTCTTTGTAATTCTTTAATTTATCTTGGAGTTTTAAGTATTCTCTAACTGAGAGGTTCAGCTGCTTATTGTTTAAGACATTCTCATAATATCTCTCTGCTAACTTCTCAGATGCTTTGTCTTTAAACAATACTTTATACCAATCCTCAGCAGTCGATCTGCTAGTTAATTGATGTACGCCTGCTAATCTTTCCCCTACCATTCCGTTGCTACATACTAGCCTCATAACGAATTCATTAATGGATGTTCCTCCTAATTGATCCCAAATTAATGAGCTTCCTGCTGCGATCTCTTCCCCTGACATTGGACTTGCAATTGCCTCTCCTCCTGTG
>Ga0181380_1000461_pt1 | contig 18273 bp, 42 predicted proteins | sample 3SPOviralmetaG_FD_130116 | JGI IMG/M metagenome (GOLD analysis project Ga0181380, IMG submission 130116) | Marine viral communities from the oligotrophic San Pedro Time Series (SPOT) site, San Pedro Channel, CA, USA - 3 SPOT_SRF_2009-08-19 | ecosystem: Environmental > Aquatic > Marine > Strait... | reverse complement strand
GCTGCTGTAACGAACAATGGAAAGCATGTAGTGTCTGTTGATTCATCTGCTACTGTAATTGTTGTAGGCACATAAGTTGATGACGCTTTGCCATCTAATTGTGTTTGTATTGCAGAACTTACGCCATCTAAATATCCAACTTCTGTTGATGTAACTGCTGATACTGATACATCTCCACTACCATCAGAGACTAATGCTCTTGATGCAGTCAAATCTGCCATCTTAGAAAAAGCTATAGCAGCACTTGCATTAACATCTGCATTTACTATAACGTCACTTCCAATAGCAGCAGTACCTGTCGTGCCTATAGAGATATCTCCTGATATAACTACAGGGTTAAAATTCGTTCCATCAGCAATTAAAGCAGCACCACTTGTGTTTGTTCCCATAGTCAGGTCATCGCCTGTTATAGTTAGGTCTCCACCAATAGTTGCATTATTTGTAACTGTTAGAGTATCTGCTGTTAAGTTTGCAACAGATATTGTAGGCATGTTTGCTGCTACATTTGCGAGTGTTACAGCAAGTGTAGTTCCATCTTGTACTATAGGAAATAATGCACTACTCGATGGGGTAGTGGTCGTGGTCAGTTCTGATATTTTTTTAGTTGCCATCTATTGTATCGTCCAGGTTGTTGTTGCAGGTGGTGTAATATCTTGCCAATCGTCAGCATCTATACCACTTGCGTCATCTAATTTAATTAATTCATTACTTTCTGTTGCTAAAACAAAAAGGTTGCTTTCTGTTTCTATGTATCCTGATGCTGTTTCTTCTATTACTGCCCATGTAGTCATTAGTATAATCCGTAGTCTACTCTTGTTGTTGGAGCTACGCCTGAATGTCTATCTCTTTCATTTGAATCTATTATATCTTTTTTTGCTCTGTCATAAAAACTAGCCCATGTTTGTATTCTTTTATCGTTTTGTAAATAAGGTTCTGCTTCTACCAATGAACCATATAAATAAACATCAGGATGATTTGTAAGCATATCGTTTGTTGTATTTGAATCTGATAATGGTGTAAAATATTTATAATAAAGCATTTCTATTTCATAAACACTATCAGGTAAAGGTCTTAATTGAATATTGTTTCCAATAATACTATATGCTTTTGGTTTACCCTTATTACTTCCTGCATAAATTCTATCCATTTGTTCAGGTGTTAAATATTCTAAAGATGTTTTTGGGTCAGTGTTAAGTTGTATATTACGCATAGCAACATATTGTTCAGGTAAAGAATAATATTCAGAGTCAGCAATTGTATTAGCTGTAACTCTAGTTTCCATTCTTCTTATTTTAAAATCACGTCTATGTCTTGTTTCAGCTAATGATATAAAAGTAGAAATAGAATCTGTTAAATCTGTTCTATCTAACCAGTCAGCAATAGCTGTTTTAAGTTCTGAATAATTTGATATTGCCATTATATTCGCCTGTTAGTTGTCTTTAAGTACCTGTAGTCAGGACTGTTTAATAATTTTTTGACTGCTTGTGCATGGTCTTTTTTGTATACATCAACCCCAAATAATTTTTTCCATTCATAAACTACAGTCATTGGTATACGAGCAGATAGTCTAAACTCATCTCTTATACTATGGTCTTCATTCTGTAATTTTTTATTTTGGTCTATAAGGGGTTGTATATTTTCAATGTGTTCTATAGCGAACTCACCACTAGGTTCGTGATAATGAAATATTTGTCCGTTACCTAGTTTTCTTCTCATTCACTTAACTCATCTATATATATGTTAGCAGTTCCCGAAGCTATGATAGCAGCAACTTTCATGCCACCGTCAATTTTAAATACTTCAGGGTCATATGCACCTAATATAGTTGTACTAGCTGAAGCTGTTGGAGCTGCTCCAAAAGCAATATGTACAGCGTTTGTATCAGATACTATTCTAACATACTCTGTGTTTGCATTAGTTGCTGCTGTCACTTGTGAGCCAGTATTTACACTTCTTACGATAGTGTTTGTTACTCTCATCTTTGACATATTTATCTCCTAATTATAAATGTTACTAACAATTTTTTAGTTCCAGTAGAACCACCATCAGTAATCATTTCAATTGTGCCATCTTCTTGCACTGTATTTAATGCAGTAGGTACTGATGAATCTACATCACCTGCTGCTGAACCTGAGTGTGCAACTGTTATGCCACCACCTGTTACAGCAGTACCACCTAGTTCAAAACTAATAGCAGCATTGCCACCACTTATAGCTCCTTGAAGTGCAGTAATAATTTTAACAATTCTACCACCGTCAGGTACTGGTACAAATGTGCTTGAAGCAGTAGATACATCTTCTATCTCTGCTGTTACAAAATAATCGTTTAATGTTCTCATTAAATTTCTCCTTGTATTAATAACCCTCGTTCCGAAGTGATACATTCTTCAAGGTCATTATTAATATGTATCTAGGTGGGGACAGGAAAATGAAGAAAACCTGCCCCCGTACAACGGGTTGTTGTATTTTTTATGAAGTTGTCAAGTCAGCAATAGTCGCTGAAGACGCTTCGTTTTTAGCAACAAGTGTCCACTCAGAAAGCAATAAGCGTTTCTCAGCATCACCAGTTTTTGCTAGTTCTTGTGTTTGGAAAGGTCTTAAGAAACCAACGCCAAACATTTCTGTATCAACTACTAACGCACTTCTACCTGAAGAACGTAGGAATCTATCAGCTACTACTCTAACTTCACCGAAGTCAGAAACATAAACATCAATAGTAGCAACTAAGCTTCTATCTTCTGCCATGTCCATACGAGTAGAGTTACCAGTAAATCCTGATACTTTCTGTTTATTGAATGAACCAACAATCAATAGGTCAGGGTCACCACCATTATCAAAGCAAGATTTTAATTCGCCTTTCAAAATAGATTCTGTAAGAATCCTTTGTGTCCCATCTGTCACAGCACCTGCTCCGTTTGTAGAGCCACCACTACCGTGTGATTTGTTAGTTGTTGTCCATGATTCAAAACCTCTAGATTTACGAGCAGAAGCTCCATTTCCAGAACCTGCTGAATCAGCAGTTTTACCTGTTAGGTCTAGTTCCATATCACGTTTCAGTTCTTTACCTGCTTTAGCTATTTGATAAGCAAGTTCAGAGTTACGACCTGCATGGTCTACTGCTTCTTGAGTTCCTGAAACCATAACAGGTTTGTAAGAAATCTGTGTATAGTTGTGAACACGAGTAGTAGCAGATAATGCAGCACTTGGAGAGTCATCTCCCTCTATTTGAGCATTTGATGCAGCAGAAGCTAAACTATCTGTTTGCCATTCATGTTTAACTGCTGTTGCAGCACCTGTCCCAATGGACGACATGAACGGTGTATCTGTTGGAGAAATGTCATAGATTACATTTTGTAAGTCTTCACGATTTCCAACGGCATCAAACGTTTCAAATGTGTTTGATAATTGTGCCATTATTTCACCTTTGTGTTATAAGTTAATTAAAAAACTATCCAAACATGGATTCAATGTACTTCGCAGCATCATTGACTTTCCCTGATTTTTTAGCTTTTGATTTTAATTGCTTAACACGTTCAGATTTGACCTCACCTTTAGAAGCAGAAGTTCCCGGTTTCTGTACTTTAGGTACAACCTTTGTTTTCTTTTGAGATATTTTAGCATCTAAAAGATTCTTATACTTCATAGCATCGTGAAGCACTTGGATGCTTCTTGCATCAATTAACATACCAATTTCCTGTTCAGAAAATCCTTGAGCTTTAGCATAATTTTTTATGTCAAGCTTAAGTTTTGCACCCTTTTCAGGATGATTCCATTCAGGTAACTTGCCGTTTAATATTTCAAGTTGTTCTTCTCTTTGCTTCATTAACTGTCCTTGCATTTCTTTTTGCTGTGCTTCTTGAGCTTTCGCTTTTTCATTTGCAATTTTTGTTTTGTTTTCTTGCAAATCACGCAAAGCATCTTTACGTTGCATATAAGTTAATGGGTCTTCTTCCTTGAGTTTTTCCAAATCTTGTGACTTAAGATGAGCTATCTCATAGTCATTAGATTCTTCTAATTGCTCAAGTGCCTGAGTGTATCGCTGTCTTTCTTGTTGAGTCGCAGTTAGCTCATCGTCTATTTGTTTGCGTTGCTCTGACAATACTCGAGTTTTTTGCATGTAATCAGAAGTTCTGCTGTAACCTTGTAATAGTTCGTCTTGGGTTACCTCTACTTCCTTGCCGTTTACTTTAACGGTGAAAGTGCTTGGTTCTTCAACTTCCTCTACTGGTTCATCAGACATATCTTCAGCAGTCAATTCATTTGAATTTTCTACTTCGGGTTCAACTGATTCGGCAACATCCATTGCCTGTTCAGAAACCACATCCTCGGTTTCTGTTTCTACTACAGTTTCAGGAGTTTGCTCTTTTGGAGTCTCCATCAAACCTAGTAGTGCTTCTTGTGCTGACACAACGTCAGTCACTGGAATTCCTTTATGTTTGCTTTCTTTATTATCCATTACTTTCTTCCTCTATTTGTTTTAGTATTTTTGGTACGACTATAGATAAAACTCTTTCTTTATCTAAATTAGCTGCATCACAACAAAAGTCTAAATCTTGATTAGGTTCTAAAAAAAATGTCCTTGCTGTATAAATATTCATAGACATTATTCTTCTTCTGCTAAATTGCATTGGACTAAGTTTTCTTAACTTACCATTAGTCCATTTATATCTAACAGGTCCTAACCTAATATAGGCATAGTCTTTTTTGTTTTCTAAAGCATCGTCCCATGTTTGTTTTAGAACTGCTGCCCAAAGTTTATTTAATCTATTCTCAGGTATTCTTTCCTTAATCAAGATTTATTTTCTTCCTCCAGTATTCTTCCGTTATCTAACGTTTGTACTAAAGTATTTTTAACTTCGAGTATCGCTCTTTGTTTATGGTAAAGTGCTTCTCTTATTTCTGTATCTTTAATGTCTGTAGATATCCATTGTTGGTATCCACCATTAAGAACAGTATTAAATGCAGCTACCATCTGAGGATTCTCAAGTAATAGCTTTGCTTGTTTTCCTGCTTCAATAGCAGCTTCTTTTTTATCTTCCATTATTTTTTCCTGTAATGCTATCCACAGCACAGGTCTAGGTACTCAAACCATTTCGAGTCTATCTGTATATGTGGGTCTAGTTAATTACTGTTGGAGTGTTTTTTGTAAAGATTCCTGTGTTAATTCCATAGGTATCTTCTTTGTTCCTTTGAGAAATTTTCGTATAATGTCAGGAGTGTATCCTATCTTACGATGAAATTCCTCAACGGAAATTCTGTTTTTTAACATAAAAGTTTGTAATTCTTCTTTTTTCAAATCTGTTTTAATTTATCTATAGTTGGATTCTTTTGTTTAAATTCTTTTGCTAAGTCTACATGAGCTAGTTTAGAAGCTTGTCCATTACTGTATCCCATAGAAATGTAATGGTCGTACCTAGACTCGTAATATTTACTACGTTTTTGTCCCTCTTCTTTTTTTGAATGTTGAGACATACGTTGGTTTTCCTCCTACTCCTTGGGTCTTACTTCTTTTTCTACTTACAGCAGATGTTTTTTCAGAAGCTGACATAGCTTTTGCTTTAGCTAATGGTACACACTTAGGATATTTTCTTTTACTTCCTTTAGACCTACCACAAGGTTGGTACTTACCATTCTTTTTAGGAGAACCAATGTCTACCCATTTTTCATCTACCCACTTCTTAAGCCCTTTTTTTGCCATTACGTTTTCCTTTGGCAGATGCTTTTGGTTTTAATCTACCTGAACAAACGCCTGATGCATACATATTTGCATATGCACTTGGATAAACTTTAAACTTTCTTTTAGCAGCAGCTTTTCCTTTTGCACATAGTTTAGCCATTATTTACCTACTTTGCTCATTGCAATCTTGTGTGATTGTGTAAATGTTTTACCTTGGTTCATTAGTTTACGCATCATTGTCATATGTTTAGATGTATGATGTACCTTGTGTTTATTTAATAAATCTTTTTGTTTTTTTGTTAAAGCCATTAGTAACTAGGTTTTTTTTTATTTTTTTTATTTTTGTGATTCTTTGGGCATTTCATATTTATCTCCTATAGTAAATCAAAAACTTTATCAGCTTTATCACTTAGTAAAGCTAAAACTATTATAGCACCATACACAACATACTTGAATCTAAAGACTTCTACCTTTACATCACGCATATCTTTTTCAATATGATACAAGTGATTGTTCTTTATAATCTGTATATCTTTTTTAATTATTTCTATTTCAAGATTTAATTCGTTCAAGTCTTTCATTAGTCACCTATTTTTACTGGGCGTTGTTGTGTAGCTTCGAGTGCAATTTCCATTTCACCTTGTTCTAATTTTTGTTGTTTCAATCTTAGTTCTTCTTGTTTAATTAGGAAGTTTACTTTAGCTTCTCTTTTCTTCAATTCTAGTTCTTGTTGTTTAAGCTTAGTATCCAATTCTAATTCAGCAGTCTGTAATTGTAATTGTTTTAATTCTATTTGTGCCTTTTGTATTTTAACTTGCTCTTCAACTGTAGGTTGAGCAGGTTGTTTAGGTGGCATCATTTCAGGATTAGATATAAAGTTATCTGTATTTTTATATCCTGACTGTGCTATAAATTCACTAATAGCATTGTATAAATTTTTATTAGTAACTAATGTTCCTAATGCTCCACCTTGTACTAATGTTCCTAACAGTGTCATTATACTAGACATTGTTTGCATTTTAGATTGTTGGCTACCACTACCAACACCTACATTAACTGTACAGTTTAATTTTTCTTTCCATCTTGATACATCAATAGGTATGAACTTATTGTTTAAATAAAACATTTTTTTTCTATCTTCATACTTTTGTACCAAAGAATATATATTTCTAAATAAATCTTTTATTCCTGTTTCTGCAAACATACGAGCTATCAATTCAATTCTTTGCATTGAAGATTCTGTAGCTGCTGATATTGCACCACTTGTTACATGTGATGTTAATACATCAGGATTTAATCCTTGAGTCATTTTAGATACACCACTTCTTTCTTCTCTTATACCATCTAGGTATTGAACCATTTGAAATGCATATGGTTGTATCTGTGGTGTTGGTAAAGGTTGTACTGCGTTTGGACTTCTCATCCTTACAATACCACCCGGTCTTGATGTTAATAAATCATCTAGTTCAACTTGTCCTGCAAGTACAGCGTATCTAGCATTGTTAGTTAAGTACATGTTATCTAACAGATTACGCATAATAGTTGATTTAATTAATTGGATATCTTTAACTGTATCAGCTATAGACATTCCATAAAACTTATGAGGAATAGGTAGTGGACAAATTGTAGAGAATGGTATCATCTCTATTTCTTCATTATCAAGTATATACTGTCCACTCTTAGTAATCTTTCTTAGTTCAGCTACACCATCACCATCATAGTCTATGTGCATGTAACATTCATCAATCCAAACTTTTTTAGTTGCACCACTTCCCTCTGATGGGGGAACTGAATCATCATCGTAACTAAATCTTGCTAATCTTTCTGTGTTTAGTTCTGCTTCTGATTGTGCATATCCGGGTAAGTCATTAACTATCTTAGGGTCATATCCTTGTTTAATTAAATCACTTACAGATTTCTTAACTCTATGACAAACAAAGTCTGCGTCTTCTAAGTTTACTGCTCTTCTTGATACTAAAAATTCTTCAGGTGGTACAGATACTACCCTTACTTGTCCATATCCTTTGTAGCATTTAGCTTTGACATCGTGTGTTTCTACCTTTGGTGCTACTAAATTACCAAAATCATCTACTACTTCTTTAGATTCTACTGTTGCTGTGTGTTCTATAACTTCAAAATCATCATTAGCTAGTATAGATTGGTATTCAATGTCAGTTAAATTGGTATAAGTTTCTGTATGAACGTCTTCTTTTTCTTCCCAATAATGCTTAATAACTCCAGTCTTAGATATCAGTGCATCTTTAAAGGCATCATAGAGGACCTTAAAGCCGTTGTTTTGGCGATTAAAAACATAATTGACATAGTCAGTTGCCTGTTGTGCCATCTCCTCATCTTCAGGTCCTTGAGGTTCAAATTCAGCTATGTTGTTATGTGTAGTAAATATACGCATAAGACTTGGCATAATGTATTCAACTGTATCTCTTACATCAGTTGTTACAATTTCTGAACGTCCATCTATTTCGTTACCGAATGGCTCACCTAAATAATACTTCATTGACTCTTCTCTTTGGTCAGAAAGTTCTGAGTTTGCGTATCCTGTAGCTTGTTGAATCTCTGCACTCAGTTGTGCAGCTAACTCATCATCACTTATCTTTCTTGGTTTTTTTGCCATTAGATTCCTTTAATTTTTTTATTTCATCTTGTAACTCAGCTACTTGAACTTCCAAGTCTCTTAACTTGTAAGCCATTTGTGTAGGTGATGCTACTAAATTTCCCACTAGATAGAATATCCTTTTTTTCTTGAAGTCTTAATGCCATGCTTCTTATGAGTTTTTTTCATTCTGTCATAATACTCTTGCATAGCTTTTGTTTTAGATTTAGGTGTATTTGATTTTTTAGCAGCAGAACCACCTTGTGATTTTAACGCTTTAACTGCTTTTGTTTTAGCAGATTTGTTTGCAGAGTCCATTAGTTTTTTATATGCACTTGCACCTGCTACGTTTTTAAGTTCTGCTCTTTGTTTTTTAGCAGCACCCTTTGGGTTGGTCATTAAATTCTTTAACCATTCTGACATTGTTTTCTCCTATACTACTGCTACATCAGGTCCTAGTCTACCTTTACTATTCCACTTAGATGTTTCAGTTGTTGAATATCTTAGACTCATGACAGCATAACGTGTTGCTGACATTAAGTCATCCTTAAGTTTTACGACCTTACCATCTTTACGATGATACAGTCGGTACTCTTCAAACCATTCATAACAAGTATTAAATACTTTAAACTTGCCTTGTTCCATGCGTGTAAGCATTTCCATTAGTCCTGCTTCTACACTGTTACCACCTTTCTTCTCACCTAATGCAGGTGGGTTCTCAAAATGAAATGGCAACATGTTTACATTAGCTGTCCTGTATTGTTCAGCTAAAGTTATACCACTACCTTTATCGTGTTGGTATCCATCATGTGGGAACGCAACAGGAATGTAATGACTACCCTCACGTTCATTGATATGACTTGCGTGAAAGCTTGGTATTTGTTTACGCATACTGTATACATCATAGATGTAAACGATATCTTCATCTCTATCCCATGCTACCCATACAACTGCTGTTGGATGGTCGTAGCCAAAATCAAGACCTGCGATACGGGGGTAATGAGATGGTATGCTAAAGGGTTCACAGGTCAGGGTATCTTCTAATATAGGGAATATCAATCCACTACCAATGGTAGGTATCCCTTTACTTCTCATCTCCCTCTCATGTGGAGGAAGTGCTTGAAGTATTTGTTCTTTCATATCATCGGTCAAATGCTCTGCATCATTCCAACTTGCCGTTATCAATGCCTGTCCGGGCTTTAAATCCGATGTAAAACTTTGTACTACCTCAGTAACACCTGACTCAGGAGTAAAGGTCATATAGACCATACCACGTTTGTCTAGTGTTCTAGTTACACACTGGGAGTATATATCTTGTGGTGGTTCTTCATCTAACCATATGAGGTCAATTGACTCCCCCATAAATTTTTCAGAACCCATTTCATAAGCTTTAAAGGCAACTCTCGACCACCCACCTGATGTGTGTTTAACAAGGACTGACGAATGTGCGTTAGGCACACCGGGTTTCCTTGTCGTTTCGCCAATGAGATGTTTAGGAATACTTCCTTTCCCTCTATCTCTTGGGTTATCGGGTTGCCCAAATAATTCTCTTTGGCAGATATCTCGTGTCGTTTCATTAGACGCACCACATACCCAAGCCCTAACTGGCTCTTTATATCTTTTACCTACCCACCACTCAGGATACTCTCCTGTCAAATGTATTGCCATTTCCATAGCACCGACAAAAGATTTACCTACCCTGTTCGCCGCCATCAACAATCGTTGGTTAGCATCTTTACCAGTTTCGTGGAAGTTTAGTTGGAATCTGTAGGGCTTGTAATAGTTTAATCTATTCTCTTCTTGCCGTTTAGTAAGGGTGGATATTATCTCATCAATTCTTTCTTGTTCTGTAGACATAGCTATCCAAGACAGAATATACCACAGTTTAGTTGAGTGCGTCAAAGTAATATTAGTAGTAAATGTTCTACTAATACATTCTTCCATGGGAATATGAGATAGAGATATATATATATACACGCACGCCAAGGGGGTTCGATAGGGTTTAGAATGATTCTAAGTCGCATATGAGAATGATTCTTAGAACTATTCTAAAATATTCCTAGCCGTGTGAGTGAATCGGGGAAGACGTCTTTTGTCTACTTATATTCTAATATTCTTATATGGTTATTAAATAAATTACTAAAATTATAATATTAATATATTACTTTATACTATAGGATTCTTTAACGGTTGTATCGGGCGAAATCTAAAATTATAATGATTCTAAATCTTATTTGAGAATAGTTATTATTTAGAGTTTAAATATGTTCGTATAATCCTGAGAATCGTTCTCATTTGGTGTCTTTCTGTATTCCCTGTAATCGTCTTTATATTAGTTTTATATAGTAGAATATAGTAATTATTATTGTCTTATTATGGGCTATTTAAGACGGTTTAATGGGCAATTTAGTATATTAGTAATTTCTTATGTTCTACTTAGTATATTATCGTCTGAATGTCAAGAAATTTAATTATGTTTTTTTTTAGTTTTTTTTTATGTTCTCCTTGCATTCTTTGTAGAACCTGATAATCTTTTAAGCATAGAGGTTAATCGAGAAGTTAAATATCTCGAGGATAAAAGACCAACTACTGAAGACGAGTAAGTAGCAACTGGTAGCGACAACACACCGACCTCTTGGAAAACGGTGGCTTAGGTTGGGTGGTTGAGTGATGTAAGAGAACAACACCACATGCTTAGAGAGGAACACGTAAAGACTTTAAAAAGTCCGGCATCTCGGGGCAAGATTCGGAAACATGTGGCAATGGTTAGCCAAGGATGAAAACACAACCCAGTTTGGAAAGGAGACGGAACAAGGTGGGAAAGTAATCTTTGGGGAGAAGTAGCCACATATTACGGCACGGTTAAACAGACCGAGAAAAAATATATATTTGCTTATGTTGTGCTTGAAATATGGTACAACATAGGCAATAATTAACGATAACAACGGAGATAAAAAAATGGCAGAGTATTATAAATATAATGAAATCAAAGAATACTTTGATGATTTCATGCAAGAACAAGATGATGACTGGATATTAGAAAATAAAGAAGATATCCACCATTATGTTTTTAACAATGATTATTACATTATAGGGACATATAAATGTAAAAAATGGTTGGGAGATAAACTGTTTGATGTGATTGATATCATACAAGAATATGAAAACCTACACTTCGGAGAAGTTTCAACAGACTTGTCAAACCCTGAAGCCATTGTGAATATGTATACGTATATAGTGGGAGAAGAAATTATTGGCAATACAGACATAGAACAATATGTTCTAAATCAAGAAATAAAAGAGATTGTAAGAAACGGTATGAGTAGAGAGATAAAATGCAATATATAACAATAATATCCATATGGTTTATGATATGGATTCTAATAATATTTTAACAACAACAAACGAGGTAAAAAAAATGAGCAAGAAAACATTTCAAGTAATAACAGACACAGTATATTCAACAACACATCACATAACTGCACACACACAGGAAGAAGCAGAAAAAATAGCAACAGAGTTGGCGTATTCTAATCATCACGGGGAAGCTGTAGGAGTAGAAATAGCAGACACTTGGGAAGATGACACGCTAGACATAGACGAATGTGACAACGTAGATTAAATAGGAGAAAAATATGACAAAAACAATAGAAGATATCACTCAGTATGATGATGATGAATTATCTATTAGAATTGATAATGATGAAGACGCATATGAGATAAGACATCAACCATTAAAGCTGTTAAATTACATAGAAAATAAATATATCTATAATAAAAAACAAGTTCAAATATTATGGCTTGATACTTGGTGTGAATATCAAGATTCAATTAAAGATATAGAATTTTATTAAACAACAACAGGAGATAAATAAAATGCAGAGAGATAGTATGGAGTATGAATTCGGAATGATTATAGATACATTGCGAGAAATGGGTTACGTTTCAGACGAGCAGATGTCAGAGGTTTGTGACATGTGTGAGATTGAGGGTACAAAAAGACAACAAATATTAGGAGAGTAAAATGAAAAAATATATATTAAACATACTTACATTCGGGTTATACAATCGAGTAGACTTGATGAGCCAAGCACTGATTGATGCAGTAGCAAAGCAAACACATTTGAATCAAGAGTTACAAAAGAGTATAGATAATATGGAGCAACCTGACATTGATGACGCAGTAGATAGTTACTTAACAAATAACTTTTGTATAGGTGACTATGACTTAGTTGATGAGGGTGATATTGATTATAAGATTGAGCAATCAATAGATGACTTAAGAGAAGACCTTGAATCAAAGATTGATGAACTTGAATCTGATAAAGAGTAAAACGAATTCATGCTACGTGGGGTAGCTGAATAAACAGAGATGTTATGTTAGGTGGGTACGACATGCCCACCTAATAGCAGTGAGGTAAACAAATGAAAGTATTAAGAATAGATAATCAAGATGTTATAAATGATGCAGTTTTTAAAAACCTTGAAGATTTGCGTGAGCAACTATGTGATTTTCATTCAATAGATTGGCAGGGAGATGATGATATTTTTTCACTCTCATTGGATGAAATTATGGCTCATGGAGATTGGGATTATATGATGATAACTGATAAAGATGCTGATGAATATGAAGATAAAAGATACTAGGAGGATAAGTAAGTGAAGACAGAAGATATATTACTTGAGCTAAGTAAAGGTAGTAATCGTAGACCTAAAGTCATAGATGATAGAACATTTAATGAGAACTGGGATAGGATATACGGCAAGAAAAAAAAGGAGGAAAAGAAAAATGATAAAAAGAAATCGTCATAAGATATCTTATAGAACGAGCAAGAAAGGTAGCCCTAAACGTAGGTCGTTGAAAGGTGGTCATAAGGGTAGGTTTAGTACGAAAGCTAAACGTACTTTTGGAAGACAGGGTTTTGTTCCAAGCCATAGGTGGGAAAAATGAAGTGGTATCAACAATACAGTAACCAATACAGAGATAGTAAAGTAAGACGTGCATGTGGCTCTAACTTTTTGGAGGGCATGGGTTTTTATATTACATTAAAACAAATGATAGCTGATAACTATGAGGGTGGTAAACCTGAAGTTGAGTTTGAGTTTGCATACTTAAAAAGTATTTTAGCTATAAAAAGTATACGAACTTTGGATAAACATCTTAGAAGTTTGAGAGCATTTGGGTTAATAAAGTATGAAAAGTCAGAGGAAACTGTGACAATACTTATGCCTGAGATTGAGGAAACACAAGACAATTATACTAAGAAGAGTACGAACAATGTACGGACTACATTACATAACAATACAAAACATAACAATACAATAATAGACTTAGATAATAAACTGTTTAACGGAGGTAATTAATAATGATGGTAAGAGTATATAAAGATGTTTATGTAGATGATAAAGAAAAATATGATTGGATTAAAGAAGTTGCTATTGATTCAGCATTAGATTGTTTGAGTGATTTTGATGTAGAAATATTGGAGGAAGATAATGAGTGTAGATAATGAAAGAATAATAGAAGAAAGATATGAAAGTTCAGTCGATGATATAACAAAGATGACTGTCGATGAGTTCTGTACTTTATGTGAGGACGAGGGTGTCAAAGATGTAGTACCTAACATTGACATGGTCATAGATGAAATAGCAACGAGGTGGGCTAACGGGAGTAGAGGATGATTGAAACATTAATGATATTGTTTGCTTTATTTTCTATTGCAATAGCTGTATGGTTTTGTAAGGAGTAGGAAATGAAAAAAGATTTTAACCCATTCTATAAAACACTATACTTTCCACGGGACTGGCATAGACCTGATGTAGATACTATGATAGCAGTGCGTGAGATGTACGAGACCGGCAGTGTAGATAGTTTGCTAGTCAAGGCATACCCTGATGGTGTTGATGACGGTCGTGGGGTACATAGAAAGTATATAAAATATAAGGAGGTGTAATGCTTGAAGATAAAGATATAAAGAATCTATTTACAATGATGACTACTCTGTTCGGTCATAAGTTTAAGAGTGGATATGGTACAGGTATGCAAGGTAATAACTTATCTGTTGTTGGTAAGGTATGGAAACGTACACTCAATGGTGTACCACATATCAGACAGGTTATAGATAGTTTATTCCTGCCGGACAGTGCTATGTTTCAAACAAAGGAATGGTGTCCTGATTTGAGAGAGGTCATGCAAATGTGCCTTGACATATCGAAGAACATTGAGCAGAATATAAAGAGTAAAACATTGAAGATAGAAACTGATGACCACAACGTAAGATTCTCAAAGTTTTATGTTGCGAATCATAAGGGTGATACCGATAGTAATTATCAGTATCATGTAGATAATATAAAAAAATACGGGAGAAATAAATGATAGACAAAATGAATGGCGAGATAGACGGATACAAAACAATAAAGGATTTATGCAAAAGTTTGAACAAGATATCACACAGTGATGACCTTGATAAAATCATTGGGTTTTGTGACAGGATGATTGAACAGTTACAAGAAACTGTAGACGGTGCAATCGACCACATGCACAGTGCAGTGCAAAAAAGATTAGGTAAAACTGACGAGGATATATCAGATGAAACTATTAATTGAAGCTAAGAATAAAAGTCAAATGGTATTGGCTCACTTAAAACACTATGGAAGTATAACAACTTGGGAAGCTATCACTCAGTATAAAGCTACAAGATTGTCAGCTATTATCTTTAACCTTAGAGGTAAAGGATATAACATTGAGAGTCTTGACAAAGAGGGTGATGGTTGTAGATTTGTTGAGTATATATTACATGAGAAAAGGGAGGACGCAGTATGATTGATAAGCTAGTTAATTTCTTTGATGAACTACCTGATTATGTGCAGGTATTTATTATAGTGTCAGCTATTATATTGTTTTGGGAAGTTGTTATTTAGTGGCTAAACCACCTAATAAAAAAACTAAACAAGCATATCAAAGAGCAGTTGAGTTCGGGTGTGTGGTTTGTAATAAACATTATGGACTACGCACCGAGCCAACGATACATCACTTAACAGGTGGTGGTATGGCATTAAAGAGTAAGAAGTTTATACCACTGTGTCATGAGCATCATCAAGGTAATCAAGGTGTACATCATAACACTAAAGTATTTGAAGAAAGGTTTGGTACGCAAGAAGAATTATTAGATTGGTACTTGCAAAACATAAACGAGTAGAATATAATACTCAGTAACAAATGGAGAAAAAGATGAACGACATATTACATAGATATTTAGATAGCAAAAGTGTATGGGATACTCTATCTAAAATAGATTGCAATGAACACAAACAAAAGGTTGGTAAGTTTGATTATCTATCTTGGTCATGGGCATGGGCTACCTTGATGGAGCATTATCCTCAAGCTACTTATGAATTTCATGAGCCAAGAATCCAAGCAGACGGTACAGCTATGGTTTATTGTACAGTAAAAATTGAAGAGCAAAGTAGATTCATGTGGCTACCTGTTATGGATTATAAAAACAAAGCAGTAGTTAGTCCTGATGCTAGACAGATAAACGATAGCATGATGAGATGTCTTGTTAAATGTTTAGCAATGTATGGTCTTGGTCATTACATATATGCCGGAGAAGATATACCATCAGCAGATAAAGATAAAGAATCAGCTAAAGAATCTAAGAAAGAACCTAATGAAAATCAAGTACCTAAACGACATACAAAGAATGAAGTTAAGGATACAGTAGCAGGAGATATAGAGAAACTTAAAGCTAGTCTTGGGAATGTAAAAGGAGAAGACGGAGTAGAAAAGCTTGGACAAACTATATAACTTGAGAGCCAGTCAGATAGCAAGGGTCATAGGGAATGACGATTATTGTTCAAGGCAGAATCACTTTGCTGTTCTGATTGGTGAGAAAGATGATAGACCGGTCAATGAAATTTACACCTCGCATGGACATGAATGTGAAAGATATGGTGTAGCTCATGTCATGATAGCTACCCAGTTTGTTGTTGTAAACTGTGGCTCTGATTTATTAGGGTCACAGGAAACAATGTCATATGATTATATGTCTGATGACAATACAACAGTTAAGTTATCGTGTACACCTGACGGTTTTATTACAGAAAAAAATGCAGTGGTTGAGGTCAAGTCACCGTATTATAAACAAGAAGATTTTGATAAGTATGTTAAAAGATATTTACCACAAGTATACTTTCAGCAGTACCTAACTAGGAAACTAAAGAAAGATAATAATGCTGACGGTACTTACTTTTGTATATATCAAAAGGGTAACACTAAGTTATATTATATACCTTACAACGAGGACTATATTAATAACTACATGTTACCAAAGGTAGATGAGTTTGCTAGGTATCTATTGAAAGGTAGTCTTGATAAAGACTTCTTAACAAAAAGAAAGAGTAAGCAATCATTTATATATAACGGGGAGGTTCAATACAATGAGTGCGTTTAAGTTACCAAGTGTTGAGTTAGAACAACTGGTAGATTATGTAGAGAAACTAGGCATAGCTAAAGCTGAAGCTGAGAAAGAACTACATAAGCTAACTGAAAATAAAAAAGTATCCATGGCAGTAGCATTACTTAATTGCTCTGATGTTAAAGGAACACAGGCACATAAGGAAGCTATAGCTATGACGGATGAGGGTGTTGTTATGTACATAGATAAGATTGCAGATGCTAAAGAATTAGTGGGTAATCTTACCAGTAAGATATCAGCACAAGAACATAGACTAAGATTGTTTCAAACTCTAAGTGCAAATGAAAGAAGAGAGAAAGGATTTTACCAACGATTAGGAGATTAACATGGGACAGTACGTAAACCTTGCAATTAAAAATGCAGATACAGGAGAAAGAATATACATTAAGTTATTCACAAACGATAAAGAGTTTGGGGATATCAATGAGGTATTGTTTAAGAAAGTAAAGATGATAGTAGATACTGAGAATAGAAATGCTCAATCATTTATGGGTAATAGTAAATATAAAAACTTGAATAAAGAAAGAAAGGACTTTACTATTAACACTAGAGATACATATGAATTCTCGGGGTGGTTAAAAGAAGATGACTATGAAAGTAAAAAGAAACTTGATGAACTGAAAGATGTATTTAACGGAGACGACAAACCATTCTAAACGGAGGAGATATGGAAAAGAGAGAGGACAAAAAGACATACTGGAATGTATGGTATTCTAATCCGGATAACAGGGAGAAGAAAAAACAGTACGCAAAGGATAGATATTATAAGTTAAGAGATAATATCTTAGAGAATAAACGCAGTAGATTGTCTAGCGAAACGGAAGACCAAAGACAAAATAGACTACAAAAAATGAGGGACTATTATTATGCAAGTAAAGATAGACCAAGTGAAGATTAAAATAGATAAAGGAATCCCTGTAATAAATGCAGGGAGACCTAGGTTATATGATGATTACTTATCTGCTATAGATAAAATGGATAGTGGAGATTCTATAGAAGTAAATGGAATGAGAACATGGGATGCTATCAGAAGATATCAATATACAAAAGAGTTTGAATCTAAGAATGATGGTGCTAAGATAGTAACCAAAAGATATACTGGAAACAAGTATAGGATATGGAAGATTATTGAAAGCTGAGATGTTATCTCTTTTATGTGCTAAGTCTATGGGACTACAGGTAGGTTCAGGTAGTCACGACTCAGTAACATCAGATGACATATCACATTTCTTAGGCACTAAAGGATTAACGTCAGAGGAATATGATTTTCTTATAGCAAAGTATACAGACAACGAATACTCTAGGGCTATGTTGTTCGATGATATCTTTGTAGACTGTGCTGATATATTTATTAAACATAATATAGATGCACTAAAGAATTCAGACAGATTATTAATTAGAAGTTTTATTAACCTTGCTATGTCTGAGACCATGGACACTACCTGCCCTTTCTGTCGGGGAGTGGGTAGTGTTTCAGTTGGAAATACTATTCAGAAGTGTAGCCACTGT